>Ga0116231_10000099_pt1 | contig 103564 bp, 87 predicted proteins | sample S1TSphgellanicum_2_FD_89695 | JGI IMG/M metagenome (GOLD analysis project Ga0116231, IMG submission 89695) | Host-associated microbial communities from peat moss isolated from Minnesota, USA - S1T2_Fd - Sphagnum magellanicum MG | ecosystem: Host-associated > Plants > Peat moss > Unclassified...
AGGTCGATTCCCGACTTTTAGTGGTCGGGAGTCAAACTGCCAGTTTGACTCCCGGCCCTTCTTTTGCCCATAACTTGGGCTGCAGATGTCCGAATTGCCAATGCGAGGGCATTTTCGATATCTCCGTTTCAAGACCTTTCCAATGACACCAAGAACACCTCAATGTGAGGTGTTTTGGGCCTTGCTGTCGAGCTCTGAACATTCGGGAGTCCCGGAAGACTCCCAACCTCCAACTTTTCCAAGTGTTGGGCTTCACCCCCACACTTGGCCAAAGTGGGGTTGCGACATTCCTAGACTCCTTGATGGACTCAATTGTGAGTCCAAAAGTACAAATAACGGAAGGAGAAGGAAAAGGAGTTGGGGCGCACTCCCTGGCTTGCAACACTTTTGGGGTAGAGGGCGTGCTAGAGCTCCGAGATGGGGACTACGAAGGATGACAAGAAAGTCAATTACTCACACGGACCTGCACAAACCAAACAGCAAGTTGGTTAATGCATAGTTGGAACACTTTTGGTGCGTGGACAAATCATGGGTAAACACGAACTCACAAGACTCACCATAGCCCGGACTTGGTGGAATCCACCACCATCCCCCTTATAAGATTCTCTATGCCTAGCCACGGGGCCAGCACCCAAATGTCATTTTGTCCCGGGATTCCCAAGTTGGAGTCTCGAAATTCCCAAAATTAGGACTCCCACGACTTTGGAGGCCCATAATTTCTTCTGCAAACCTCCGATCAAAACAAGGTCTAAAAAAAAGTTGTAGCCCTTGTTAAGATCTTTCTAATGATATGTGATGCACAACCTACACACAAATAAATTAGGGCAATTCCCAACTTTTAGTGGTCGAGAATCAAAGTGACTCCCAACCTTTCTTTTGGCCATAACTTATGTTTTAAGTATCCAAATGGATTATGCAAGCCCATTTTAGACTTTTACATTCCAAGAGCTTTAATGATGTAAAGAACTTTTCAATCTAATGAGTTTTGACCTTTACAATCGCCCTCTAAAAATTCGGGACTACAACTCCCAATCTGGGAGTTCATTTGGGAGTGTGGGGGTTCATTCCCTCACACTCTCTTGCACTCCTGGGAGTATGAAATGTGACTCTTGGGCTTCACTCTTGGCCCGCACCTTTGCAAGCCCTTGCCTTGGTTGTGAGCCCAAGGTTAGGGTTGTGACAAGAATCCTAATATACGTTGGAATCTTACATAGTGGTTAATATTGAAACATGTTAGTGAGATCCTAGTGCACATGGAGTCTTGGTGGACCACATAGTGGAACCACTTCCACATACTAGGCGTTTAGACAACCCATGATGTCCACTAGGAATGTTGTGGAACCACTTCCACCAAGGGGGCCATGGTTTCACTTCCATTACGGGTATCATGGAATTACTTCCACTAAAGGTGTTAGTGAACCTACTTTGTGGAATAAAAATGTTGTGTACCCACTTTTAAACCATGGGTTTTGGTGCCATGACAAATAGGGGTGTTATGGAACCACAACTTCCACTAGGACGGTTAATATAATTTCCATTAAAGGTGGTTTTGGAAGATCAGTTATGTGGTATGATGATTTAAACTTGATACACTATTTTTGAATGGCCATTTGTCTAAGCTATATGAAAACATAAGTGACATCACATGTATCAATTATTACATACATGACATATCATTATGTATGTTTTGAACGAAAGGTAATGGTAGATGCATGTTGTAATTATTATAATGAGGATTAATGATACATGTCCAATTCGGAGGTGGTATTGATGTAGGTATACCATAATTAATCACAGTGGGGTGTATACTAATTGAAATGTAAAGGAAACATAATGATACATGTTATATCAACAAATGGATCACCACCAGCCATTATAGTGGTGGGAGGGCTTTCCTAGTTGACTATGTCATAGTGTATATATACAAGTCATGACACATATATAAGGTATATATGTGAAACAAATCGCTTCCACTTGGGGGGTGGTTGTTAGGCCAAGTCAAATGGAATGGTTGTGGTACTACCTCCACTATAACACCTTTTGTTTGATTGTGGGGGGTTTAGGAACCACTTCCACTAAAGTTGGTTGTTTTATTACGGGTAGTTGTGGAACCTCTTCCACTAAGATGGCTTGTTCATCCACTAGTGTTGCTAGTGGAACCAATTCCACTAGGGTTTGTTGTTTCACCAATCATAGACGTTAAGTTGTGCAACCATTCCCATTAAATTCAGTCCATTCAATGCAATGTACTACATATGTTAAACTACCAAGGTTCATGTCCATGTTGATGCACATATGAGACTACATGTTACCTTTATATATATAATAATAATTGGGTGGGATGTTGTGTTGGTGGGACTTGCCATAAATATGTAGGTCCGTATATAATAGAAGGCACAAATTGGAACACATGATATATGTAATGACATCTATAATCCGATCAAAACCTATTTGCTATTAGTTATGGTATTTAGTATACAACTTTAGGGCCTCACTTTGCAAACTATATCTTCTAAGGGATGCATGCAACTAAACATGTTGTTCTTGTGATGTAAGAGCTTCCCATTTGTAACACACTAGATGTCATGCATGTTGAACAGAATGTTTTTGATAGCACTCTAAAACATTTATTTGGTGAGTGGGACATAATGGAGGTGCGCAAGGACATGGAGGAAGCACGAATCAAATGACACATGTGGTTACATCAAGACCTTAAGGGTGCAAACTATGTAAAGCCCCAAGCCCCATATGTTTTCACACGAGATGAAAAGATAATTTCTTGATTTTGTTAATGAGGTATGAGCACCAATAGGTTATGTAACTAGTTTCAAAAAACATGTAGGTCCTAACAAGCTTTTCAATATGAAAAGCCATGATCATCATATCATGATACAAATCATACTTCTTAATGGAGTTTGAAACTTGTTACACCATGGGCCAATGAAAGCAATCATTCGCTTTGGTAAGTGTTTTCAAAAGATATGCACCAAAGTGTTGAACCCAAATGATATTGGGGGCTTATGAACTTATGCAGTGGAAACACTATGCATGTTGGAAATGTGGTGGCCACCTTCTTTTTTTAACCTCATGACCCACCTCATAATTCATCTTCTGGATGAATTGGAGATTTGTGGGCCAACTGTAGCAAGGTGGTGCCACCCAATTGAACAACACTTGTATGTTTTGAAAAAATATGTGAGGAACAAGGCTAAGCTTGAAGCTTGCATGGCTTTAGGTTACATGTATGATGAAGCATTGGGGTTTTGTATGAAATATTTTGCACTATACCCACACACAAGATGCTATAATTTGGAATGTGAATTAAGAAGAAGCTAATGCTAGGGAGGTGTTGGTTGGAAGTGGGAAATTGAAGAGGTTATTTACAATAGAAATGGAGTGCATACATGAACATGTTATAACAAATGTTATGGCCACAAAAGCACCGTATAGGTATTATGTTAACCACTATGCATGTCTTTGCAGTTAAGCCAAGTCATGGTTTCTACCCAATGGGCCTAATGGAAGTCATGGACCTATCAAAAGTCCATGTAGGCATTTTTTAAAAGTGCTAGTGAATGACCTAATCATGTAGGTTGAATGTCATGAGGCTTGTGAATGAGATGTTGTTGACCACTAGTTTATATGAGAAGGGAATGGACATAATTGCAATCTCACCATGAACAACAACAAGCAAAATATAGGATGCATGCACGAAAGGGATGTTGAGGGCGTATTGACATTGTTCTCCCCCTTCATTTGCAACAAGATGTACCATCTTTCAGCATTTGGCTACAAGCTCACATGAAAGGCCAATTAGATGTAGGAGTTGTACTAGATCCGAACATGGTGCAATTGTCACGATCCCCTGCCCGTAATGTGTATGTGTATGAAAGCATGTGGGCGTATGAAAATCACTATTGTGTGGACATGGAATTTGGGCCAATGCATTTGACATATGATTTTGGGGTGGCATGCATATTTAGGCAAGCAAGTCGTAGTTCAACCAAGGATGAGAACATGGTAATGGTGAATTTGAATTATGTTAACATCCTCAAGGTTGTTGTGGACTATTTAGGCCTCCTATTGGTTTTGTTTAAATGTTCTTGGATCCTAACAAACACACAAAGTAATGCTACCATATGGCAAGATGAGCATGGGTTTTGGGTGGTGAACTTTGCACACCAGCTCCTTCCAATGGTGGAGCCCTATGTGTTTCCTGCAATTGTGAATCAAGTAAGGGCACCATTAACTTTAGACTAAAAAATGTTACATTTTTTTGTGGTTCACAATTCTTTGATTACAAAGTGTTGGATACAATTAAATTACATGTTGAGGCTGATATCCACTTTTCAATTAATTATGTGCACATCAATTATAGGTTAATGCTCCAAACCCAACTTTATGGAAATGTAGGTGATTTTTGTGTGAGACACAATTAGTGGTGGTGATTGGCGAATGGTGTTGCAAAAGGAACCTTAGGGCAAATGTGTGGTGGTTGAAACTAAAGAACTATTGTTAGGAATGGATATTGGTGGGGTAGAGGGCATCTTGGGGGTGGACATGGGGCATGAACACAATATTGGGCAAGCAAATGGTGGGGAGGGTGGGGAGGAGGTACTTGCTATAGAAGTTGAATGCTTGGATGTTGAATTGTGCATGGGTGAAATAGACTGTGATTTTGAAATGGAAGGTGATGATGAAGAATGATATTGCAATTGAGGTGGGGTGCAACATTTACAATATCATGTACACATGTGGTTTGGTATATGTTCCAAACATGTAACCCTTTTTAAGGTATGACTTGTTGATGCACATCATATAGTCTAGGTCAACAAAGGGTCATTTGTGTTATCATCCAATGTGTGTTGGTTGGGTGCAAGTAGGCATATGTACCTTTAAACATTTTTCCACATTACACACATGAATGTGTACATCATGAGACATGTGATTTGCACAATATTATAATTAGATGGCAAGGCTAGCAATACAAACTTGGAATATTTTGACTAATTCCATCAATATACGAGGGGCAAGTTGTTGTCCGAACCATAACTTAGACATGTGTTTTTTAAAACTTGATCAAAAGGATTAAATTAAATGGGTTAACATTGAAAGCTTAAGAAGTGCATATTATATTGGAGTGGAATTGGACATAAAGTAAAATTAACACCATGGCCAACATGAATAATATATGCACATGCCATGTTTTAAAATTAGCCTTTAATTTTAAGGTATGACAAATTGATGCACATCATATAATCTAGGTCAACAAAGGGGTATTTGTGTTATCATCTGATGTGTGCTGGTTGGATGCAAGTAGGCATATGTACCTTTAAAAGGTTTTCCACATTACGCACTTGAATGTGTATATCATGGGACATGTGATTTTCCCAATGTCATAATTAGATGACAAGACATTGCATTATGGAGGTGGAATATTTTGATTCAATATACAAGGAGCAATTGTTATTAGAACCATAACTTAGACATCTACTTTTTAAAACTTGATCAAAAGGACTAGATTAAGTGGGTTAGTATTCATGAAAGCCTAGGCATAGGGAGGCTAGTGCCATGTGGTACCATTGGATGGGTAGATTGGATAGTATGTAACAATATTTAAAATGAACACAATAGACATGATTGAAGCAAACTGAGTTATTGTAATGGACATTTATGGGCTATTTTTAAAATTAATGTGTATTCAAACACCTTATAATGAATTTGAATTGGCAATTTCACTTTATGTTGTAATCTATCTCAATGTTGTAGCTTTAAGGCTTGGGTAACTTTGAAATTACCTGGTAGTATTATCATGCATGACACCATGGCCAACATGAATAATATATGCACATATATTCTGGGGTTGTGGTGGAAGTGACCAATAATAATCATGGTGTAGTGGTTTGTAATCTTCATGCCACCAAGAATCCATTATGCCCCAAGTGAGGTGGAGTTGTGTCGGAGATATGATGGAAGTAATCCACCAATAATCACAACCCAATGGTGTCAAATATCCATGCTACCAAGAATCCACTATGCTCCACAGTGGAGTGGAGTTGTAGTGGATCTATGGTGGAAGTTATCCACTAGTAGCCACTGTTTAATGTATTCAGTGAAGGTGTAATGATTCTATTGAAGTCCAATCCACTCATTTCAAATTAGGTGGAAGTGCATAGTGGAAAGGGGATAGGTTCTGTAGTAATGAAGTTATTGCTGAGCAAGAACTACTTTCAAGTCTAATTCAATCCTTGTCTTAGGTGAAAAGGTTTAATAGTGTAGCAAAATTGGTGACAAAACATGCCATTTTAACTGCCATAGTGAGCTTAAATAAGAGTTGGTCTTCTTGTAGGCAAACGATTTGCTTGTTGAACGTGCACCCATGGAATGTTACAAAAGTTGTTCAACATCAAGAGTTCATGAATTCTTCTAAAGAATTTCTTTGGACTTTGTCAATTCACAACAAAAGGTTGAATATGTTGTATCTACAACAAAGGTCTTGGCATGGTGGTATTCTAAGACGCACATGAGTCCAAATTGTAAGGAAGTTGTCAGAAAGTGTTTGGTGCCATCTGTGTATGACATCAAACTTGCCCAATATCCATTGGAAACATAGGTACTTTCAATTCTATCACTATTTGATTCAACTCTCATAGTTTGAATGGTTTAGTTTGTAGGACAAGAACTAGGTGTTATTTTGCATGCTTCAAACTTTTTTTTGAAATGCACATGGGGATCCTACGTTTAAGGTTTTAAGTCTCAACTTTGTTGTGGGTTTAGTCATGTGTTACAGACCTTACTTATCAACACTTTCAAAGAACAAAATTGTTTGTTCATTTTATACTTGAAAGTCTTGAATAATTAAATGACAATCAGTTTTGTGTTGTGAGTATTGAACCACTATTCTATTGTACCTTTTTCTTCTTAATCTTCTTCTCCCATATTTTGATTCTTTCTCCTTTGCTTTGCCATTGAGATCTTCCAAATTTGATGTTTATGCTCCACAAAAATTATGGTTCTTTTTCCTTGTTCTACCATTGATTTTCTACATGTGGTTTTTTTTTTTTTCCACAAATTTGAGTCTGTCTAATGGGGTTAAGGTGTTTAATTAGTTTGTGAAAAGATTCCTATTTGCATAAAGTCATTTATAAAACTTCTTCATCGACACCTTCAAGTTCAACAAAATTGGAACTTGTCAATATTTTTTCGAAATTCTATCTAAATATAGAGTGATAGTCCAACTCTATATTTTGAATATTGAACCACAATTGTTGTACCTTTTTCTTCTTAATCTTCTTCTTTCATATTCTTTTCATTTCTCCTATGCGCTACCATCAAGATCTTCCAAATTTGATGTTTATGCTCCACAAAGATTGTGGTTCTTCTTCCTTGTTCTACCATTGATCTTTTACATGCGGTTCTTTTTTTTTCCCACAAATTTGAGTATGTCTAGTAGGGTTAAGGTGTTTAATTAGTTTATGAAAAGAACTTTATTTTCATAAACTAATTAAACACTTTCAAGTTCAACAAAATTGGAACTTGTTAATACTTTTTGAAATTCTATGCAAATACAAAATGATAGTCTAGCTTTGTATTCTGAGTATTGAACCACAATTGTTGTACCTTTTTCTTCTTAATCTTCTTCTCCCATATTTTATCCCTTTCTCCTATGCTTTACCATCAAGATCTTCTAAATTTGATGCTTCTTCTCCATGCAAATTATGGTTTTTCTTCCTTATTCTAGCATTGATCTTTTAGATGTCAATGATTTTTGGACTTTGTTCTTTACCCATGAAAGAATAGACCTCGTTTCTCAATCCAGGTTCACTCGAGATGTCTTTTAACATTGCTTTCTAGCTTGTGTACTTGAGAGCTTGCAGTGAAATCCTAGTTACCAATAGGGGCGTAGATTCAAGAAAACATATAGAGTTCATGGTATCCTTAGTATCCAATTCAAGAATTTATTATGTTATAAAGGCATGTTTTGATTCAAATAGAACTACATGTTTGTTCATTTTATACTTGAAAGTCTTCATGAATAATCAAGTGATTGTTAGCTATGTGTTCTGAGTATTGAACCACAGTTCTATTGTAGGTACTTCTTCTTCTTAATATTCTTCTCCCATATTCTCATTCTTTCTCCTTTGCTTTGCCATTGAGATCTTCCAAATTTGATTATTTTGCTCCACAAAGATTGTGGTTCTTCGTTATTCTACCATTGATCTTCTACACATGTGATACTTCTTTTTTTTCACAAATTTGAGTATGTCTTGTTGGGTTAAGGTGTTTAATTAGTTTGTGAGAAAATTTGTATTTGTGTAGAGTCAAATTATAAAACTTGCTCATCAAACTTTCAAGTTCAACAAAACTAGAACTTGTCAATATATATTTGAAACTTTGTGCAAACTCTAGCTCTATATTCAATATATACTTGAAATTCTTGAATTCATGATCATACCATTTTGCTTTCACAAAACACAATTTGGTATCCTACACATGCACAAATCTTCCACTAGCTTAGATTGTCATTAGTACTTCAACTCATATTGTTAATGATTTGTGGATGTTTATGTTCTACTGAAAAAAAAATAGAACTTTTTTTGAATCTAGGTTCATTCTAGCTATCTCTTAACACCATTTCTAGCCTATGTATTTGAGAGCTTGGAATGAAATCTCAACTATCAATATGGGCATAGATTTAAAAAAACATATAGAGCTCATGGTATCCTTAGTATCTAATTCAAAAACTTATTATGTTGTACATACATGCTTTGATTTTAATTTTTTAGATGGAGGTCACATTACTCCACATATTTTTTTCCTTTGACTCTTTTGGGGGCTTTCCAAAGAACAAAAACACCCACCCAACTTTATGTTTTGAGTATTGAACCACAACTATTGTATTTTCTTCTTCTTAATTTTCTTTTACATCTAGATTTTTTCTCCTTTGCTATGTCTTCCAAATTTTATTATTCTTTTTGAAATAGATTGTGATTCTCCAAACTCAATGCGCATTTTTCAATGGGATTATTTGGTGTCTGTTATACATTGGGTCATCATATTAATGAATAAAATATAGCTATTACCTTGTAGGCTCTAGACATTTTTTTTAATACACATGATGAATGTTCAATCCCAAGTTTGTTTATTGTGGATTGCATGATGAATCGACAATTTATAAGCCCAATTTGAGGTCAATTTAATGGGGTTCTTGGGTGTTAATTAACTTGTAGTGAGCTGAATTTGTAAAGTTGACAATAACTTAACACGTATGGTCAAGATTCTATTGGGTGAACTAAAGGATTATAAAAAAAATAGATACGTCAATGAAGTATTTATAATGTGGTTATTTGGTGTTTGTTTCTATTATGGGTCTATATTTGGAATTGTGAATACTTAAGCATGCTCTTGTGGCTTCTTTTTTTCCATGTGCAATGACTTGGCAAAACTTATTCAAATTGAATTTTTTGTTCACAAATAATCTAGGGTCTAAAATTCTATTGTGGTTTATGTTTATAAATTCATTTTCACATAACATTTTCATTTATGAACTTGTTATTGTGATTTGTAAGATGAACAAACAAACAAAGTTTAATGAGAGTAATTTGTCAATGGGGTTTTCTGGTGTTTAATTATGTCTTGGGCTATGATCATAAAGTTTGGGTGTTATTTTGCATGTTCTTTATAATGCACATGCTGAACTTGCCCAATTTGAGATTTTTCAGTTGGTGTCAAGTGTGTAATTTTATTCTTCTTCATGAACTTTACTAACATAGTGCTAAATTTCATGGACATTTGTCATCCCATTATGCCACATTGACTAAAAATGGACTGGAGCTTAATGGTACTTGGAAGTGTGGTCATAATATTCATAGGTGTGATTATAATTAATGACTATGTGTATGATGTAAGGGTGTGACTAAACATTACAAGTTTGATTTGTATAAACATATGGACTGGTCATTGGAATAATGTGGACTATTATTTGTTGGCCAAAAGTTTGATTTATATGTGGGGAGATTGAAGGATTTCAATGGTTTTTTCATGATTAAAAGTTATACTTGGGTGACTAATGTGGGACATCTAGGGATTAGAATGATGGACATGTCAAGGATTGGACTAATTTCTAGTGACTAATGGTTGGACTTTGGGGACTTAGGTGTTTTTAGTGACTATTGGAGCTATTTCAAATGGGTGATTTATGTGGGGCATCTAGGGATTGGAATGATGGATGTGACCAAGGATTAGAGTGACTTCCTAGTGATTGATGGCTAAATTTGGTAGATAAGTATGTGGTTTTAGTGACTAAAGGATTCTTTGGGGTAACTCATGTGGCACATCCAAGGATTAGAATGATAGATGTCAAGGACTACCTAGTGAGTTTTTAGTGATTGTTTGTTAAACTTAATGGACTGATCAAAATAGTCACAAAAGACATTTTTAGTCGCTTAAGACAAGTCGAAAAATGGGGTTTTTCTTCTAGTGTATGTGGTTTTAGTGATTGTTGGCACTCATATTTAAACAACATGAGTGACACCCATAACATTAGGGGGCCACAATGGACACAACCACAACTTGGTTCTGACCCAAAAATTAAAAATGTCGTATATATGCATAATTGCAAGACTACAAATGCTTAAAAACACCAATCAAGGAAACAAAATTCTTTGTAAAAACCTATTTACATGATATCCCACTCCAACATAACTACTCTGCAAGAAAATGTCAATCACAATAGGATGAATTTTTTAAAGAAGGAAACATGTTCTTAAATGAAATTTAAACTGCCATGTTGAGTAACAAAATCAAATTTGTGAATTCAAAGGAATGCTTGCAAAGCTCATGCAAAAACTTGACAAACATTTAAATGAAAATACAAGCTAACATGTTCTATGCATTCAAGGCAAAGGTGCAAAAATAAACCTTGTTACAAAAAGATGTTAGATATTTTTCATAACCATTTATCTGTTGTTCTACCAAGTTCAATTGAACAACTACTACTTCCTATTCAGTTGATAGAGGACCTAACCCCATACTCACCCACCAATTAGGATGCATTGGCTCATGACAAAATTCCATTGCACAACATGTTGAATTTTGGAAATGAGAAAATAAACAAAATGGGTGATAAGTATGCCCACAAGATGTAACGACAATGTCATTTGCATGAAACCATTCTTGACATAATGGGCAAGGGGTGTAAGCATGGTCAAGTAGATAAAAAAAGTAGTCCGGCGAAAATGTAGTTTAAAAATGATAGAATTTTTGATATAAACACATGAAAGTAGATTAAAAATTTGAATAAGTAGAATTTGAAAAAACATGGCCCTCCATTTAGTTTATGGTAAGTTGAATACAAAATTTGAAAACTTACATATCATAAATAGAATGAGAAGTAGATTTGAATTTGATTGGGTCAATTTGGTGTTCAAACCTACTTTTACAATAGAAATTTTATGTATTATGATTATAACATGCATAATTTTATAGTATACAAATATTTTTTAAAGGCTTTCATAATTTGAAAGTAGAAAATGTTCAATATTTTATCTACTTTCAACCCATTTTGTAAGTTCAGACACTTCTTGCAAGTAAATTGCAATTTTGTAACATCTACTTAAATCTACATGAAAATGTTCATCTTTCAAATTTATAATATTAAATGAAATTTTATCTTCATATTAATCATAAAATAATATTTCTACTTTCAATGCATTAAAAAAAAACAATTATTTATTTGTAATTTTTTGTGACAAGGAACATTTTTTGTCTACTTGACCATGCCTACACCCCAAGCCTTGCCTAATATGAAGCTCCTCTAGTTCTTAGCTTGTTCACTAGGGTGCACGATGGGCAAAGGAAAGGTGCAAACTCCAAACCCTAAGTGCATATGCTCTAATTGGCTTTGGATGGATTCCACAATAACTTGAATCATAACAAGTGCTTGTTCAACCTTAGTAATGTTAAAATCAATATCTTCATATTCTTTACACGTATTGTAGTATGAAGAAGTTCCAAGTTGGGCACATTAATCCAATCCTTTAACTGTTTTGGTATGTAATCCACCTCACGATTAAAGCCATTTAACTTGTCAAGATGTAGCTTAATAGAAGTTTGCAACCCTTCCAACCCCTTGTCCTCATTTGACATACCCATCAAAGTTGCTTGTAAATGTTCTACTTTTGTTTTCTAGGCTAAAAACTTGCCTATTGCATTTTCATCTCCATTTTAGCTTCAACATAGGTTGCATCTATGTCCTCCATTTGAAAACAAAGGTGCTTCACCTTTGCTTCAAGATTGGACTTCTATTGCAAAACATTTGCAATGGATGACTTCATAGCTAGGTGCAAATTCTTTAAGGTGTGCCAAAATCTTGTCACAATGTCACCTGTTTTCTCTTTTTTACCTAGTCTTTTTTTACATGTAAAGACACATTTATGGATGATTATATGGAATCTAGAATTGTAATAGTCTAAAATATAGTCCTTTTGAAAAATTTGAAAACTTTTGATTCATTATTTTTTATGGGGATCAAAATATTGGGTAAAAAAGGACTACAGTAAAGACTAGGCCCTTTTCATCATGTGTGGTACACCTTAAAGGATTTTCACCCAACTACTAACTCCACCTTTTTTAGTTCATGTAACTCCTCGACTCTAGAAACCTTTTATTTGGCAAAACTAGTTGGTCTTCTTCCATGATTTACTGCCACAATCAAGCCATGAAGAGTTTTTCTAGGCTTATGCATGTTCAAAGACCTAGTAGCAACCCCTTCCAACTTCACAACAATATCCATGTCCACTGTTGCAATGTCGGCTTTTGTAATTTGAGTGCCTTTGAGTCCTCTTCGAGCTTTCTCCTTAATAACCTCCAAACCAAGAAAAACCTAATTCATAGGTACAACCTTTTGTTCTGCCACAATTCCTTAGTAGAGTTTGTGTCCAAATTTGTTGTTTGTGATTTTTTCATTAATAAGGTATAATTTGAAATACAATTCTTTAGTTTGCATCTTCACCTCAAGATCAAAATTAGGGTTGTTTGATCTATAACCATTGGCCTTCTTAGGGCCAAACACAGCTACAACCTCATAAAGTGTGATATGCCCATCTTTAATTAGTTTTTTAGACTTTATTCCAAATCTAGGCAATTTCATGACCATAGTCCAATATGTCATGTCATGACCACCACAGTCTACATCTTTTTTAAAAACTTTTTATGAGTTCCGGAGGAGTCTAAGACCATCTTGGCCCAAATAGATAACTTTAAACCCTAAACTTGCAACAAGACCACCAATAACCTTGTTAATGCAAGTATAAGGAACTCGTAACCAACAATTTCCAAAAATCAAAAAACAAATTCTAAGGTAAAAGGTTTTTCTACAAACAAACTAATCCTTCAAAACCTTAAAATATAGTGAACAATATCAAATGTAGGATTGGGGTGAAAGCACACTAGGGTGTCACAATTTTAGCAGATTAGAATCCCTTTCCAAAATCCTTTTTAATGTAATTGAAAACTGGTTTAAAATATGAATATTTACATGATATTGAAAGTGACACTTTTTTCCATTTCCAATTCCAAATCATGATGTTGTAAAACATATAAAAAATATCACAAAAGAAAAATTTTAAAAACAATTATTTTTAAATGCTTGAAAGGGCTTTTAAAATAATTACAATTTTTGAGATGCTAAAAAGTCCATAACATAATAAATTAAAATCACATTCCATTCATTCAATGGATCTTTAATTTTTAAAAGATATTTCATCTAATATCCCAAAGTTTCAAACACATAAAACTAACATATTGTAAGATAAAAGTCCATATCCATGAGTTTTGTAGGTGTGACAAAAAGTGTGGGCAAAATTCAAAAGTCCATTACTTATTGGCTATCCATGATTTTGATTTAATTTTTTCATTCTTGGAAGGTTGATTATGATAGCTTTAGATAAGTGAGTCTCCTTTCTTTTTATTTCAATGAATTTTATTTAATTTATTTTCTTGTCTGTAAGGAATATAAGAAAAACTACCATTGTGACATCCAAGGTCATTGTAATGTGCAAACACCCATTGAACTCCAGAAAGTTAAAGCAAACCCACTTGGATTTGCCTTGACTTGTATGATTCTACATGTGTTGAAAAGAATCGATGAAAAGTAGTTATACACACCTTCCACCAAAAAAACTAATGGGTTTCTTCTTCAACCACAAAGAAACAAACACTTTGTCTTTGTAAACAGAATTTTGTGTTAGCACTAGTGTGTGCAAAGGATATTGAACTATGTTATGACCAGAACTGTATGCACAAAGATGTTTTTCGTAATTTTGTTATTAAACAAATTATTCACAATTTTTTTTCAATATTCATAATTAGTATTCTATAATTGATTCTTATTCATTGTTGGCATTGGTGTGCCTTGTGTGAAATTTTGATAATTATGTTTGTAATTGACAAATTTTTTTGAACCTTCCATTATTGGCTTTTAAAATCAGTAATATATTATGTTGCACCTAGTGGCCATTAAGAAAATTGGTATATAAAATTTGATTAAACTACTAAGGTTTTTTTAAAAACTATGAGCAACAACTTCAAATTTGTAGACATTGTAGCCATTTTTGGATTGGCATGGTGGCCTTTCTTTCAATTTCAAAGATTTGGGTTTTGTTTGGTCACTAATGGGAGCACTAACACATGGCTTTCATTATTAATAATATATTATTATTACTATATATATCACTTGGTAACCAATAAGTGGAATACTCTTCTCATAGTAAATAGAATTCAAATCTACTAATGTATTTGTTTTAATATGAGCATGATCTTTGGATCCATAAAGATTATTGCCATTGTTGGATTGGCATGGTGTCCCTAGTTTAAAACTCAAATAATTGAGTTTTTCATTGTCATTAATGGGAGCATTAACCCGTGGTTTAAAATAATTCTTAAAAACTATTGACATGTGTGTTATAGAGTTGAGAATTATAATAGTGTCATCTTACAATTATAGCCCAAAAGTGGATAAAGACAACCCAAGTTGAAGGGTTTAATCATCTTAGATGGATTAAAAATGTGTTGTAAGTGTCCCATCAAATTGCTATGAATTCTTTTGAAATGTCATCATTTTTGGAGCATTTGTTAGGCTTTTGGTTTTTTCGCACATGTTATATATCCACCTTCATTTCCCTCTTTCATTAAACATAATATGTACATGTTGATGTTATTTTTTGGAAATTATTGGTGGCATTCTCATGTTTACTTAGTAATAAATTTACTAAAGCATGTATTTAAATGACATTCATGTATAAAATGATCACAAACTTGTCAAATCACATTGCCACTAGGTGGAGTTAATCCCAAGGTTATGCACTCTAAGGTGACTCAATTTCGGTGGATGCTCCATTCCCTAAAAATCCATACAATGCTATTAAAATGATAATCTATTTTGATATCATTAATTTAGTGAGGAATTACATGGTGGTTAATGAACTAAAAAGCACATATGAAAATAAGCCATTCTAAACAAGTTTTTAATGTACATGTTAAAAATTGAAATCCACCCAAAAATGATTATGATATGGACTTATGAAAGTATGGCTCATTTTCGACCATTCAAAAGTCCATAACTTTTTTTTGGTTAATTTTTTTCTAGCAACTTTTTTACACATATGTTCTTTTTGTTTTAAAATACCATATATTGAATCTTTATAATATATCCCAAATAAAGTTCATACAAAAATATGCATGTATATAGAGACATAAACAACAAACTAATCTATTTTTTATCTTCAAAAGTTTTTTATTATATATTTGGTGTATATATGTTGTAAGTTCTTTTATAGATGTCTTATTCTTTAAGTTGAAAATTTAAATCTAGCCACAAATTTGGAAAATTATTGTTTTATGCCATGTTAATAGCATGTAAATGCATGCCACTTTGCAAAAAAACTAGATTACGACGCAAAAAATGAGCCACCCTACTTTGCAACCACCCCCCATCCACCAAGTTGTCTAAAAATTTAGTCCTAAATTAAGTAAAAATGTGTTAAAATCTACACACTTTGAAATTTTCATATTTATTCAATAATGATTGACATAAAACATGTGATCTATTGGGGCAATTATATATATTTTAATAACAAGTTGCAAAAGATTTCATTCAAAAAAAAAACCATATGAAAAATTGAAAAAGGACTAAAAAGGATTCACATTCCTTTTGTAAAGTAATCCCAAAGGTTCGTTTGTGTGTATTTGCACCCAATTGGAAGTTTAACTACTAGATTCCACAAGCAAAAAAAGTTCATCATGCAACAAATCATTTTAATTGACATGATTATCAAAATTTAATGTATTATATGTGGGTAACTTCATTAGCCACATCAATGTTGCTTTAGCTTAATTACCATGCATATCATCAATTGTTATGGTGTTGTTCATGGTTGTATTTTTCCTAGCAAGAAATGTGAATGCAATTGAATTAATGTCTACCCATTGCACGGGTTTGCTAAGTTGCATTTCCACCTTCCTTGCTAATAGTCTTGGTACAACTTTACATTATTGTGTGTTCCTTTCTTGCAAGGCACCCACCATTGAACATGCACCATTTTATAATGCTCATCATTCCCATCCTTGACAACATCATTGTACACCCTTCCCATCCATACTATAGGTACCATGTAGGATCAAATGGGTGAGCAAAAATAAAATCTCTTTCATTCAAATCTTCATAGGGAATGTATGTCATTGTCATCAAAGATGGTTTCATGTTTTAAGGCCCACAAATATATGAAAGGATAATTGGATCTTCTTGATTTTCAAGGATAGGTGGAATTGGAAAAATTAATTGCACATGATTAGCCTTCCAATTGCTAGATGGCCCAAAACGCTCCATTAATATGGAACTTTTCTTTGGAAGTGGTTTCCCAATATTCAATATAAAAACCCATGGCCTTTGCATACATATCATCTTTCACAATGTTCAACTTTCAAAACTCCAAATACTTTGAAATTCCACTATTGATGAATTTTTCCTTCTCTATCGACAATTGATTTTGAAATGACATTATCTCAAACAAAACAAAATGGAACAATCTTTGGAATTCCACTTAGTAGCTTGGGGCAACCTTGATTAAAACCAATCCAACAATAATCTAAACCAATCAATCCAAAAAAAAAAAAGGTTATTGCATTTAGACTTGGTTTAAGGAAATAAAATAGTAATCATATTCCCTATTATGATAATCACAAATATGTAATGTCAAATAAATAATTTGTCATCCAAATATAACCATGGATAAAAAAAATTTAGTCCCACCAATTATCATTAGGTGTCAAAGTCCTTGATATTCTACCAAATTAACTGATTAATGAGTTCAAATGCACATGACAAGTCAACCCATTTGGGTAGAACTAGGTTGGGGGTTCACTAAATTGATGTTTGGGCTTTATAAATTTGTCTTTCATTCAATTATAAATTTATCTGATATTATCTAAGAAAAACGCATAAATTGCAAAAATTAAAATTCAAGGAACCATGTGTATATCTTTGGTATAGAGCATGCTTTCATTTAAGATTGCACAAGTAATTTGTTCAAGAGATTTTCCTTTAAGCATTTGAAATGAATAAATTATGACACAATTGCTTAACTCTCATTTTTTGTCATCTTCCATTTGATCTTGTGATTCTTACATGGTCAATTGTTTTGGAAAAACCCCATTTGTGATATGAAAATGATCAAACTTTTCACACATGGTTCAAAATGTTATAAATTTCATACATGTTATAAATCAATCATTTTTCAAATATATGTGCTTTCTAATACAATCTTACAAATATTATTTTTGCACAAATATATTCTAAAATACGAGTTTTTCAACAATTGACTTCTTTATGTTTTGGGTTGTACCATAATCTGTAAAAGCATTTTGAAAGTTCTTTTTATATTGACATGGTTGAAATTTGAAAATACCAAGTCTCAAAAGAAAAAACAATACTTGTGACAACATAAGTGCGTCCCCCATATTGAGCTTTCATGCTTGAGGACCAAGACTTATGCATCAAGGTCAACAAATATGTAGGTACAGTCTTAAGAAGTTAAAACCCATATTTTCTATGTACTCAAAATAACATGTATGAATACACATGTATTTCAGTATTTCAAACACTGAACTTGACTTGAACCCTACAATGTGCCAACTGGATGCATTTTTTGGCTTGTCGATGGCCCATGAGTGTTGAAGGGACTTTTTTGTGTATGTGAAGCTCATATACATTTATATATTTATCAATGTAAGTTTTACATTTGTGTTCCCCATGTGTTTTGTGCATTGTTCATTTCAAGCCCATACATACTCCTCACATTCGGTGACTTTGCTACATTGCTTTGGATTCAAGTAGCTGACATTCTGAACAATTGACAGATGGTCTAGCCATTTGACAGCTTTCATGCAGCTACCATTCACTGGATTCTTCGCAGACTATACATCTTCAATCCCGATATTCCACCAGTTTGTAGTTTATAACTGTGTAATTCCAATTTTGTACTGGTTTGAGTGTTCTTTTCAGACACTTTTTTCAAACTTTGTCCTATCTGCTCCTTCCACTTTTGCTGGGGTTGGTTTCACTTGTAATGGGGGTCGACTGTGGAGAACATGCTTGGGATGTAAATCGACGGTGAGGAAAACTGGTTATGCTCTAGAATGGGCTCAGATACAACCCATTACCAGCTAAGAAAATGACACACCCCTTGTTTTTTTGTTCTTTCAAGTGTTGAACCTTGGCTGATTCTTTAATTCTATAAAGAAACTATGGTTTCAATGAAAGATGAATTGGAATTGTCTCAGTTTTTGGTTTTGGTTTATATCTTTAAATCATGTGCAAATTAGAAGGGTCCAGTTTCAATTGTACTTTTTTTTCCCCATAAGATGGTTTTGGTTCCAGTTCTGAAAATCAGTCCTAGTTTTGATCTGGAGCTCTTACCAATTGGAATCATAATTGACAATTGATTGCTGGTTAACCATCAATTCTGGCCCCTGTTACGTTTTTAAGAATGTAATGGTTCTAGTTTCACACATCAACATAGAACTGAGAATCTGATTTTAGATCCAGCTCTTCAGAAAATAAATTTCAGTTTTGGTTATGGTTCCAATCTTGAAAATCAGTCCCAGTTTTGATACACTTTTTCCTAACCAAAACTGCAGTGTTTACCCACCAAAGCATGTACACATCATTGTTGGGTGGTTTTTGACTTTTTAGAGTAACCTTTGATTTCAGTTTTGAATTGAGCATAAATAATGATTTTGGGTCCAGGGGAATATTAAGAACAAATTTATTTTATTTTGAACGATTAAATATGGACAATTGATCAATTAATCATAAATTGGTCAAGGATTCAAAAAAAAAATTTATACAAGATCCAATAATTATTGGATTTTTAAAAATATATATTTTCTTAGTATTTCAATAATGGGAACACAATAATACACCATAGTTACAATATATTTAGCTTTATAAAAATCTAAATTTGTCCTTTGCAATCATTTTAAAAATTAGACACTCCTTATTGAACCCCAACAATGAATGACCTCATAAACTTTTGAAAATAAACACACATGCCAAGAAAACCATGCTACAAACATTAGAAATTGTATTAAGAAGTTTTTTAAAAAAATCATTGCAATATATTGGATCAGACAGACCTTCAATTGACCCCAAATTTTTTTAAAAAAAAACCTTGTCACATGCTTTGTGCTCTTATATCTCTCAAGTTCACAGACCATGAAAACCTCAACCAATAGAGAATCCTGGAACCCCAAGACCATAAAAATCATTAACCTTCACAAATACAAAATCCCAGAACCCAAAAGATCACAGAAACCATAGTGATAGTGATGGGCATGAGATAGTTCACTCAAAAGCCTAACCCCTGTGCCCTAACAAAAACCGGAACCAATATTCTAAAGAAAATTGAGTTCAATTCTATATCAAACCCTATGTAGAACTGACCCTTCAAGTCTGGGTATTTGAAAACTAAAACTGACCTATCGAGTTTGGTTCTCCCCTTGCCCAAATAGAAACCGGATGGTAGGTTCCTAGCCCGGTGCCCATTACCTGCAACTTTGGTGGGTCTGGTTCTTCCTGGGTTCTGATTCAAGTCCTTTGAAACAGAACTGGACTTAACGATTATTACCCACCAAAGTGGGTACCCACCCAACACTGGTACACACACAAATTCGATCATTCCTACGTTGAACAGGCAGGAACTTATTGGTTCCACTTTTGGTTTTCCGAGTTCCCACTTGTGATGTAAATCAACAGTGTGGAACACTGGTTCCACTCTGAAAGTGGCCTGTGTAGGACCAGTTATGAGGTAGTGCAATAATATAGCCCCACCAAGCTGGACAAATTCCTAGATGGATCATGCCTGGCAGATTTGAAGTGTAACTGGAAGCATCTCCACCAGTGCTCAGTATGTGACCCTGCAAAAATATTTCTCACATCCAAGTTTAGTGATTTATTTTTTTTGCAATTACGCCCCTAAACTAAAATGAGGACTGAAAATAGGTGGGAGACTAGGAATAGCAACCCACCTGGATCATTCAAACTATCTGACCAATCAACAGCAGGTGTTATGCTTTGCTCTATAACCTTTTACCAGCCTCAGCAAACTATGCAAAAATGACCCAAACTTGTATGGTGTAACTTTTCTTCATGTCCAATTTTAATTTGTTGAGTCACATACTGAGCACCAATGGAGCTGCTAGACATTGCCTGGTATTCAAGGAAGCATGTCTTCATACATTAGCGGTTCCAAAAATTTGGATGGTTCCCAGATACGTGGGGGTCGATTGACTTAGGGCGCCATGCCGAGTTGGCTAATAAGTTCCTCCAAGATGTTGTGGCAACACGTCATTCAAAATATAATTTAATAATTTGTACGCAGTCGTATTTCAACGCCGGCAGGTCTTGAAGCTCGATTTCAAGCCTCTACCTCCTTTGATCTAGCACTGACGTATATTTTGGTGATTAGCATCCCGACTTGCCTCTAGTCCCTTTGATCTAGCACTGACGTGTAATTTAGTGATCAGCATCCCGTTATTCAACAAAGAAGACTTTACTTTCTCGGTGACCAACTGTCTGATGACGAGCACCTCCCAGCAAACTCGACGTCGTTGCAATGCGAGAGCCTTTGAATAATGCATAACCGCGATGGTCATATTATTCCTTTTCTTTTGTAACATCTGATTGACATGCGAATAGCCAAGACTTGGCGTGCAAGGGAGGTTAATTAATTTGGGAGTCGGCGATGTCGGGAAGTCTGGAGGTCAAAAAAAAAGTGCATTCGCATGAGGATGAAGGATCAGGCTGCTTCTTTGCAGTGGTCGAAAATTGAAGACCCGACCGCCCCTCGGCCCAGGGCGATCATGCCTATAAAATGTCGCACCAGTCGATGCTTAGTGCATGAAGCAGCTTGATTGTATTCCATACGTCCCGAATTTCTCTGCAAGTTGTAATACCTCGTGCATATCCATCAGACTTCACATTGCGATTAGACACTTTCAGGATTGGACAATCAATTGAATAGCATTCGCTGTTGCTCTACTTGGATCTGGTGGATCTCTCTGTTGCTCTTGAATAGCATTTGCTGTTGCTCTACTAGGATAGTGGATCTCTCTGTTGATCTCTTTGGCGAATGCTTTAATCTAGCAACTTAGATAATTTCTATGACAATATTCATGGCTCCGAGGCTCTTCTCGGTGATAGGAACAGTGTGTTTCATGATCTTGGCACTGTTGGACGCAACACAACTGCAGGGCGTAACTGCGATGAGGTTACTTTTACCAGGAAACCACGACGCGCCAGTCATCATCGATACGGGTGACCTTAAACCAGATTTCATGCTCGACATATTCACGGACTGCCAACAAGATGAATCAGGCTGTTCTCGTAATCACGAAAACTTTCGAAGATTTGAAGGTGCAATTCCTGCAGCACGTCCTCCTATAAGCAACGTTCAAACAACAAAAGTCGGGGGTGAGAACTCCTCTAATAACCTCCTCCACGGCCGTCCTTTCAAATTTCACGCTCAAAGGGCAGACAGGGGAACTCCAGTGCCGCCACCACCAAACGGCAACCCTGGTCAAGACTAGTCAATAAGCCACTAGTGCGTTAATCCTAGTCTTGTCTTTTGCAACTTGCGACGTCGAAACTTCGATACTGATTCTGATGAAGTTGCTACTAGAATTGGCACACATAACACTTTCGACACTTGCAATACTCCGCCGGATTGGTTTCGCGGCCAACAACTGAATCAGCTCAAGTTCTAGCAATAGTAGATCAGTGGCACTCACTACGGTGCCTACAACTTAGATGCACTAAGTCCCACAATACAAGCAACGCTGCATCAAACCTGTTTGAATATGAAAAATCAGTTCTTAGCAATACATTAAGGAAATGAAAATCTAGAATTTCTCGGGTTGTTAGCGGAAGTTCCCCAATTCTTGACTGTCAGCTAGCATTTGATGGCCTCTGAAAGTGCTAGTGTTGGAAGTACCAAACGAAATTCTGTTGTTCTAGTGCCGTCCTATACGGATGGGATTTCAAAGGAGTGAACCTCATGATCGCCTTGTGAAAAATCAAAGTTTGAAGCTTTGCTAATTTCTTTTCAGTTCATATGTTCACAAATCTTAAACCCATTCTAAACCCTGTAAAATTATCAGATTGCTTGATGTGCTTCTTCTTCGTCTCCGTCTTGAGTCAATCGTTAGAACATGGTGGACTTTAGAATCAGCTGGAGGGTTGCAGTCTGATCAGGATTTCATTGTGATTAAAAGCACTAATTCGTGACTGAAGTAATAGTTAAATTAGCCCATGATTAAGCATGATCAACAGAACTTTGACAAGGTCCATCCCCTCCCCAAGGTCTTAAAAAACAGGCTCAAATGGAAGAATTCGCTGCAAGCCTCACAGGTCCTCCTAATGCATCATTTCAAGGAAACCATCGGCAAGGTCGATTTTGGAGCACACAGCCATGTACTTAGCCAACTAGGGCTTCGCTTTGCTTGTTTCACTCAACCATTTTCGCACATTTTATCAAATACATTTCTTTTTCCATCACAATTCTTTTGGGGGTAAAAATGGAATTCTTCTTTTCTTTTTCAACACCGTCTCTTCAATGAGCAGAAACCAAAAGCTCCCAACACAAAAAATTGTGATCAAACTGAAGCAATATAATTTAGTCTTCCCCCAACACCCCTCCTCATGTTTGAAAATACTTATCGCAAGATTGAAAACTGACTGGAACTACTGAACAACATGAAACCGCACTGTTTTTAGTTTCCAAAACCTCTGTGCTTTTCCATGTGACATAGAAATAGTTGTCTCATTTGTAAGCTTTTTGCCTTCTCTCTCTTCTGTGGGCATGAAAGGTTTCCTTTCTTGGAAATTGTGACACATGGTACTATGTATAATACTTAATGTCATTCCTAAGATGATAGGAATTAAAGAGAGGAGTATGGAAATTTGTTAGACAAATTTGTATGTAGATCAAAGGCCATTGTTTTTATTTGCAGAATTAAGAATTGGTCCACAAGTTCATCGCCCTTATGGAAGGGGATCCAAAAACTTGTAAGCTGGGTGTTGAAGACATATATGTTAAGATTGCCCCCAAAAGAGAAGCGCATCTATGCTTGCAATAAAAAGCTGTTCAAGCACGGTTCCATTTTGCTACACAATATACAAAGCATTCCATGCAAGTATTAATAATGGTTCTTGTTACAATCTTATTATATTAAATATTGATTTCCACTGTTTCATATTAAGTTTTAACAAATCTCATTCACTTCACAAATAATAGGGCTTGGGGTCCATTAACAATTAGGTTCAAAAAAAGAAAAAAAAACTGTAGAACTTTTTAGAGATTATGTTTTATAATCAATATTTACATGAAATAAATTAAAATTAAAAAATTGAATAATTTAAAATAAAATAATTTGTGTGATGAAGATAATTTTTCACATGCATATATAATTGTGCATCAATAGTGGGTGTCAAACATGTGCTTATGTCAACAAAGATTAGTGCTAGTAGCTGAAGTGGAAATTAGCATCAATTGTTACTTGTTAAGATAGTTGACTTAAACGTTTGTTGATGAGAATAGTGCTGATCCGAAAAATGACCTCAAGGTCCCTTTTTCAGATTAACATTGATTGTTTGAAGTGTCTCTTCACACTTTACCCCCACACTGCACCTTTTTGACATAACCATATGGTCAGCAGGTGACGTATACAAATGGCATCAAAGTTTAACAAAGGATGTTGATTTTCTTTCATTGATTTTCACATTAGCATTGATGATAATAAGTGATGATTTTAAAGACATGAGCTAAGGTTTGACACCCATTAATATTTGGTTTACAAGTAGAAATGTAAAAAATTCAAAATGAGTTTCTAAAATCATTTATAACATGTTTTTCCACATGATTATGTTTTGCAGATGTAATCTATGTTTAAAGTTAGAAATTTTGAATCTAATGAATTAAACAACTAGCCCAATGATTTTTTTAAAAATAATTTCCCTCATAGTCCTTGCTTCAAAATTTCAACACTTTGAAACTATCATATGATTGTTTTTTTCGTCATGTTGACTTAATGAACATGATGTTAAAAAAAAAATGTTTTTCTTGTATCAAATGGTTAAAATCAACTACATTATTTATGCATTCCTTTTATGAAAACTATATTATGAACAACTTATCATAATTTAATTGAAGACTCATTTGAAAAAAAATTCCTAACATTCAATAATTAATAAATTAAAATATATATATTCTTAAGATTATAAATATAAAAACACAACAATACACCATAGTTGTAATATATTGAACATTATAAAATTTAATTTAAAATTATCTTTTATAATCCTTTTTCAGTTAGACATTCCTTTTTGGACCATAGTTTCCCTTGGGGGATTTATAAGGGGTTGGGGATGAAATCTAAACTCAAACATATTAAGGTTATTTTACATATAGCTTTAGTGTGTTTAGCTATCTTCCTAGATAACTTGAACTTGAGGATCCTGATTTAATTTTCAACCCAATATTTAAAGTGCTTAAAATCAACCAAAAAAATTCTGGAAACTTTTTTAACAGTGGTTTCGTTTGCACTAGCTGGAAGTTATTTTAAATGGTGACAAATAAGTGTGTTTGGGGTTTTTCTTCACCAAATCTCAATTTTAAAAAAAACAAATCACCAGATTTTGGTATCAACTATCTACTAACTATGGGTAGCATACAATATAGCTCAAGACTTTTTTTTTTACTTTCATCTTTTGTTTATACCTTGATTTGGTTTTAAATCATCTCGACTTCTGCTACATCACAAAATTGAAAGAAGAAAACAAGAAAAAAAACATAGGAACTCTTTCACCATGATCTAGTGTAACAGAAAAGTATGGATGGAAGGTCTTTAGGGTTACTGTTTGGACAGGCAAATCTCCATCAGACTCATGGCGCCAGAAACTGTCCACTGTTTTGTCGTTTTGTTCTTCACAGAGAGGTTTCCCTGGAAGAAGCTTTGATGTGCTGATAAGCTTGTTTTTAAGTTTATGTGAAAGTTTAGGGATTAGCATAATGATCGTTGTTTTACTCTTGTATGGAGGGGAATGGTTCGAGGTATGGAGCAAGGGAGTAGCGCAACTACAAAGGGGCGGTGTTTTGGAAGCTAAGTATTCTGGCTGGTGTTGTGTGATTTTGTATGTAGAGATTGATGCAGAATTTGGACTTGTGCTTGAGGGAGGAATGCCCGAAATTAGTAGGTTGTGACTATCTTTCTGGAGGATTATCTTGCTTTTCCGCTGCGCAGTTGACCTCTTAGAAAGAATATGTGTGGATTCATGGAAATAAGTCTATGATCAGGGGAATGATGAGTGATCTAGGGATTTCGTGAGCGACCAATTGGCAAAGGAGCATGTTTGAGTGATTATTGTTGTGGGGATGTTGAGTGTTTTGGAATATGGAAGAGAGTACCCAACAGCCTGGGACCTCCGAATGTGTGCTTACACCACTTAATTGGGTTCTGTAGAATTTTTCTGGTTGGTGTCAAGCAACATTTGTCAAACTTCCTGAGTTTGTATTGCAAAGTGAATGGGGACATCAGCATTCCAAGTTGGGCTTTATGTGCTGTCAGAAGTTTTAGTGTGTTGTCTACAAGGAAATTATTGGCAGTTGCGGGTATGGGAATGGCTTGAGTGACATTGGGTTAAGCTGTAATAGCTGTTTATTGATTGATTGTACTGATGTTGAGAGAAGTTCCAGATATGCCGGTTTGGTCAGTTGAAGCTCAAGAGAGTGAAACCGGAGTGGTCTGACCCCTGTAGACATATTTTCAGTTATCTGACAACATGGGATAGCTAGTCTTCCTGAACATATAACAGTGGAAAAGCTGGATAAATTATGGATTTCATGAATCTTGTTTATACAGCTGATGCTGGAATTTGATGTATGTTAAATGTGTTCTTAGGGAGTTTATCTAGCCCCTTTTTTTTTGGTTACACTAGTACAAGTGTTTGTACTAGTTTGCCCAGGGCAATTCCAGAGTTCCAAATACGTATCTGAATTCACACAGTGTATCTGCACGAAGTCAGCACTTCTGTTCTTGTGACCACTTTCTATGTCGAGTGACAAATTGTATTTCATAAGCGACAAAGATTCCGTCCTTACCTTCTACGGAATTTTCTGATGCATTGATGAACTTCAGAAGAAACTACCGAGTGCTAATTGTGCTCCTTTGACATTGATCCGGAGCAGGCAATAGATCAATGATTTGACGTGACTGTCACAACAAACTTTCCTTTCTTGGCATTTCCTGTGGGGAAAATGAATGGAAACCTCCACCAAATTGAAGTTGAATTAACAAAATACAGGGTAAACTCTCCAAAGACATTGTGAGACCAATATTTCAATGTTTTATTCTGATTTTTCCACTGGGAAATAAGGGGGATCTTTGTGTTTTCCCATTGTCAAACAAGCCATTTCATGTTTGCATAGGGGAAATCCAAGTTTTTCTTGATGGTCCCACAGGAAATCCTAAAAAATGCTTGTTGTGTGTTGTTGCTGTTGACTTTGTTGCATCATCGTGTACAAGTCAAATTTACAAAAGAACTGCCAATAGCTTGTCAGTCAGGTCAGTTGCTGTGTTCCAGAAAAAGATTAAAAAAAGAGAGATTGATGAAGTTGCAGAGAAATCTCCACAACAACAATTAAAGGTAACACGACAATGAGTGTAGATTAAAAAAAGGGAAAAACAAAAAAGAACAGAGAAGAGCGCGTGAGGGTGAGGTTGAAGATCAGACAGGTTCTTGTCCAGGAATAGAAGACCGGCTTAGAAGAGCCTGCAACAGATGCGAACTGTGAACAACGACGTAAGGAAAAGCTGCACGACCAGATTCACCAAGTTGAATAGTAAGCTGATACATATCCAACCTCGCAGGAAAATGTCAACTGGTGGCAGGGGTCTGGTCAATATGCGTCATTCGAGACTTTTGTCAGGGACGCCTCTTTCATTTCTTCTGTGATATTTCGACTTTAGTGGAGGCTATGGAGTCGCGGTTAGATTTCAAGAACCCTGAAGAGATTATTCCGGCGTTCAGTTTCGGATTCCGCGAAACCAGACGATGCGGTCGACGTACATTTAGTCCGTACAGGCGATGCAGAATCGGCTTTCATAGCCATGTAACTGAAGACCTACAATTCCAAGCCGGTTTTCATGATGCCATCGCAGCCCCGAACCCCCAGCCAGTAATCTATGTCGAATAGCAAAAGTTCCCGACAATTCCTCCGTCAGCCGCAATGAACCGAAAGGTATTGATTACGGTTTGCAACGGCGAATTCATATCGTTACTACCAGAATTTTTGAGGGAAAACAGGGTAGCGAAGGTTTTGTGGTCGGTCTGCGGCTGATCAGATGCATTACACTGGCTAGTACCCCGAGAGTATGCAATACTGCCCGAAACACCTGAGTTTTGAGGCAGTTCATGCTTTCCACACTTAGGGCGCGACTCCCTACTAGCCTCTGATCGCCAAAGACTAGTTTTTCGTCATTCATTTGTGCATTCCAACTAGTCGCACAAACTCGGAAGTAATATTTCATCAACATACAAAAGCATTCGTGCCCACCGAAACTCCCGCTTTTGCTTTTTGATGTTCCGTCCCCAGTCATAGCTGCCAGTACTATCGCATTCCCTGCTATTCACTGTGGTCCCAACGCTAGAGTAGTCCATGAAAGATTGACAAGGAAAGTGACCGCGAATGTCTATTATTAGGCCTCTGATTTTCGCAAACCGGTACTCTGCCACCTCTATCGCTCAGCTCGTCGTTTGGTTGAGTTCCTACTACGTACTGGTTTCGGCTTCACTGAAACTCGTGTGCCCTCCAGAACGCCTTCCTTCAACTTCGACAGGCGTATTGCTCGTGTGAACTTCTCCGAGGATCTGCTACACTAGTCCATCATCCTCCGCTTCTGTTCTCAGTCATAGGCTCGCTAGGAGCCGGAATCGGGCAAAACAGCGGTGAGGCTACAGCATTGGCAAGACCTGCCGATTAGGTCTACAGAGTTCTGCACAAATGCTGACCGGCAGATTCATCACGACAATATTAGTCTATTCCAGATGAGAATAAGACCAGAATAAGACTGCTGCTATAATGCATTAAATATGAGTTCTGTGTAGGGTAAAGCCCAAGGGTGTGTGAGCTGAGAGCCAAATGCAAGCCCAATTTATGGGTCAAGCGCTTCCATGGGCTTTACTGGAATAAGGACGTGCACAAAGCAAACTTGAACAAATGCCCCAATTTCAGTAAAGACCATGGTGGAGGGCTTTAGCAAGTGTAAAGATCTGCGTTCTTTAAAAGAAATCTTGTGATATCCATATCATGGAAAAAAGGATGCAGGGCACTTCAAAACTCTGGAACGCTTGCTGAAGTGAGCATTCCATTTCTTCAAATGCCCCCTAAACAATGGAGGGAAAAAATACATTTCATAAGGTGTGGCTGTTTACACTAAAAAATCTGTACAAGACTTTATGTTTTACAAAATACTCAACATGAAACAATCCCTAGCTTTGGGGGAGTCTGTAATGTGTATATGGAACTGGACTCAGTTTTTGAACCGGGCCCAGAGGTTCTTGAACTAGAAAAAAAATTGTGCCAAAATTGAAACTGCTAGGTTTAAAAATGTGAAGACCTCAGTGTCTTTTGGGTGTTTTCTATTCACCAAATTTAGCAAAAGCTTTTTAAAGAATCCCATCCAGTGTGTTTGCTATTGAAGTATGATGATGGCTAAGACTTATGGTGTACATACATGTCAGTTAACAAGAAGTTGGCCGCTCTAATATGGATGAGGGATGAACAGTGGTGAAATTGGACAGTCGAGACGAGTGGAAGGCTGAAATTTTGAGGCTGTGGCATGCAGTAGCAACAAAAATAAGAGAACACATAGGGACATAGTTGGAATTTTGAAAGGTTCAAGGTGTCTTCGGTCTTGGTACCTGCCTGACTATATATCCTTACTGTCACTGGATCATAAAGGTCAGTCTGGTACTGGTATTAGGTGCAAGGCTGATTCTTGCCTCCTACATGACAGGTATAAACTTGGTATTGGTAGTGATAGTCATATACCTGGTATTGCCTCAGGTCATACCTGACTGGTATGTTCTTCAATACTAGTACTCATACTGGTACTATATACCCAGATTGTGTATACCCTATATATTGGTACAACACTGATTTACTCACTCACATTTTCAGTGAGGTTGATTATGTGTTTCTAGGTTGGAAGTGATCAATCAAGGATTTTCACAATTTTTCAACATGGAATATCTGATTTCAACCTATACAAAAGATTTTGTTATGAAATTGAAAATTTTGTATTATATTTTGCTCAGCATTTGGCTAAATCTTCTTGCAGATGATCACATATTTGGCTACCTCACATGATTGAATGTATATATAATTTTTAAAAACACATTCTTTTTGAGGCACAAAAACAGAAAATGTCCTTTCATTGAATGTGTGAATGAGTTTTGACTAAAGAGGGAATTAGGAGAATTAGTACTGAACCAGCACTATAGACAATCAAGCAAATCCTCTTCAAGGCAAGTTCAGTAAAGGATTTTGCTTGATTGGGTGCAGGTGCAGCTAACCACTTCTACAGTATCTAAGGGAAAGGATCACTTGGACTGCATAAGGAAAGGGAAGTTGCCAATTGAGACTTTCAACTGTATCCGGTGACCCTAGTACAGCTCATGCACCTATTACGAATTATGACTCTTTTCATTGGCACAGTTCTCAGCCCCTTTGGAGACTTGACATGTACTTAGTTGATTCCTCCCACCATCCAACCCCACCGAATTAAAAATTCTTGTGTATTTGACTTGAAGCCCTTTGGAGCAAAATATACATGTTCCCCTATGAAAAGATTCAAACTTTATAGGTACCATGGCCAGACTGCACCTGCAGCCAACACGGGATGGGATGACCTGTGGATAGGAAACACTTTTTCATTTTATCCCTGTTCAATTGCTGACCATGTTGGTTAGATATGTACTAACCATCCATATGCATCTACCTACTTAATAGTCACCAACTGCCATAGCTCATACCTACCTACCTAATTTTCACATGCATCTACTAAGTATTCATCAAGTGTCATAGCTTACTAGGTATTTACTTAAATATTACAACAAAATGTGTCCTTGTACGCCAAGTGATTTCACTAGATTTTGAGTGAATTCATTAATCTTAGAAAACAGGGATTAGTTGAAAAATGGTGAATTCATTGATTTAATGAATGAGAACTAATAAACTGCATTCACATTTTGTAATAATGTACTAAAATCATTCGCATTCCGTATTTACTTACTTTCAATGTTTACCCACTTACATAATTAGTTATAACCTAGGTGTTGTGAGGGGGGAAGTAGGAGGGTTTACAGGATAAGCTAAAATCCAACCTTCCATCTTGGTAACTAGGATGTGGTTCATGCACAACTGAGGTATCGATAATAGGCTGATATTAGCTCATGTACTCACCAGGCAACAAGTAGTGGTACTTTAGGTCTAGCCTTTTTTTTCTTGGCGATCTGTGGCCAAATTTTGACATTTGTTGAGGTGGTGCAACGGGGCTAATAGGATGTATAGGATGTAGTTCGTCATCATTGTTTTTGGATGAACATTTAGGTTGTTATTATACATCTACCAAATGTGACTAGATCGCCAAAAAAATTGTTAATGTAGCTAGCAAGGATGTGACCTCATTGCCCATTTGTGCCAAAACCTTAATTCTAATCACCCTCAATGGTTGCAAGCTTTTCAATAGGAACCTTGTTGCTTTCACAAAATTGCTACCATTGCCAATAATGGTGCTCCAGAGTGCAATTCTTTCACCAAACTTGTTACAAGATCTACTCTTCTTATAATTGGGATCGCCTAAATCATCTTCTTCATTCCTACTTATTGTTAGCCATCCAAAATGCAATGGGTGTACACAACTTTTTGTTATGCTTGAAAGCTAAAACTGTCACTCCCAATTCCCAATCCTTCAATTCATTTCCAATTTCATGTTCTTGTTTTGTTTGATTTTTGTGAAGGTTGATATTTATACTTGTGTTTGTGGATTTGTGCAAAATTATGGGGGTGGTTGTTTTAGGTTTGAAAATGGCAAAATTGGGATTCAATAAAATTGTATATTGGATTTTGGCTCAAATTTGCAAAGCGAAACTCAAGGTAAGTTTCTTGATCACACCTTACAACTTGCTATTCCATTTGTCCATTTTAGGAGTTCTTCTTCTTATGCAAATCCTTTCTATTCCAAGCCTTTTGTTGTTCTTCTACAAGTTCTTTCTGTTTTTCTTTTGCAAGGAGGGTTTAAAGGAAATTCAACCCCTTTCATAGTGTTTTTGACCACTCTAGACTTGATTTTGTTTGGATTTTCAAAGCTTTATTTGCATTTTGCATTTTTTTTATTCAATTTGTTCTATGCTTTAGAGTTGTACATTCTTATGCAAGAGGGTTTAAAGAGCTTCAACCCTTTCATTGTGTTTTTGGCTACCTACAAGTAGGGTATAAAAAGCTTTGACCCCTTCATAATGGTTTTGTCTACTAGCGAATAGAGTTCAAAGAGCTTTGACCCCCATTTATCACAGTGTTTTTGCTTTTTAGTATGTTTTTGGCTAGTTTTGACCCCCCCCCTTTTTCACAATGTTTCACCTTTCTCCTTCTTTTTAGCTAGTTTGTTTACTATGTCTTCTTCAATATTCCAACATTTCAACTATTCAAGGAACACAACCCTTACCATGCCATTATGTATTGTATCTTATTCCAATATGTTCCCAAGGTCGTATAGCTCTTGTGATAGTGGGCCAAAATTGCCATTAGTTGGAGCTTGGCTTGAATCTCCAAAATTGAATGTCAGCCCAGTAGGAGCAACCAAATCCCCAAAGCTCCAAAACCCTCATTCTTCTTTTGCAATACCTGAATTCTTCCCCAAAATCCCTAATGTTATTGATGTAGATCCTGATGAAATCTTCCTTGAAATCCTTGATTTTACAACTATAGATCTTGATGAAATCGTGGAGCTATTAAACTCCCAATCTAATCCCCAAGCTAACCCCCCAAGGAAGAAATAAATGCTTGGTGTTAATGGCATTGGGAAGAAGGTTCACAAAAAATCATATGATAATAGTAGAAAGTTCCAGGTAGAACGGGCAAGAAAATTACCATGGGCTGAGGGGTTAATGGCTATTAATGGGATTATCTAAACTGTGAGGTGCAAAGTTTACTCCTTGATTGAAAACAAGGGGAAAAAAATCAAATGCAAATGGGATACTCTAACTAAACATGCTAGTCATAAGATAGCAATTTGTGACTTACCTTGACTTGGGGTGAAAAAAGAGGGGGAATACATTGCCAAGGATTGTGCCCATTTGAAAAAATGTGATTATGGGCCCAACAAGGTCCAAATTTTATCCTACAGCAAATCAACAAACCCCCAAGAGAGGGGACTCAAAAGATAGTTCAATTCAAACCCATGATTCATATTCTTTCTCATGGCCACCCTATGCTAGAATATGAAACAATGTATGACTTATTTGCCAACTTGAAGGTCTCTAATAATCCGAACATGGATTGGTCTGATTTACTAGCTGAACATTTGCTGAATTTATCTATCAACAAGTCTAGAAAGCCACTATCCAAACCATACAATCTACCTAATTCTTGGCATGTTATTGTGATGAGGTGACAACCATAGATAATGGTTATTGGATATATGTCCATGCCTACGTGGTTGTTGGTTGGACCAAAATCCCTATTTTAATATGTGTTGACCAAATTGTTGATGGATCGAGTTCTAACAACCTCACTGAAGTGATTATGATCTCTATGATGAAGGGTGGGGGGTTAAGTAAGGAGGAGCTATCCAAAAAGCTCCTATGTTTTGGGGCAGATGAAATGAACGTGTTTCAAAGAGGCAAAACTAAATTGACAAAGCAAATCAAAGATTCATGGGCCCCCTTTTCCATGGGTGTGCATTGTGTTGCACACCACACTAATTTGGTAGTGCAATCCTTGCAAGATTTGACCCTCATTGCTAAGATTAAAAGCTTTATGTTCAACATATATGGCTATTTTAACCATTCACCAAAAAGACATATGAAATTCCAAAGACTTACTCAAACCCTAGAAACAAAGGGGAACAAAATCCTCAAGAATGTTAAAACAAGATGGATGTCCATGTTTAGTCCATTGAACAAGATCATGGCAAAATACCGTCCTTTGCTTGTGATGATGCAAAATGATTGTTCTATAATGACGCATTCCTAAGTCCTTGGTTAGGCCCAAGTTGGGACTAACTTGCTCAAGTTGCGGAATTGACAAGGACTCAAGGCACATTCCCAGCTTCCAACACTAAAAGGGGGGTGAGAGGGGCGTGCTGAAAGCTCCGGGATTAGACTAGGAAGAGGGACAAACTACTTAGTTATTCAGTTCTGCATCCAAATCCAACTAACAAGTTGGTTAGAACTCATTCTGCACCCTTTTGGTGTTGGGGCAAGTCACGGGCAACCTTGAACTCACTTGACTCATCACGACTTGAACTCGAGGGAAGCCACCCATATAGTATTCTCTGCAACTCTCCGCCGCACTTGCATCCAAATGGCTTTTTTTTCTCGGGACTCCCAAAGTGGAGTCCCGAAACTGTCCTGGTTTGGACTCCTGGGACTTTGGGCGTTCATAACTTCTCGCCCCAAGCTCGGATCGGGACAAAATCTAAACCAAAGTTGTAGTTCTCCTCGAAAGATTTCCAAAAATGTGTTGCACTTCACCTGCACGCATTGGAATTGGGTCGATTCCCGACTTTTAGTGGTCGGGAGCTAAACTGTTAGTTTGACTCCCGGCCTTTCTTTCGACCATAACTTGTGTTGCAGATGTCCAAATTGCTCATGCAAGGCCATTTTGGACATCTACACTTCAAGACCTTTCCAACGGTATAAAGAACACCTCAATGCAAGGTTTTTTGACCCCTGCAATCGCATTTTGAGTTTTCGGGAATCCCGGAGGACTCCCAAGTCCCATTTTCGGGAGTGTGAGTGGTGACTTCACACTTCCCTCAAAATGGGGTTGCGACATATAGTCTATGTGGCAAAGGTATTTTTATTTCCTTAAATTGCCATTCTACATCTATATTCTAAATTTCTCTATTTTTATGTTGTTGGTTTAGGTGATTATCATGATAACATGGTTTATCCTTTTTTGTGTTTTGCAAATCCCAAAAATGATGTATATTGGTAATTATGCATGGTGTGATGTATGTGCAAACCAATTTGGGTTTTCTTTCTGATGTTCATATGTTGCTTAGGCTAACATGTATTTTGTTGTTTATGGAGAACATGCAATCCTTGCTCAAATTTGCACAACGGGGGGATATCTTCGTATCTAATTTCATAGTTGCAATCAAGGTATGCCAAGGTCAATTATACAATTTTGTACTATGATGCCACTCTATCATTCCAAGGAGATGAATTTTGGTCCTTCCACGAACTATTACAAGGTGACCACCAACAAATCCATACAAAATGGGTGATTGATCATAACACAAAGTGCATTGAGCATTTTGCATTTATTATAAATGGTGAAAAACTATGGGCTCATTGGGGTATACTATGCCCTAATACAAATGTTATGATGCTAATGACATAAGCTACATTTGCCACAATGGTACAACTTGTGAAAGTTGAATGCAAACGTAAATCCTTCAACCCTTCTTATTTCTATTGATATGAGTTTTGTAAATTTGATTTCATTTAAGTACTTTTAATGAAGTTTGATGGTTTTTTTATCTTTCTACTTTTGTCACATCCCAAAACCATGAACTATGAAGGTCTTCTTGACTTTCTACCTTTGTCAAATTCCAAAACAATGAATTTAAATGGTTTTCACCTCTTTTTGTTTTTGTCAAATTCTTAAAAAATGAAATCAAATGGTATTTTTATTTTTCTACCTTTGTTAGATTCTAGAACCATGAACTTAATTATGATCTTTTTATCTTTTGTCAATGTCAGATTCTATAACCATGAACTTAAGGTATCTTCATATCTTTTGCCTCTATTAAATTTTGAAACTTTGAACTTAGATAAATCTTCTTATATTCATCCTTTGTTAGATTCTAGAATTCAAAACTCAAATCAATCTTCTCATATTCAGCCTCTGTCAAATTCAGAAACTTTGAACTTAAATTAATCTTCATATGTTTTGTTTCTATCAAATTAAATGGAACTCTGAACTTAAATAAATCTTTTTATATTTGGCCTTTGTTAAATTTTGGAACTTTGAACTCATATCAATCTTTTGTATATTTGGCCTCTATCAAATTCATGAATTTTGAACTTAGAACAATTTTCACATGTTTTATTTATATCGGATTAGATGGAACTCTAAACTTAAATCAATTTTCATATATTTTGCCTTTGTTGGATTAGATAGAACTTTGAACTTAGATCAATCTTCTTATATTTTGCCTCTATCTAATTTTGTAACCATGAACCTACACATGATTTTCATATGTTTTGCCTCTATTAGATTTTAGACCTATGAACTTAAATGAATCTTTTTATATTTTGCCTCTGTTAAATTCCATAACCATGAAGTTACATGTCTTATTATCTTTTTACCTCTTTTAGATTTTTAAATGTGGAATTCATATGGTTTTCTTTTCTTGAACTATTTTTGTCTTTGTGACATTCTAGAACCATGAAATCATATGGTCACCTATGAATTTTCTTCCTTTGTCAGATTTCCATAAACATGAACTAGCCCAGTCTTCTTATTTTTTTGTTTATGTCCAATGTCGCAACCCTAGCTTTGGGCTCGCGACCAAGGCAAAGGTTTGCAAAGGTGCGGGCCAAGACTAGGCCCAAAAATCACATATCATGCTCCCAGAAGTGCAAAAGAGTGTGAGGGAATGAACCCTCACACTCCCAAGTCAACTCCCATTTTGGGAATTGGAGTCCCGGTGAACTCCCGAATTTTTAAAGGGCGATTGTAGATGTCAAAACTCGTTGGATTGAAAATTTCCTTATATCATTGAAAAGTTCTTAGAACGTAAATGTCTAAAATGGGCTCACATGACCCATTTGGACACCTAAAACACAAGTTATGGCCAAAAGAAGGGTCGAAAGTCAAATTGCCAATTTGACTCCCGACCACTAAAAGTCGAGAATCGCTTCGATTTCCTTGCGTGCAGGTGACATGCGACATGCGATTGAAAAGCTCTCGATGAAGGCTACAACTTTGCTTCAGACCTCATCTCAATTAGAGGTCTACACACAAAATTATGGGCCCCCAAAATCATGGGAATCCCAAATTTGGGAATTTTGGGACTCCCATTTGGGAGTCTCGGGACAAAATGCCATTTGGATGTGGGCCTTATGGAAAGGCACAGAGTATACTATAAGGGGGAAGGTGATGGCTTCCCCCAAAATCCAGGTCGTGGTGAGTCTCATGAATCCGAATTTTCCCGTGGCTCTTCCTAGCACCAAAAGTGCTCAAATTATGCACTAACCAACTTGTTGTTTGGTTTGTGCAGGTCTGTGTGAATAATTGATGCTTGTCACTCTTCTTAGTCCCTACCCAAAACTTCAACACATTGCTCTACCCCCAAAGTGCTACGAGCCAGGGAATGTGCCCCAACTCCTTACTCTTCCGTTATTTCCACCTTAAAGTCATATTTGAGTCTATAAAGGGGGTTGGGAACGCATCATCCAATTTGTAAAACCACTTGAATTGGGATTGGCTTGTAATTTCTTTTTGCCTTTTGTAAAATTTCCATATCCATGGACTGTGGTCCTATCTTCTTATGTATTTGCTTAAATGTCAAATTTGTAAAACCATGTACTTAAATGGTCTTTTTTTATTTTTTTGCCTTTGTCATGTTTTATTTTATGTTGGATGGCAAAGGCTGCGAAAGGCTTGATAGTAGAGTTAGATACACGATTTCCTGAACAAGCAATCATGGATGCTATGGGGATTATTTATCCCCAATACTAGTTGCAAGCAAATGCAGATGTGACATTTCATTGACACCTTGAAATGCTAAAGAATTTTTATTGTAACCCACGTCCATGTGGACAACCCAAGGACAGCAAATTTGCCCCTATGGTTCCTGCCATTCTTTCAGGTCGGGATTTAGATGTTCAACAAGGCTTGTTTAAGTTGACCATGAAATCCAAAGCTACTCAAACCATGGTTGAAATTGTGGCTGTTGCATTTAACAAGATTAACCCTACCATCATCAATCCTCTCACATGCATGTGGCAAGTGATCCATGCATCACAATTGTTATCTAATGTTTTTTGTGAGTACTTAAAGGTGATAGAGATTGCCATCGTTCATGTGCTTGGTTTTGTTGAAGATGAAGGATATTTCAATTTTGTTGCATTCTTGAAAAACAAAGTGCGGAATAGATTGAATAACCATCTCCAACTAGTTGTTTCTATGTATGCACAAAAAAATTTCACACTTCACAACTTTCCTTATGAAGATACCTATGAAATGTGGTCTAACATTCAATTGGCCATTGTCCAATATGCTTAAATTGTATTAGTGATTTCATGCCCCTCTCCTCAGATGCTTGTTGCTGGATAACACTTCTTAGCTTAGGTTTATAGCCAGATTTTTCTGCCAGCATCTAGTGTACATAGCCAAATATTGATGGATTTGAGGCTTTAGTAGCCAAAGGATATAGCCAAAGAAATATGCCTCATTGCCACCATGGACTCTTTGGGCTTTTATGTGATTGCCCAAGGGCGTATTTATAAAAATGGCATTTGCCAAATAAATTTTGGGAACACTTGTTTATCTTTGCCATATGTGCTTTCTGTTGGTATAATTTTTTGCCACATTCGTAACAACCCAGAAATGGGGGGAAAAAAAAGGCTGTCCAGGTCCTACCAGTCTCTTGAAGTCGTAACAACCTCGGAGAGAATTCTTCATGTATTTATAGGGCAGATTACATTTAGTAATCAGCCTTACAAAAAGAGCCCCCGGGCAGAGGTTGTGAGATTGTAAGATCCCTAGGCGCAGGATGTAAGCCAATAATATTTTTGGAAGGGAATTTGTTTTTTAAAAAACCATTGATTACCTCGGTTGTTATGCAGGGTAACGCCCTGCTGTCAGGGAATTAGTGCGTGGACCTCGGGCTCCGGCCTGGGTGCTCACGCAGCGATTCCCTGATAGCAGGGCCTTACCCCATACTTTCATACCCGGGTCCAGGACCAGTCTATAGACGACGGTTCTAGTCTGGTTTTTTTGGTAAAAAACACTGGTCAAAAACAAGTTCCCAAAGGATTTTCTCGGATATCCTGCGCCTTTACCTGCCGTTGAAATTCCTGATAACGCGGTCGCTGTGCGAATCTCGATCCTCTTTAACACCAAATACCCTTTCTCGTCTTTCGTCTACCAGACTTCATCTGGTCGCAGACGACTTTGAAGTTTGCGACGTGCACAGTTTTTTATGGGAATCCGCATCCTCATCAGACGCCCAGTCAAACCAAAATGCGGCTCCGCGTGAGGGTACTCGATGTTTTCAAATCTTCTTTCTCCCGGGACTTAGCAAACCAAACAGAATGGTGTGTATTTTTCGCATGGCCACCAATATATAGCAGTCGATGATGCTAGCATTACACAGCCAGATTCAAGAAACATGAATTAGTGATCCATATACATTTCTAGTAGCTCCAGCCTCTGATTTCTTTGGTTGAATTTTGATGTTAATAACTCTGGCATACACAGTACTAGCTCCAGTTAGCTCTGAAATTTTCTTTGGGGGAAAAGATTAGTGATGCTGAGACCTCATTTGGTTCAAGTATTTTTGCATTCTGAATCTCAGCCAAATTTGATCTTCGTCTCTCTGTTTCCGGAAACTTGTTTTGCAGCTCTGAGTATCGTTTCAGGCCCCAGAAAAAGCATTCATCACTACTTGGTCAGTTCCAGCTCAAGCTGAACTTGTTAAATCAACCCAACAACATGGCGCCGAGACTCTTTTCACTGATGGGAATTTCTCTTGTGATCTGCACTGTGATGCTGCTGGAGGCAACTCAACTGCACAGCGCCGCTGCAGTCAGATTTAATGGATCAGGAAGCCCTAATTCTCGCCAAATTTCGAATGCTGAGCGAACAAGCGACGCACCACTAGTCCATACTACCAGCGATGTAGAACAAGCTCTTCAGTACGCCGTGACCACGGACTGCCAGCAAGGTGAATCCGTTTTTCAAACTACTGATTATACTGAGAACTTCGGAGTCGCCTCCTCGCGCTCTAGCAACGTCAATACACAAGGAATCGGCGAGCTGGAATCCAGCTCTGTAATCGACCACGGACATCATCATGTCGTATTCAATCCCCAAAGAGCAAACAGAGGAAGTCCAGTAAGTGGACCACCACAGGGTAACCCAGGCCACCATTAACTCCAATTCATACAACCCAGACCCATCTGGAAATGATTCGAAACCATGATTAAGCGTATTGCAGTTGCAATATGCTCTGTTCACTAGGAATGGATACACATCAAAATGCATCGACTGAATTAATATTGTAGGCCGGGGTGCCAGGGGGTTTGAGAAATTGCTCATCCCTTTACAACATCGATACCTAGCTAAAACATCGACAGTTCCAGATTCTTCTCAGTACAAATGTAGGTAGCAATATCGTCGACACTCCATGATCTAGTCTCAATTTTTTCTCAGTAGAAATGTAGCAAGTATTGTCGACACTCCATGATCTAGTTCAGATTCTTCTCAGTAGAAAATTTAGAATCTAGCATTAGCCCGCACGGGGCAATCCAGCTGCATGTATAACATACCAAGTCCATTTCATTTTCACCCAAATGTTGTCCAAGGCCATAGCTGCTGCTGGCCCTTCAGTTTAAATTCGCAGCTGATCAATTGGACTTGCTCCACTCGTTGATTCCAGACACCAGTAAAGCATTCAAAATCTCCGAGTATTATCTGCATGTCGACAATCATGTGGTTTCTGGACAATAATACAAGTGAAGGATGTGCTCCAATGAGTGGGAAGCCTTGGGTGAACCAGAACCCACGTTGGTACCATGGTAAAAATCTCAAAATCCATTTTGAATTATTTATAAATGTTACAAATATCCCATGCTTAAACTAAATCAGGGTTTCTGAGTTCAAATCTCACATTTTTTGTGCTTAACATGACCACTATTTAAGGTGCTCTCACACTTGGTGTTAGGAACTCTAGTGTTGAGTCCCCTAACGCCATGCTAGTCATTTAGGGCTTACACCTACATACCATGAAAATTTTATGTTAACATTCATTTAACATTAAGCTAATTGCCCATTTAACATCGGGTGCCACCTAGGATGCCACCTAGTTTTTCATTTAACACTGACTTAACATCAAGTGTCAATGCACCATAAGAGACCTGGCTCAAAAAGGTGAAGGTACCAACGTGGGTGCTGGTCCATCCTGGCCACGGCAGGTCCACCAGAAGCAGTTAAATTGCCTGTAACGTACAGACCTTAAATAGCATGAAAATGTGATTGGAATGGAGTCTTTTTAAAAGAAATTATTTGATGTAGCCAAAGTGGCAATCATCCATAAGAACATGTAGAAAAAGTTGTGATGATCCCTAGAAGATTTAGCCAAATCTGGCTATAGATCAAATATGAAACAAAAATGTTTAATCATCCTTCTATGTTTCTCGCTACTTACCGAAAACATTTAACTCTGGCAGTTTTTGTTCTTTTTTGGGTCATTTCTGGCAATTGAAACGCTCAATGTACATTTCATTTTCAAATTCAAATTTCTCTTTTTTGCCAAAAAAAAATCCAATAAAGAAAAGGCTGGTTTGGAGTTTGAACCTGCGAAAATATCCTTCCACAGGATAGCCTAGTACAATGGCAAGTTCAACATTTCAATGTTGAATCATTTTTATTTTAAAGATTCCATTTCAAAAAAATAGAGAATTCCAAAATATTCTAACAGAATCTCTATTTACCTTCTCAAAATTTTGTTCTTTGAAATTACATTTTTTGACACCATCAATATTTCTAGACATAATATAATACATGTCCTGCCAAGGTACTATGATATACCAGGTCTCCATAAGGCCCACCAAAAAAATGATTGTGTCTGATTGACCCACTATAATGATTGACCAAAGTGATTGAATTATAAAATGCTCCGACCTTTTACACTATTCAATTTTTAATGTCTATGCATGGGGCTGGAGATACATCATACAAGTAACCATCTTGTTGGATTAGTCCTTTTTTTCACAATTTTGTGATGCAGCCATGGTGGTGAGCATTCCCAGACAGATTTCGCCTTTAATTGGCTCTACTCCTGTAGAGGCCCACACTAAAACAGAAGACGGAACTGTGAAGACAAGGTTCCCCAAAAAAAAAAGGGGGGATTTGTGCCTGAAATTTGGTGAATCTTTTATTAAAAAAAAAACAGAATTTTCAAAAAAAGAGTGAATTAGTGTGATACTTCGCCAAAAGGTGATTTTGTACCCCAAAAATGACCGTGTTCTTTGTGATCATTTCTTGTAGATTCCCCAGTAGCAGGGTGTTGATGGATCTGCTCTCACATTTTAAGGTAAGAACTTTAGAGCTCCAGATTGCAGTTTAACCCTTTGACAATAATAAACCTTTTCTCACTACCACTTGCATCCCCATACTGCAATCCAGATGCAGGGAAGCAAAAGGAGATAAGCAATGTAAATTGTCACATTAAAACAAGCAGAAATCACAACTTTCTTCAAGTCTAATATTGCAGACTAGAGCTTATAATAACCCACATAGGAACTTTGAACAATTTACACTTTTATTTTAGCATAAAAGGATATTTTGCAAGGGTTTTTGGCTATAGTCACAATCTTGTAAGCTTTGTATGGACTACATGTTTGAATCGCAATTCATTAGCATCACAAAAAAAAAAGTGGTCACCAAAGGTGTGATTATAAAGGGGGTTTATTGTATAGAGGAAGGCCTGCTCTCCAAGGCCTCCCTTACTTTCAGTGTCGAGCTTCAAGGGTGGTTGCCTCATGGCTTATGCTCAAAAATTAGTGGAAGGACCATGCCTGCCTTGCTCAGCATAAAGTAGGAGAGGTTTTTTATTTGAATGGGAAAGGCCCCCCTTTCATTGACTAGGGAAGTGCTTTCAAATACCTACAAGGGAAAAAAAAAAAAAACTTTAAAATCATCTTTAATGGAACAATGGATGACACATCCCATCTTGAATAGAAGTGATGCTAGGACCATAGATGTTGGTCTTTCAAGAAATGGAACTCAATATTGGGGTTTGGGCATTGAGGCTTTTATGGTTGCAATAAGGGGTTTCAAAGGTTGATTATGTTGTTCAAACAATCAATTATTTACAGTCTGATTATGTCATCAATTATGTGATCATTGAAGGTGAAGCTTTGAACATCCCAATTGGTTTTATTTCTTATCTCATGATTATTTTGCCAATTGTTATCCCCGTGGTAAATCCATGAAAGAATATCATCTTTTCACATGTGCACACATTGTTGTTTGCTCTTATGAAAACCACACATAAACATAGCCTTCCTCTGCCATCAAAACAACCAACTCCTTTAGAACAATATTCACCTCTCTCTCAAACATCCAACATCACACAAACATTCTCTTCAATGAAACACTCAACTTCTTTTTCAAAGCACCCACCCTTCATTAATAGCATTTAAAATTCAAAAGTTGTGCTTTGAACACTTAGGGTGGTGAAAGGTAAAGGCTCAAACTTTTACCTTACCTCCATTTATTACTAAAATCCATTATACTAAAGGTAAGAAAGTGATCATCAAAATGACGTTTGGATCATTGATCATTCAAAACTCTTCCCAAGAATTGTGATTTGAATAATGGATGATTCAATAATCACTCCACTCATATGCAATGAAGAAGAGATTCAAGATAATTGATTATTGCAAGTAGATAATTGGAAGATAATCAACCTTTGAACTTTAAACCCCCTTTATAATTACACCTTTAAACCCCCCTAATCCATCTCCGCCAAGCTGATTAGGTATCAAGTAGTTTTTGGACAAAACAAGGCATGCTTGCCATTGTGAGAAAATTTTAGACCTACCCAACCACCTAACTACCTTTGCCACCTTGCCTTAAATGCAAAACATCATGTTGTTATCCACACATTTTGAACACAATGTGTGGTCGGTGGTTAGGGTGACAAACAATAATGAAAATTTAAGGTTTAAACTTTTAGAGTATAAACAACCTTACACATCATCATTTCTCTTCATGCACTTGGGGTTCACTTAAAATTGATTTAGAGCTATGTTTTTTCCAACAATTTTGTGATAGTTCATAAGTTCTTTCAAGAGCATTTTCCATACTTTTAATTGGGGTGATAGAAGATATTTGTTTGTTGAAGGAACATTATGTGTTTGTCAAAGTGATGGGGCATTTTTAAAAAGAAAGTTTTTGGATGAAAAATGAAATTGTTAAGAAAAAACAAAAAACAAAAGTGATGCGAGAAAGAGACTAAACGTAATGTGAAGGTGCTATGAAAAGGATAGATGTAAGGATGGAAAAAAAATTTGGGGAACCAAAGGAGAAGATTGAAAAACCCAATGAAATCAAATAATATGTCAAGCGTTGTGGATTACTAAGAGTAATGGAAAGAAGGATACGTCAATTGTTTGATAAGATTGAAAATGAAGTATTACTATGCATTAGTGTCAACTTTAGTAGATGTATGTATATGAATGGACAAACAACTTGGAGGGATTTTGAATCTTCTCAAGATGTGGAGGAAGGCAACATCAATGAGAAACTTGATTTGTTTGACTGTAAGTTAAGAATTTGGTTTGACTAATTGTGCATTTGAAATCCAATTGAAATTTTTTATGTTTTTACAATTATGGTTTTGACTCTCTCGCCAAAATTTTGTGTTTTAGGTATGGCTTGAGGTGAAGATTTGATTGTTTCATTGCAATTTTGAAAATTGTGCACTAGAATCCTCTCTTTGTTTAAAGTGAAAATTTTGTTTATGAGTTTTAATTCTCACATTAAACATTTTGAGTTTTGATTCTAATTTAGTTTTAAAATTGAAATTCCATGAATTGTAAGGTAAGCTTGTAGCTTTAAAAGGACTTTGTCCACAATAATTTGCAGGTTTTGTGTGCATTATAAATTCAAGCTTATGGTTTTGGTTGAAAGCACTACAATGCATGAATGACATTACAAAATATAAAGGAAGACTCTGATTAAAACAAATACCAGTGTGTTTTGAATTTTTACCCTATCCTTCAAGCCAATGAATATTCTTATATGAAGTTGTTATGGGAGAATGAAAACAAATGAAAAAGGAATCATGGGAGAATGAAAACAAATGGAAAAGGAATTAGAGGGTAAAAAGATCAGAAAATGGAAGCTTCACATCCTTTGAAGATAGAAAAAACCCAAAACCTATTGAAGAAGAAATTGACAATGCAGCAAAGAAAAAAATTGGGAGATGAAGTAAATGATGAAGTGAAACAAAATATGATACTTGATGTAATGCTTTAGGCATGCACCACCTTCAACTATGAAAGGGAATGCAAGAATATAAGGAAGAGAAAAAGCAAAATCATGAATGTCAACATGGTGTTAAGTCTATAGATGTTGATGATGCTTTCGAAATTTAGATGATATGAACATGTTGAGACAACTTATGTTGCACAAATTTAATGTGTCATACACTTTTCCAAAATGTGCATCATAAGGACATATATTTTGTAGGGTTAAGTGTGTTGATGAATGGTTATGTCATACATTTTCATCTAATAAATGCTTTAAACATTTCATGTAGGGTATAAATTTATGAGGGTTATATAACCATACATAACCATTGATGTAGGTAAACTAATAGATGTTTAGAACTTATGAAGTTGTTCTTTCCTTGTTTAAAGGAAACAACTATTGACATTCATCCACCACCTCAAAAAAACTCCATATAAATTTGATAATATGTAAGATTCAAATATTCACCTATTTAAGTTCATTAATTAATAATAAAATGCAAGCCCTTGACATGGCTCCCCCTATGCCTACACTCAACATTCATTAAAATCTATTTTGATGGGCAAACACTTCTTCCCAAAATAAACAAAAGGTCAACTTAGTAGGGATCACTCAATTCTCTTCAATTTTTGCATAACCAACCAATAGGTTTTTGCACCATTCACAGTAGATGAGTCCTGAGTACACCATAAACAAACCATTTTACTTTTACCCTTTTTCTTCTCTGAAATTTCAGTCAGTTTTGATTGTTTTTGGTGGAGCAGAGCCTGTTTTTTCCCCTGCTTAGGAAGCATTTTGAAAGTTAAAGACATTTTAGACATTACAATTTAGAAATTATTCTTTATTTATGTGTCTTAAATGAGCCTTTCCGTCTATTTAAGGATCAACTAAATTTACATAAGTTCCCTCTATGCGAGCCAGGGCAAAAGGTCTCATTCCATTAAAATAGAAGTTTTAGTATTGTTTACAATACCGAAGATAAGAAGGGGCACTGCGAGAATCGAACTCGCGACCTCTCGCACCCAAAGCGAGAATCATACCACTAGACCAAGTGCCCTCTGATGTCGAAGTGTAAAATTTTATGAGTTTACTACCACAACACTGCTGCTGCGAATCAGTGATTTATCTTACAATTTTGGAGGTGACAAAATTGCACCAACAAAGGAAACCTGTGGAGGCAGCTAAACACGTGAGGTGAGGTTCCTTGCTGAATTTCTTTGAGGAAATACCTCTCAACAATTTCTTAAATATGCAAGTAAAATAAAGCAATGACAGACTAATATTTTATGTTTAAGTTCTGCTCTTTCCCCAGTTGTAGATAGTCTCCCTCCACTGCCTGTGATTAAGATCCCTACACCTTATATCCTCTGGCCAACCCCATGGAGTTTGTGACCTTCTTGTGTTCTTTTCTCTACGACAGAGGTTGTGGTGATGTGATAATCAGTCCTCAGCGAGAGAAGATCAAGTCCTGTGTATTCTCGATTAACATCTACAAAGAGGCCTTTTAGTACATGTAATCTTGAATCCTTTCCATTAGTAACTTGTTAGTGAATGTCAATATAGTGCTTGTGCTGCTGATGTTTCTACATTTTAAAGGGGGGGGGGGGAACTTCTTCCAAGAATTACACCCCTGTTTATCACAGAGCATTAGCAATGCTGCATTCCTTTCATCTAAACATACGCTATTCTATGATCAGTTCACAGACAACAGGAGCCTCCAGCATCACCAGGCAGCTTTTTGTGTCAAGGGTTTCCCAGGACTGATTTCACAGGCTTCTGAGTTGGGAAAGCAAATGATTCTAATCATGGATAATTTCCAAGAGCTGCACTTGATTGTTTTGAGAAGGCGAGCAGGCTCCTGTTCTCTGTCATGGTGATTAAAGTTGTGTAGTTGTTGTGAGAATATTTCATTGCTTGTGCAGTGCAGCTTTCAGAACAAGCTTCACTGCAAATGCAGCCAAGTTTTCATCTGACAAATGCAAGATTCTTGAATGGTCGGGATGTGAATTGAAGCTGTTGGATCGCTTGTCTGCTGCAACGCTTGAGTAGAGCAGATGCACATACCTTGATCATGTCCCTTAATATGGTAATGCCACCTTTCAGAGCTGCCCTTGCTTTGGGGTGCTCAGCTGTGTTAATAAGGAGCTGCACAAGGACATAGAACGTGATTACTTATGACACAAACACAACTACACAGTTGAAAAATTCTTTTAGGTGCTCATCAAAGCTATGGGTTGATGTTATCAAGTGTAGCAGGCTGGAATTGAATGATCCATGGAGATCAGTGGGAAGAGAGAATGAACCTGGAGGATATAGAGGCACAATAAATCATCATTTAGATCAAGCATGGGCAGCAATACTGGAACACCTTGTGCAATTAAGATTTTCTTTGCTGATGGGGTTGGCACCTTGGAATTGAACATTGCATGCTTGGCATCAATATTGATTGTAATGCTGCACATCATATGTTCAAAGTGCATTTGTCACCAGCACAGTCAAGTGTAAACATGGACCATGATGAGAGATTAATGAAGACATACACTATGACCCTGGAAGTACTGAACAAGATATAGACGGCACTTGACATCGGAAAACTCTAGAAACATCTACCAAGATGTTCAGAATGGGAGAGGTTTACACCTCATGAGTGCAGCTACTCCAAAAGCCTGAATTCGTGGTTCAGTATGATAGAGATATGGTATCATTATATCCACAGCATTCAATTTTACAGCTTGCTCCTTCCCAACAACATCAAAGCTTCCACACACAAGGCAGCACAATTTCACATTGTCTGTCAGAGTTACTCTTGGGAATGTGATCATATGTGTGCTCTCAAGAAGAACAAAGGAAAGAGTCATCTTAACCCCAGGGAGCTGAGGCCTACATACCATAGAAGGCACAGAAACCGTACAGCTGCCTCCTTCAAGTCTAGAAAAGTAAAGCTTGATATTTCAAGTGCTGTTGGGACTGCATTGACCTTCAGCCACACTTAAACATATAGGAGTCAGCAGACAGGCAGACTAGAAGGTCAAACCCTGGCTTCTCTGTAAACTGACAATCTTCACTGACATAACAGAAGTCTGTTTTTTGGATAATATTGGATTGAGCTTCACCGAGAAGTTAGCAACCAGAGGCTGTTGAATATATACACTACCTTCAAAAGCTCTGTAAGCGCCATCTGATCATAATTCAAGCCAGCGACACACTTGGAAAGAAGGTCAAATTCCAAAATCATGCAAGTTCTATCTGGCTCCTTATTGATACACTTCAAGATGAATGTCAGGGTTTTCCCATTTGACACCAGCTCCTTCCTCACTGTTAAAAAGCCATAACAATGGTTTCATGATTTCAGTTGGCAATCTATGCTCAAGAAATCTACACATTTCCAGATAAAATTTCTTTCTAAGTTTCTCCAATTTGTATAATACTTAAGACACACAATCTCAGAACCGCAGCATTTCCCATTTTCCAACTTGCACCCCAAAAAATAGGTAACACTATATCTGGCCCTCTGAAATATGAATTGCTCTGCATATTGACTTGCAAAGTTAACATCAATGTGATGGAGGAAGAGTAATCCCTGTTGGCTCTTCACTTGCCACAGCACATAGACATTTTTTGTTGCACATGTTTATGATCCATGGAAGAATGTATTTTTATGAGTTGTATTTCTGACACTTGATTCCACACATCCCTGTGACATCAGGGTTCATGTGCCATTGTTACATGATCTGCATAGTGATTCTGATGAGGTCAATGTTGATGTCATCCTGAACATTTCCACTTGGGTATTGGCCTACCTAACTGGACTACATGCTGAATTAATCACACAAATCTATGTGCAAGAGGTAGTTAAAAGAGTTGTGCAGGCAAAGGAATGAAACTCTGCCAAGGAGTAAAATTCAGTCTCAAGCCATGTTCTCCAGAGAAAGATGACACATGAGCACGTGAGTCATGTTTTCAGCATACCTTCATCAGAAAGGGCTGCATCATTCAGGGCAGAAAGGGCATTTCCCCTCAAAATAATGTTGCTGTCAGCTACCTGCATTAACAGTAGTTTGTAGTCAAATGCAAGCCTGTCAATTTTGTATTCCAATAGATTGCAATCAACCACATCACAATGATTTTGGAGCACTGGTGACCATAGTCAGTCTCATGATAATCGAGGAAAAGATTGTGGAAAACTCAGAATGTGTTTTCATCATTCTGAGCAGGTCTTTGAGGCACAAGTCATGTCTTGTCATAAGGGAGAGCCAACTTGTTTCCTGACATTCATGGTCCCACAAGCCCTTGGGGCATCTGGTAAGAGTTTGTAACTATCTCTTCCCTGATTCTAGATCATGCTGATGTTTGTTCACCAACCTTCACAAAGTTCACTAGAAAGGAGAAAATACCATGTCAACAAGGAAGTTGATACACCCCAAAGTACACAGATCATCCCATGTCGTATCGGAAGCTGTGATCAAAGAGCCACATCAGCAGGTATCAAGGACATAAGGAAGAAGATTTCTTTGCCCAAACTCTGAAAACAGCAAAACACACCCAGCATATACAGGGTCTGCCATCATACTAGAGGGGTCTGTAATCTGCACTGTACAGGAAGGGATTGTGATTTTGGCACATGAGCCAAGCTGACAGGTATTGTTCTTATTGAGCATGAGAAAACGCTCAAAGATGAGAAACTAATGCAGAAAAACTACAATTTGGACACCATACTCACATGGCACCAAAGAAATGGAGGGAATTTGCCCTCCTTCCATTGAATTCTGGAGTTGAAACATTGTCACCTGAGGCATACTTGAAGCAGAGTGCAAGCTCCTGCTGAATGAACATGTCCTTCTCCACTACCATTTTGGCAAGTATGGGTAGAAAACCTATACATTCACATGTAGAAATTGAGCAACTCTCTGAGACAATACACGAAGAGAAAAATCTCTGCACTTAGAGTCAGGAAATAAAAAGAATGAGATATTTGAATTGGGCAGTGCTGTTGACAAATGCATTTCACTGACATCACTACCTACCAGCAGCAAGACAGCGTACACGACTGCTTGGAACAGAGAGGAGCTCAACTGCCCAAGTTACGGACTTCTGTCTGACAACAATATCTTTGTCCTTCAGCAGACGCACCTGACCATGCATAAATAAAATATTGTCACAAAAGTCAGACAGAAGCAGAACAACTCATGCAACAACTCATGAGAGATGCTTCAAGAATATCAGCTTGCAGATGCATCAGATCATGGTTTTTATATGTTTTGCTTCCAGATTCAAGGGGCTGACTCGGTGTTCCAAAAGCAGTGGAATTGCAATCTATTCCAGGTGCTGCTGAGATTCTGTAGCAATACCAATCTTTTGGACTAAACAAAGACCAGGATTGGTGAAACGGAAGTACTCACGAGCTTCGAGTACATGAAGTTTCCGAATGCGAGGGTGACTCTGGTCTCCGGCTTAGGCTTGGGAGGAGGATGTATGGCGTGCTGTACAAGCTGTTCGCCTGGGGGAAGCTCAGACTTGAACAATGGATATCCTTCTTCACAGTCCGGCACATTCACGAACTTCACCATGTCCTCCGTTCTCATCTGCTGGCATGCGTATTTCCAATCCTCGTACTGTTGAATCGTTGCATCTGTCAGAGCCTTGTCAGCTGCATTCACCATGATGCTTTGATTGCAGATTAAAAAGAAACAGTGATTTTGTTGTCCTTCAGAATCGAAATGCTCCAAGTACGTTGAAGAGCAATATACAGATTCTACAATTGACAAGATCCAAGCATGCCGAGGCAGATCGATAAATGTGAACACTATAGTAAACATGAGAACGCCTGCCTGTCATCGCTTGCGAAATGTCATCAAATCATGATCAAGCTGCAAGAACGCTCCTGAAACCACAACCTGCAATCATGATCATAGAAACGCCTCGTTTGTTTCCGATTCAAACAAGTGCGGAAGTACTCGCTTGAAGGATTGGAAAGAGAACGGCCAGAATCGGAACTGTAAGAAACTGAAACACTGCATGTGTCCGTTACCAAATACTAAAGCCAAGAAAAGACTCGCATGAATCACCGATTAAAAGTTGCACGATGTCGTGTAAAATCAAGCAACGAGAAACCTGGCACTGTGCGAATAGTTTTCCAAATTCAAAGGCAGCAAGGTGGGGGAAGCCGGAACAGGATTCTCCGCTTCGAAACACAGCAAGTTCAAACCTGCAATATAGACTGGGACTCGAGAACTCTGGAAAAAAACTTGCGAGATGTAAAGAAAGAGACCTCGATAACAAAACAGAACAGAAAATTTATGTGCGTGCGCGAAATCGAAGGCGAAAAGGATCGAACCAGTACACAAGAAGTCGCGGTGCCAAGCCAATACACAACTCGACAAAATAGTAACAGGATCAGAAGAAGTAATGCAACAGTAAAGAGGTGATGGTAATAGCGTTGCCAAGGAAACGGCTCGGATGCCAATATCGCGCGAATTACAACGCAAAACGCCAAATCAAAACCAAATCAAAAAAGCTCGGCACCCGATTTCTGCATTTCGGATCCACAATTGAACTGTGATTTAATTGAACAAGCTCGTGAATCTGCTTCCGAATTTCGAGTCCCAGAGATGCCAAGAAAGGTGCAAATGCAAAGCGCAGGAAGAAGGGCAGAACTTACAATTTTTTTGTGCGTTGGTTGTGATACTGTCGGGGACGGAGGTTAACCGACGACAGAGAAAATGCTCAATATACAAGTCTCTGTCTTTCACGAGATCACCGGAGACGGCGTACCATTGAGCACTTTTCTCGTCCCATCTCGTCCCCGAGGTGACCACATTTCCATCTGTTGGAACTTCGATCCCCAATGGGGGCTATCATGCAAACGAGGGTGAAATATGTAGAGTACGGAAGAATGGACCTGTGTGTGCAGGTGGGGAGAGGGAGTTTTTTACTCTTCCTTCAACCTCCAGTTCCAGTTCTAAAGAGCAAGTGATTTCCATTCCAGTTCCCAAAAAAACAGAATCCAGGTCCAGTTCTCTTCTTTTTAAGTCCTAGTTTCGGTTCTGGCTCTGAAGATCACACCCAGTTCTGGTCCTCTTCCAGATAACCCAGATCCAAATCAACATATATAGATCACAAGGTGAACCTTATCATTGGTTACATTGGCCTTGATACATTGGCTATTTTCACTCTGCAAATGCAAATTTTGAGTTCAGGAATTAAATCTAATTTTGCCAATTCTGATCAATTGGAATCTCAACCCCAGAAGCAGCAAGATGTCAACCAACAGCAAATGGCTGTTATATTGCCTTCACTAAGTAAAAGTCTGTAGGTTCTCTCATGGCAGAGTAGCACAGACCTATACCCATAAAACCCATCAAAGCTAACAAAAGCCAGTAAAAAACTAGGAGTGGCAATCTCCAGTAGATGTGCACTTGATGGCATCTTCCACAACTGCAATATATGGCAGTCAAGGCTAAAACAAAGGCTGCAATACATCTGGACAAGTTGCAGAGTCCACAGCTAGCTCTGGTCATGATAAGGGTAGAACAACTATCTATTGGTACAATGTTTTGTCCCTCTCCAAGATAATTTCAAGACTGAGGTGATGGTGTTGCGTACACAGTTCCTTCCAACTGATGGTGTGGTGATCTGGAAGTTTAGGCTGCCTGTTCCACTGCTTGCAAGCCTTGTGCAAGGTGTGCCAAGTATGGCTCTGTCTGTGATCCATTACTGAGTAGCACAACAAGGGACTTCAACTCTTTAATAAACTCCTCATCTAGTTTCCTGCACAAAAGCACCCAGTGACAAACAACTTATGCACTGCATTTTGTCACTTTCTCTCAACACATGCACCTCCTTGCCTTCAGTTCTGGAGCTCCAATGCACAATTGTAACAAGCAAGATGGAGAAAGGTTTAAGGCAGTACCCTACTGTAGTCTTGAAGTTTGTGTCATCTGCTGCTTGTCTTGCCCATAGTGACTTGTATCCTTTCTTTGCTACTTTGTTGCTGTTGAAGGCAGGCTCTTGAGAGTCAAAACTTTCTCCTCGGAACAAGGCTGGAATTAACCATTGAGTTGCAATTGCATAATGTAGACAAATGGACTTCAGCTTGTCCACTTTCTGTATAACATACCACTCAACTTTGGTCAGGCATTTTCCTTGCTAGAAAGATAAATCCAAACCCATAACAGTCTGAGGATGGCTTTGTTTATGGGAAAATTTCTGGCAAACTGTAGCTTAAGGCATAATATGATGCACAAACCCAAGCATCAGAGTTCTTTTCATTGAGACAATACTAAGCAACTAGTCTAATCCAAGATGGACCTCCATGAATTGACAATATAGTACAGTCATAAGCCCAAAACAAAAGCAACTGCTTGAAGTCAATCATCAGGCACAATAGTTATAAGTTAGAGATGGTCTCCTCAAAAAGCATGCGGTAGGGCAAGTACATACCTTCAGAATCTGAGGCCAGAAGAGCATACATTGTTTAAGGCACTTGTCCAAGAAAGCATCATGATGCTGCATAACCTGCAACCCTTGTGTGTACTGAATAAGAGTAGGAACCAAGAACCTTCTGCTCCATATGTAGACAAGATAAAAGACCAGACTTATTGAAAGAAACAACTGCAAACCCCTCAAAGTACACCAGTTGAAGCCTGACTACCACAAAAGTTCATGTTTGCTACTCTTAATACCAGCTCTGTGTACAAAGTGTGCCCACCTCATCAATGCTTTTCGCACTTTGTAGCTGGCCATGCATGACATGCCAATTAGGTTCAAGCACCTGAGCACAGATGGAACCACCACTTATTTAGGATATTATTCATCAAGTTCTCTCCAAAGTCTAGTTCTCTGCTTACACCCACATCATGATGTATCTACACAACAAAAACTGATTCAAAGATATAACTATTCACTCACTACAGAGCAAGACAAAACTACAACACACCACATCAAAGATGGGCCAAGATGAGCAAAACCCTCTTTGCATGGTTTGTATGGTCCTTCTTTGCATTCTTATCCCAATTCTCAGGTCATAGCAACGCACATGACAAGCATCACACAAGGCACAGAAAGCTGCTGTGCTCTTCTCCAAGAGGTGGCATGCCACCAACTGAGACTAAGCAATGACAGGCAAGAAAACAAGCTTAGCTGCAAACCTCAAAAGTCATGTAATGTTCAAATGTTTGTAGGAAGTGCAGCATGCGATGGCATAAGACATATGACTGTGACATAGCTGTTCCCAAGGAATTGAATGAGCGAGCAGCTGACTGCAAAACAAATCAACAAGTGTGTTGCAGCATTAAGCAGTCTCTTGGCTACAATGCCTTTCTTTCATGATAAACTTCAAAGTAGTGAATGAACAGAAGGTGCTGATGAAACAGAAGTGTACCTGGTGCAATTGCCAGGTGGCACACAGCTGGCGCTCGACATGCTTACAGTGAAAGAGATGCCGAAATATGAGCTGATATTTGGTCAATGCTTTTCTGGAAATTACCAGAGATAGTGGCCACCTCACCTACAACCCATCAACCACCCTGACCACTGAGTCTCTACCAGCTAAAGCACTCCCATGTCACTTCTTCATTCCCATATTTGGCATCCAAAGTCAGGAACAAAATAAAAACCATTCTCCTCATCTTGGACTACTCACTTGTTACCTCCACTAAGGCCTGTCAACGATAGTAGAGATAAGGGACTCTCACATTGTTCTTACCTCATACAGCAGTAATTAGTCTCTGGGCACTTCCTTATTCTATCTCACTCCAAAATTTTGATTGAAGAATAACAGGATTTTGAAAAGACTTCCTGCCTAACCTTGTAGTCCAAAGTAAAAGTCTCCAGGCCTGTTATGCTTCCAGATGCCATCCCCTGGAGACTACTAGCATCAGTTGAATCTGCGCGCTGGGAGTTATAATGAGCAGGCCCTGCTCCATTCTGGCTGATGTTCTGCAGCTGAGTCAGTAAGTTTGATCTCTCCTGCCATTTCCAACATGATCATGAGGCAAATGAGGATCACTGAAAAAAAACTCACTACTGAGATTAAATAAGCATGACCCTCCCTTAACTTCAAATACAAAATGTAGGCCTACAATTGAATTCTCACAGCTGTAGATTCCCAACCCAACTAGTCAGGCTTCACAGTATGGGCTACCACCGAAGCCCAGAGGACTTTTAGAAGCAAAGACAGAACAGTACTTACAATGTTGCATGTGAGATCTTCATGGTATGGATCTGATGCAGCAACTGATGTACGCAAAGCCAACTCCAACAATGACTGTGCATCACATGGTTTACATCTCAAGTCAATTACTCATCACTGCCCTAATTGCACCCAATGCAGCTAGTAGACATACAATCTGGTCATGACAACTTGGAACATGCCACTTCCTTTCCTTGGCTATTGTGTTCTTGTTAACACAGACATGACACAAGAGGGTAAAGAGTCCTTACCTGAAGTTTCTCCATAGACATGGCAGAAGGCCTCTTTGCAAGCTCATCTCGTGCTGTGTCCATAAAGTGAACCAGGAAATCACCCTGCATTCCACAAGGAATAGCCATATCACCATTGCTTAGAACTCCACAAACAGAATGATGAGAGATGATACTTGTGGTAGTTGGCAATACTATCTCAAGAGAACATATGTTCCTGTCAAAACCATTTTCTTCCAGGCCAAAGACAGAAATGCAGCTGCATAAGGGAATGACCATCTATAATGATTATCTATTTCACTACTCCCACATTCCTTCTCACAAAAATCATATCATTTTTTCCAAAGTACTCTGCTGATACAGACCTGATCAACAAAAAAGTAATGCTTCACTGATCGCAGCCTGCCCATCAAGTCAAACTGCCAATATGAAGCCACCCATCCAAGGTCACTGCTAGCACAAGAAACTTGGCAAGAAAGGTAAGCACCATCTCAGAGAACATTATTGAACCATAAGTGTAGAGAAGTATACAAGAACTGTAAAGACAACTAGGAAGCCTAGGCTCCCCCAGCACTGATGCCTCATGAATGGCCCCATGTAGAGGAAAAAACTACAAGAGGAAATGGAGGCCAGATGTGGCATGAATAATGCGAAAAGCAAGACATTGGACTTGTTAAATGAGATGCTTTACAGCATACAACATATGTATGACTCAAACATAAGAATGGCATCCATACTAGATCACCTTATGGATAATGAGATTAAGAAGTTCTGCACTTGCAAACTCGTATGCAATGTTAATGCGTTCCAAGTAGGGACGTCTTGGACCAATGTTTCTCTGGTTTGCATCCTCTGCAAAAGGAATCTGCAAAAAACTCAACAAAAAACCTCCACATTCAGCAAACAAAGGATCTAGGACAAAAATCACAGGGGACAAAATAGAAAGAAGGCAATAAAAGAACAACCCCCTGGAGACACACCTGGATAGAATGGCCACACTCACGTACTGCATTCAAGTACTTCCCAGTGGTAAGAATGGTTTCAGCTGAGCTTGCCAAAAACCCTGGGATATCTCGGCGAAGGCTGTAGCGCTGCTGCCAGTAGGTAGCATGGTAATCCTGACTCAAACTCTCCTGTAGCATCCAAGGGTAAGATCAGGACCTTTAAACATCGCTGTAATAGTGAACAGATCCTTCCAGAGAAAGATGATCTCACATCATTGTGACTTACTGTGAGGAAATATTGACAATCTATATTGACAAATGAGAAGAGGCTGAAGCCAAACACCAGCCAAGGTTTTCTAAAATTACTCAATGATAGTATTGTAAATACCTTCTGCAAGGACTTGTTCTCATCGATCAAGAATTCACCATAAGGATCATCAATTACACCTTCATAGACCCACCTTCACACAACCCCAGTACCCAACTTAGAAGGTTTGTAGGATCAACAGCAGATCCTTGAACAGAAAATAACCTTCAAGGATCAGATCAGCAGAGTTGTTGCCTTCACAGCAATTCCCACACTCATGACTTCCCACAACAATCTGGAGATGAGTACCTCTCAAGGATTCCAAAGTAAGGAGCACTTGCTGCATGTGTAAGCTTCTGAAGCAAAGCCCTGGCAGCACTGTCCCCAGCCATGGCTGTTGCCTATTAGACAGGACATTTGTTAGGGAAACCCCAAGATCTCATCCAGCTAGCACTTAGATCAGCACACCACTTCCCCTTTCATTCTGACAATCTCAAAATAGTGCACTTCCAGGGAATGAAGATAAAGCTGAATGTAGGGTCTGTCAATTGATAGCTATATGATATCTTTCATAAGAATAGAGAAATCTCCATTCTCACAATGAAGAAGAAACAGCAAGGTTAACACTTCCTCAGGAAGCCACAGAAAGAACCAAACAAGGGGAGACAAAAAAACAAACGAAAAACGTAAAACACACACTGGTATGAACAAAAATGCCAGTCTCGCACCTGTTCAGGGACCATCAACAGTAGTATGTATGTAGTGACTTAACTATCACAACTTCCCCACTGACTTCATCAGCTCCCTACAGTGGGTAAAGGCTGGTGACAAGCACCATCCTATGAACTGAGTTTCTGCTGCAATTCCGGAAGCAACGGGAAGACTCAGCCATACTACTGGCTAGCAACACACCCCACAACAAAGACCAGACAAAGAAACAAAGAAAGACAGCAAGGGAAAAGAACAGGGAAAGACTAAGAACATATTGATAGCTATATGATGTGCATATAGGGTTTACCTGATTGTGCAACAGATTCAATATTGCAGCACCTGAGGAATTCTGTGTACTTGCCTTCAGCACACACATGGAGAGTGCTTGCATAGCTGCAATCATTGGCTGCAATTCCAAACGCCTCTAGCATTCAGCAAACCTTATCTCTCAGTTTCTCTTTCTTTCAAGAAGAGTTCACTTAAGCAAGTCCAGAACAGCAATGTTTTCCAGGTACTGCATCCCTGACACAGAGATTGATGTGGAAAGAAGAATGATACCATGTGGGAATTCCAGCCCAGAAATTAACTACAGAAATGTAAAGTGAAAAACCAAAATCAAGATTGAAGACATTACCTGACTGAAGAACCACAAACCTTGAAGTGACAACCGTGTCAACCGGAACTGATGCTCAAGTTGTGCCACCATGGCATGATAATCCTATACGATCACATCACACCATTCAGTACCAGAAAAGCAAGAGTGCCTAGCATAAAGCTAATCTGACAGTCAGCCCCCCATGTAAGTCACAAAACATGGCATGAGTCTTTCATGAGGATGTTCCAGAAAAGGCCTGAAAGGAAACAAACTCACAAGATAACACAGCCTGCACAAGAGGTTAAACTTTTCAACATGGTCACAGAGCGCATTTTCAAACTCAAATGGCAAAGATAAGATGGGAATAAGAAACCTGTAGAATTGCTCTCAAGGCCGCTGCAAAAGCATGATTGACCAACCCATGTTTGAAATGTGATCTGGCTTCTGTGAACTGGCTCACCACTATGTAGTTCTCGCACAGAGGCAAAACCCGCTTTGCAAGCTCCTGCACTCAACACACATAAGGTGGGAACTTCCCAGGCAAGTAGGCACTGCTGGCTTGGCATCTCAATCACCTAGTGTAATATATGCCATCACTACATGGGCACTTCTTACATGTATTGATGCATCCATGGATGGATCCATGTAAAAGGAAAATGTATTTCCATCCTTAAACCGTCCCCTCCGAACTCGCACATATTTGCCTTCAATTCCAACCATGGCATAGAGCAAGTCATCAATCACCAGCAACTCCTGTTATTGCAATACATCAAACATAGTTAAAGGACTTCCTGCAACAACAGTAGATATTCCCTGAAATAAGCATATGACAGGTGCCCCAAAATATTGTTACAAACTGCTCTTGATGATGAACCACAGCCCTTGGCTCAAAAGAGTGAATCAACTCAAAAAACCACATGCTCAAAAAACCCATTCCAGATGGATACACTTCACTGGTTTAAGTTCCTGCAAACATTAAGAACTACACAACTTGACTCAGAGAAACTGACAAACATAGCATACATTTGGGGAACAAGGTTCTATCAGCATACCTGCACAGATGGCGTATAAATACCAAGGGTCCTGATGGCATCCCTGTTACTGTAACAAAGAGACAATATGTCATGTGGATGTCTACAACCTTGGAAAAACAATAGGTGGTGCAATCTGTCTTCACACACTTGAATTGCATTCTTTTTGCACTCCATAACTCAATTTTTAGCTTTAGGTTTCAAAACTGCACAAGACATATCTTACATGACTGAGTCCTTGTCCGAAGGGCTCTCCTTTGCGGTTGAGCTTCCTCGTGGAGTCAAGGTCCTTCTGGGATTGGTGTTGCTGTCCTGAAAGATTAACACAAAATTGCTTACAAATAATAATTTTGGAGTAGAGCAATCAGTAAGATTAGTGTGGTAATTGGGTGTGACTATTGAGGTTCCAGTAAAAGAGAAATACCTGGAAGAGATGTTGGCCAGTGAGATAAGGTCTGTCTATGTTCCACTGAGGGGTTGCAGGATAAGACACTCCCTCTATAAGAGGTTTTGGTACATCCAGATATTCTGCATGACACAGAATTGGACCCGACATCAACACAAGATTAGCCAAAAGTAGGTGTCTTCAAGACTAGGATTAGCACTACTTGAAGTTGTTTGCCACCCAATTTCAGACCCGCACTTTTGAGAAGGGACAAGTTGAGAGTATGAGGACCCTACTTTCAGAGCGGGAATTCACCCAGCTGGCACTTTCTGATTGACGATCATCAAGACCAAAGTTGTGGAACTGCTGCACAACACTAGCAGTCCGACTGACCATCTGCTCAGACTCCCTGGATCTTTTAGCAGGGCCTTCACCCACATCTGAAAAGGAGAAAGGCATGTTTGGTAGCTGCACATGCACATCAAGCCCATATTCAACATGAGTATACAAGTGCAAACAAGTTTTAGCTGCAGAAGTCATCTATGGTTAACAGTATCTGATTGTTCTGCTACTATAGTAATGACAACTACATGGAGAATGGAACAGGTCTTGTGCAAAGGTAAAAGCTCCCTCTGTATGTATGCACAGTTCTCTCATGAGGTCCCAATTCTCTTGACCCAAAATATTTTTCCTAACGAGAAGAACAATCATGAATGTAGGCATTAGCAAATGATGTAGAATTACTTGTGAAGAAGCTTGTGCATGTTGATCTAGAGGTTCGACTACTACAGATTCCCTGTAACTAGAGGGGTCCATGCCACCCTCCACCACAGACACAAGCTTCTTCACAGCAGGCTCTGACATCACCTGACCCACAAGCCAGATGTATTTATCGATTCCTTGCACCCTGCAAACATGTACAATTTCCTCAGGGTTCCAAGAAAACATCAACTCAAACAAATACAGCAGCTTTGTGTCAGAAGACAAGTTATCCACACTACCTGACATGTCCTGACAAATATGATTGATACAAGCAAGCAGGTAAATTAGGCATCCATTCAAAGTAAAGCAACTTGACTACTAACAGTGATTTTATGCATATGAGATATATGTACCCAGCATCTTTCAGTTGCTCAATTTTCTCTATCAACTTTTGAGGATGAGGAGATGAGGCCAGAAGCACTCGTTGTTCTTGTAGCAGCTGAAGCTGAATGCACAAAGACAAGCCTGAGTTAATAAATGTACAGGCATACAATTTGCCAGTCTCTGACCTAGTACATCTGCTCATTGAAGGCGTCACAAAAACCTTCAAGAACATTTTGGCCAAACCAAGGAAGAAAAATGGCAAGCCATAAACCCTAATCAGAAACCCTACGAGATTGAAACCGTTCCAGCATTCTCTTGCATTCACCGGCAGCGAAAGTCAATTTGATCAATGCTCAAATACCATTTATTTTACGGTACCCAAAAATTTTATCTTCAAAGAACTAGAATCCTGTGCTTCACAAACAATGGAGATGCTTTGACAAGCAGGAGTTTTTTCTTTGAACGTCGCCCATTAGGGCTCAAACTAGCACCTGTGAAATGCAGGAGGAATTCTAATGTGAAAAGTACGACGACTGAGGGAGTATGAGACCTTGGGCAGAGATTGAGATGAGGCGCCCTGCAAGGAAGGCCAAAGCTGCTCCAAATTATCATGGATAAGAGCTGCAGCAGCCTGTGGACTATTGCTGCACACACGAACTAGATCCTTCAGAAGCTCCCGCGCTTTTTCAGAATAGGCTTGCTCCATCCCTCGATGCTCTCACCGTCTGTCTGTCTACACCTGCTGATTCACTGGCTCCAGCTCCCTACTCCTGACTCCATCTGCCACGGCTTCTCGCGTAACCTGCATTTCCTCTCACTCAACCTGAAGCTCCCCAGCCTCCAGGCATATCTCCCTCCTCTGCAGCTCCCAAATCCGCAAATCTCCTCTGTTTTTCTTGAATTCTGTTTCCATACATGAGTGCTGCAGCATCCTTCCGAGCTCGAATATCCAAAACGTGAGAAATGGTGTGTGCAACAGATCTGAACAAGATTGTTGTAAGGTGCATCAAAGCATGCAACCCTAGAAAGTTCGAATTCTCTGCAAATTTTGTTCCCCTTGGCCTACTTCCCGCCCCGGACGAGGAGAGACGAGTCCCGAACCAGGTCTCAAAATGTCGAGATCTCAAACAGACGTCCGACGCGAAATGGAGCCCGCTGGCCGTACGGGGTATTAGGGTATTCGTACGAGGTTTTAGGGTATTTGTTTTTGGCCTTGCCTACTCCCAAGGCAAGGATATTGTGTTTAGATTCATTATAGAGTATAGTAGCAGCTTAAGCGATTTTGGCCCCTAGGTAATAATAATAGGTCTATTTTTATATGAGGATTTTTGAAACATGATATTTTGGCTTGTGTTGAAACTTGAGATTAGTTATAATAGAGTTATAACAATATCTTGAAGGATTTTGGTTTCTTTTAGAGGATTTTTTGAAGATTATATTTTTGCATGGTGAAATATTTGAGTTTCTATAATTCCTCTTTTGCCTTAAGATACTTTTTAATGTAAATGGCAAGGCCACAGTGTGACACAGCCCTTGTTTCACCTTTGAATCATCACATGTGGAAATTGAATGTTTTTTATCCTCTCAAGTGACCAACATCTATTCCATTCAAAAGTTCACAATCACATTGAACAAAAGATTTTTTATTTTAAATCTTTTTTTCATATTAATATGGTTTCATGAATTTCTTGATGTATTTGATACACAATTTTTTGAATAGGTGAAAATTGAATATCATGTTCCATAACTAATAAAAAATGAAAATCATTTCATGAAAAATCTATGTGATTGTAGAATCTTGTGTTGATATTGTAGGATTCAACAAACAAATGAAAATTAATGAGTATTGCAACCGTTAATCTTCATTAGTAGCATGGACCACCATGAAGCCCAAATGATGATAATAGGATGAATGGTGTGTTTTTCAACCATGTTTTTTTCCTCGATTTGTGATGCAACCAAGGTGATCATCATTGTTAAGTAGTTTTTTTTTGGGGGGTGGGGGTGGGGGGTGAAATTTCACAATGCAATGACAAAAATCCCATGTAAAGGGTACCAAAAGTTTGTTTTGGAGAAAGAACAAAAGGCATCACAGTTTGTTTGAAGGGAAAAAGCTTTGAAGTCATCGTATTTAAGCAATGCATTGTGTAAGGTTACCAAAACAAAGCAAGATTCTAAGAAAATCTCCTTTCCTCTCTACCCTCTAGCTGAATTTGGTTCGCTCTTCTTGTGAATGATCACTAGTCCACCGACCTTAAAAAATTGAAAGAACAAAACCATGTCCACAAGTTCATTTAGCCAAATTTAGTTACCTAGTCACAAAATAAATATGGATAGAATTTTATTCTTTTTAATCCTATATATTGTTGGCGACCCTATATGAACCATGTATAGAAATATGTTGGGGTTTTTTTTTTAAATTGCATTGAGAAAAACTTCAAAAAAATAATTAAATTTGCACCCCAAAAATTCAAAATTTTGCATATAAAAAAAGGTTACTTCTTAACCACATAGCTACTATGCGTACAAACAAAGGTTATAACATTAGTGTAAAAAATATACATAAATATACATGTTGTTTGGGGTTAGAGTGAAAGTTTAGCATCTCCCCATGCACCATGATTGATGGATGGTAAGTGTTTAGGAAACAATTTTATGTTGGGTTCGAATTCCACAACTAACCATGCTGGTTAGCTTGGTTGCAAGCAATTGTTAGCAGATAGTAAAATCACATGTACACCTAATACCGTGGTCAGTGAACAGATTCAGCACTAAGGTGTTGAAAATTTTATTCATTTATTAAAAGTGAATTTTGGAATTTAATTTATAATTCTATAAAAAAATTAAAGTATTATGTGCATCTCTCTCACAATTCTCTCCAAAAGAACTATTTCCCCATGCAAAAGAAAGCCCAATATACTTACATCCTTTGTTATCCTCCTTGGTCAGCATTTCCAACCAACAAATGACTCCTCCAATTGCAACATGGATGCGCATCACATGACCCCTTTTTTTTCTTCAATTAAAAATGTTCAAAGAAGAACTATGTGCTCTCTCACCATTGAGTAGCACCATTGACTATGTCATATGCTTTTCATTCAAGGCTCATGATTTGCATATCAAAAAAATGATTGAGGCAATTTTGCTTTTAAGTTTTTCCAACTTTGGATAGTGAGAGCTCACATTTTTCAGCATTTTGGGGGAAAAGAAAATTAAATCAACAATTTCAAGATTAACTCTAATGATGAAGGTAATCAAAATTGGTATAGATGAAACAAGTACATTGTCCAATAGGATGATCATCAATTTCACAATTATGAAAATATTTCATATGAAATTCTAAGCCTAACTATGTCATTATTTTAACCAACCCACTTATATGGACATGGAAAAACAAATTAAACATGTGCCTTTACATAATTGAATTTTTCATAGTTTGATTGAATTGAATTGAATTGAATAAGACCAAATTATGAAAATAATTCAATTCAATTTTATTTGAATTAAAATTCAATCAAATAGTCAAACATAAAACATCATATTTATTCAACACTAACCCATTCAATTTGTTTGGTCAGTGATCGAATCGACAAACATAACCGGTTCAATTTATCACAGTGTCCAAGTCTGAAGTTGAAGCATAGAAAGTCCAGAACTATGCTTAGACCCCAAGATCTTGTCTCTTAGGGTTAGGGCTAGGAGAACGTAGAACCCAAGATCGCGTCTCCTAGGATTAGGATTAGGGTTTAACGATTGCAGACGGGAACGCAAAAGAAGGCGGCAAGAAGTACGGCCCACTTCTCTCTTTCTCTCTTGCTCTCTTCTTGCACAGCTTCTCTGGCCACTTGTGTCTTTCGTCGCTTGTTTCGAGGTTCTGTTGCAGCTGTTGTTGCAGTGAGTTTGCGGGAGTTGACACCATGAGTAAGTCTGGACAGCCTCCGGATTTGAAGAAGTAAGCGGTTCTCAGATTTTTTTGTAACACCTTTTGCACACTCATATTTCGTCTCTTGCTTTGCTTGCGTGTTGTCGATGGCGCTCTTTATCTGGTTTCGCTTCATTCTCCGGGGTTTTTTTCACTGCTCTAAAGGTTCCTGGATCCGTAATCCCGTCACACCGGTCTAACGTTTCGCTGGTGTGTTGTGTTTTGCTGTTCAGGTACATGGACAAGAAGCTTAACAGTGAGTGCACGATCACCTACCTTGTTGTGTTTCGCAGTTGCATTAAAATAAAAAAATTGTTCGTGTGCTTTTCCTCTCCCCCTCATTTAAGGTCCAGTCCCAAGTATGTACACACGCATGACGCCGGCTGCAGGTAACATGTCTGAGAGTCTCTCTCTTTCTCACTGGGAAGGAAGAAACTCTAGGTACTGTTACTGTCCAGTACCACAGCCATTTGTCCCCCAATTGTCATATGCCTCTTAATCCCAGCCGAGCTCATTCAATGTTCGTCTGATTCATGCGAGGCTAAGAGAGAACATGGAAGTTTCGCTGACAGCACTCTTATCACTGAGTGTAATCTGATAGTGACTTCTCAGACATTCGTCACTCTGTTTTTGAAATAGGTTTGTTGCCAAAAGCACAGGGAAATCTTAGCTTCTGCAAACAGCCAGTCAGTGGAAATGCTACTCTACTTGAGAGCTGTATTGGAAAGTTTCATATTTTGTCTGTGAACTGTCGTGATTGCAGTAAAGCTGAATGCAAATCGGAATGTTGTCGGGGTCTTGCGAGGATTTGACCAGTTCATGAATCTGGTGCTGGACAACACATTGGAGGTTAATGGCAATGACACCACTGAGATCGGCATGGTTGTAAGTGCACCAAGTCTCAATTTCTGGTCTCCTATTTCTCATGCATGGAATTAGTGCTTTGAAACATCAATATGCCTTTCTTCAAGCAACTTGAAAGCATCCTTTCTTTCATCTTTACAACCTCATGAGAGGAAACTTAACTTGTCTTGCAGGTCATTCGTGGCAACAGTGTGGTGATGATTGAAGCTCTCGAAGCTGTTCGGTAATCTTGAGGAATGGAAATGGCTTTGTATTTTCTCACACATGCAACCCTCCTTGGATTGTGACATGTCAAGGGGCTTGATCTCTACTCTGAGTCTAGTTTGATCCCTTCAAAAAGTGTTAACTGGAGCCTGTTGGGCCTGGTTGACAAGTTGTTAGATAGATATCAAATGGGATTACAAAACTGTATTCATTTTTTAAGGTGAATCTGTTTCTTCTTTGATTTTGTAAAAATTGGTAATTTCTCCTTAAAACTGCTTCTGCAATGAATGCACTACATGTGACCAAGGCACAAGCAGGAGTGCTTATACTTGGTTAAATACAAACTCAGGAATTCTGGAGTGTGTTGAATCTTTCTATAGGCAGCAGCAACCTCTTCAGTTGTGCCTGTAACATGGTTACAACTCATGATTGGCCTACAGGAGTAGTCAGGATTGGCATAATATGAGTGATCACTCACATTTTGCATTTCAAAATTTAATGTACATGAACAGAGAAGCTGTTAATCAAAGGTTTTGAGAGCCCAAAAGAAACTAGATGCAAATGCCAATGAATGGAGAAGATGTTGATCAAAGTCTTTTGCAAATGGATCAAAAACTAGATCCAAATGCCAATGAGCAAAGAAGTCACTGATCAAAGTTGTTTGCAAATGGATCAAAATACTAGATCGGATTTGCCCATGAACAGAGAAGCTCCTGATCAAAGTTTCCCAAAATGGATCGAAGGAGATCTAAATGCCCAACACAATCTGTGATTTCAAGGAGCCAAATTGTAGTCCTGAACTTTTAGTGAATATGCAACCAGATTCTGTACAGTAATTTTTCCTCCTTAAGGTGCATTCACAATTGGGGAAGGCAAAAATATTGTTTGACTACAAAATCATGTTGAACTCTAACTTTGACTACATATTCATGTTGAACTCTAATTTTGATTGATTGTTATGACTTGTACAAGTTATTTCTTCCTTATTATTTCATTAGATAGGAGTGTACATTAGGATCAATATGATAAAAGGAAATCATAATTTTGACATAATCAAGTTATTTCATATTTTAACCTACTTATAACCTACATCTTGATTTGTTGCCCACATTGGTGGTTCAAGGTTACCAACATTCCTTGCCAAACAACATCATCTCGTTGAGGGCGAATGATTTAAATACGATTGGGCTAGTAGATTTGGTTATTTTATGATGGTTGTGTCAAAGTCTTTCATAGGCTACCACATGTTTGGGCCTTTTAAACCCCAAATCAAGGCTCTCCTAATAGTTGATTTGTGTGTTGCAATATTTGCAAACCACATAGATGCACCCATGTGTACACATGTTGAAAAATGTCCCACCTATGGGGGATTTTTGGCCAACTTCGTTAACAAGATGGCACCATATTTGGGCTTGGATCACAGAACTAATGTAGGTGGATGCCACATTAGTCAATTCATGTTCCCATTGATTCTAATGGATGTGGATTAACCTGGCACCACTAAAGGTGATTCAAAATGCATATCGATTCGTTCCAAGGTCACCCACATACTTGGTGCATGACATATTGGATCCAAGTCACTATTCATGTGTAGTCCATCATGATGACAGATCAATTTTACTTGTGGTCAATAAGGTTGAGCTTCCATGAACAACCTTATTGAGTTTCTTACATTTTCATGCATTTCAAAATGGAAGACTTGGGATGGTTTGGGATTCTAAATCTTCACACGCATGGAGGAACCCAATGCGGATGAAAAGGAACCCATGGGTTTTCACATTAGCACCACCATTGAGCTTTGTCTTTCAAAGAGAGCTTGTAGGCAAATTTTGGGGCAAGTCGTGGACTTGAACTACCTTGCATGAATATTCAATTTATGTTTAATAAAATATAAACGCATTGCCCATTATTCCTCACCCACCCACCTTTCAATTTTTATTGTTCACCCACATTTATAACATTTATGTTACTACAAAAAGGGGGGGGGAGGGGGGAGGGGGCATCCTTGGTAGTTATGGGATCATTCAAGATGGTAGGAAAGATTTTTAGGTGTTGGGAAAAGAGTTGGTGATATGGGGGCACCACAACATTCTAGCATTTCCATTCCCATATTTTACATAATAATCACAAGCAATGCCTTTAACCTTAAGGATTGGGGACAACCCATCATTGCAACCCAAAATGGACACGATTTCAAAAACTTGGAATTTTGATATTAGCCTAGTAGTTATAGGAAGTGAGGTGTAGGAAATACAATAGCTACTATAAAATTATATTAGATGTTTTGCCTTTAGTTTGAAGGATTCAAGCCAATTGAAAGGACAAGAGGTTCAAATTGTATTAAAGGATGATAATCCAATTTTTAGGCGACCTTCCATGCTTAATGAGCTAGAAAAGGCTTTGGTTTAAACTTAAACAACAAAGTTATTGGATGTTAGATTGGTAGAATTATTAAAGGGTGAATATGCCTTAGTAATAATGATGTTAACCAAGAAAGATATATTTGGCAACTAGACTAAATGTTGCATTTGTGATGATTATCATTCGATGAACAAATGGACCCCTTCAAACAAATATGCCATGCCCCTAACAAAGGAGGTTTTTGATGCCCTTGGACAAGCTAAGATTTTCAATACTTTGGATTTATGTTTTGGTTACCATTAGTTACCATTAAGGGAAGGTGATAAAGCTAAAACGACATTTTGGGAAATTGATCCCCATGAGAAGGATTGTTTGTACCAATGGTGATTTTTACCATTTGGTTTGAAAAATGACCCTACAAAATTTCAAAAGGTAATGGATCAAGTGATTTCAAGTTTTAACATTGCCAAATGTTACATTGATGACATCATTGTTTTCAGTTTGACATCCAAGGTTCACAAGCATCATTTGCATAACGCATTTGAAAAATTTAACAATCATAACCTTAAGCTTCACCTAGGCAAATGTCAATCCTTTTATACTTAAATGGAGTAATTGGGTCATATGATTTATCTAAGGAGATTGAGGGTCCAAAAGGCCAAGGTTGAAACCATTTCAAAGGTTCCCCAATCAACAAATTTTAGTTGGTTATGCACCTTCCCGTGCTTGTGTAATTATTGCCAAAGATTTGTCAAAAGGTTTAAGAACATTGGCAAAATTTTCACCCAATTGATGTAATTTTACTAAAAGTATATTTGGGGTCAAATGCAAGAACATGTTTTTCAAGAATTGAAGGTTTGGTTTTCATCAACCCTTATTTTGTGACAATTCATAAGAGGATGACCTTTCTAGTTACATACCAACTTGAGCACTTTAAGGTTAGGAGCCATGCTTACCCAACTTGACATTAATGGTTGAAAGTTTCTGGTGGCATATGTCAATTAGTCCAATAACAAGACAAAGGCCAAATATAATTCATATGAGGGGGAATGCTTCATAATTATTTGGGCAATTTTAACATTTTAATGTTATTTTTATGGTAGTCCATTCACCTTGGTTATCAATCACCAACCCTTCAAATTTTTTATGAAATTAGATCAATTCATAAGAAAGTTGACCAAATGGGCATTTATCTTACATGAGTACAATTTTGATATTGTTCATAAGGCCAATAAGGTTAATTAGGATGTTGATGGGTTGAATTGAAACCCAAGTTCCAACACAAAACATACCATAGGGGTTCAATGTCATGGTGATATCGATTTGGAGGCAATATAAGGATGACATGTTTCTGCATACCTATGCACCATGTTGGGATGTTCTAGAACAAGTAATGAGGATGCCCAAAAGGAAGACATTGAATTAAAGGGCAATGGTGCTCATGATATCCATGATGATTCATTAGTTATTGCATATTTTAAAGATGTGAAATTCTGGTTAGATTGACCCCCAAGGAACAAAACCACATGTTCTGGCATAGAGCCAAGTAATTCAAATGGCAAAGTAATTCCTTTTGACAAGCATGAACAAATGGATGAGTATGAGTATTATCGTGCCCAAAACAATGTGAAGGCCTTGTATAGCATGTTCATGAGGAGTTGGGTCATTTTGGGATCCAATAGACATGTAGGTTGTTCCAAACACAATATTAATGGTGAGGGATGCAAATACAAGTTCAACAATTTATTTCTCAATGTATGGTGTGCAACCGAGTTTGGTCATCATTTAATGCACCTACACCTCATCTACAAGCTTTTATCAATTATGGGGCTAAATTATCAATGGAATTTGGATTTTGCAAGCTCATTGAATTTGTCTTTTCAACATAAGGTTTCGATATGTTTTGGTTATGGTCGAACATTTTCCAAATGATTGGAGTTAATGCCGTTATCAGATTACAATGGTGAAAGAGCTATATATGCATTTTTGGATTAAATGTTGGATATGTTTATGTTCTAACCAAGGTTTTCACCAATTAAAATATGAAATTTCATGGGGAATTCCAAGAGTTGTGTGAAAAGGCATTGATAAAATCATAGGATGATTTCATGAAACCATTCTGAGGTAGATGGGTTAATTAAGCAAATGGTGCAAACGATAAAATGAAAACTATGTAAGTATGGCTTCCAAAAAAACCATATTAAAAATTTAAATTTACCATGGTTGAACATGGGATATAAATTTGGTTGGCATGCATGCCTTGTGCCATTTTCACTATTTTTTATATTGTTCAGTAGTGATTTTGAACTCTAGCCTCCATTTGATGTGTTGTTATGTTAGCATTTAGTGAGTTTGGATGATTTAATAATGTGGATTTAGGCATGTGAGCAAAAAACAATTATATCTAGATGTGTGATGTTTATGGCTATGGAGAATTTAGTAATTGTTCAACATTGGGATATTCTTTGATATGTTACAATTTGTGGAATTGGGTATCAACCTCAAGTTCATAGGTTTGAACTTGGAGATTTTGTGTACCTATAAAATACAACATTGACTACATTGATGTGATTGCAAGACATGTTATTTTATGTGTGCGAAAGGTTCTATTTTTTGGAGTGTTGTTGGAAGGTCGAGATAATTAGACATGAAATGACTATGTGCATAATTGTGCATCATGTCATATTTTTCATGTGGATAGTCATATTGACCCTTCTTTGGTAGTTATTCTTGTTTGATTCCATTATATGTTATGTGAACAAGCCACATGGGTTGCCACCATGTTGATTTGTGAAATTAGTGTTCACAAGGTTGGCATATGGGGTGTTTAACACCGCCATTACATGATGTACTAGCTGACAAATGGTTTTGTCCCTAGTGTACCAAACAAGTTTAAGATCTTAATCCTATAGTTAAATGGTAGGAAATGTTTTAATTTTTTTTTCAATGGAATACCTAGTTGGTTAAGGATTAAAGGGATTATATTTTGGCAATTAATGACTAGGCTCTCATGTCTTGTCTACTAATCATCTCACCTTATAACCAATGTGTTTACCTTTGGGAAATGTTTTATATGGTTTTTCCATTTCAGGGGGCCTTAGACCTAGAATAGGGGGGCAATTTAGATAGGATGCATTAGATTTATGAGGTTTTATTATGTTTAATTTATGTGTGTTGATAGAAATGGTTGTAGGCATCAACATTCGAATGCATAATAGTTGTTAGGAATTTTATGATAGTTATTTGTTTTTATCCTAGTTATAATAGGTAACTTAGGGTAAATAGGGTTGGAATTGGTTTTAGTGTGAATGTGGTTCCAAACTTTTCATGTTTGGGAGAAGTAAGGATTTGGGTGATCAAAATCCAATTTTCTGAACTTTGAAACCACTTTATTGTTGTGTTGTGTGTTATATTTGCTTTGCAAGGAAATATATGTTTGGGATTTTGTTTTGTTTTCCAAGATGTATGGTACTTGGATTCCTAGGATTGTGTTAAGTAACAAGTTTTTGTGTAGGGGAACAAAATTTGGTTTGGATAGGATACTCTAGATTTATAAGGTTTTATGTTTAGTTTATGTGTGGTGACAATGATGGTTGTAGACACCAACATTGGAACACATGATATTTTGTAAAAACTTAAACCAAAAATGGTGATGAACAATGTTAGGAATGAAAATTACATTCAAGTAATGAGATGGGGCAACATTCAATCGTGATGAATGTGAACATAAAATATTCTTCAATAACATCATAGTTTGATCCATATCCTTTGTCCAAAAGTGTGGGCTTGTATACAAATGAATTGAAGGGAAATGTTTTCCACAATCATATATATTAATTCAGCAAGTTTGTCAGTCAGTCAGTCAGTGACAGTGACTCCAGTAACTACTATGAAATTTTAATGTGCACCCTTTTGGTAAAATTTCCAGGTGCCAATTAAAACTGACTGCGACTTTTCCTTTTGGTACATTTCCAAGTGCCAATTAAAACTGACTGCGGCTTATCCTTTTGGTAAATTTCCCAGGTCCCAATTAAAACTGACTACGGCTCACCCTCTTGGTAAATTTCCAGGTCCCAATTAAAACTGCGACCTTTTTTCCTTTTGGTAAATTTTCAAGTCCCAAACTGCGGTTTTTCCTATAGAGTCATTATTAGGTAGAGGGAAAGATATGGGTACCCGAGGTGACTAACTAACCACGTGTCGAGATCCGGAACGTCGACTGACATCTTAATCGACGAATTACTACTACATAACGGACTCCAAAATCCAGGTGCCAAAAGCGTTGCATGACCGACCTTCCTTCCCTCTCCGGAACGCTTTGGGAATTAACTTGGTTTGTCTGTGACAGTGACTTCGGACGGACAGTGGCCACGGACAGTTGTTTGAAAAGAAAAGTTTTTTTTAAAAACCAAAAACATCAACCAAACATTGTTGAAATAACACACATGTGCATTATGCACAAGGTTACCACTAGTATTCTATTAATAGTATAAGGTTTTAGTTGGGGACCATTCAAATTATTAGACTTTTTTGCAAAAGGGTCAAATAAAGCGGTCGATGGAAAAAGAAACATTGAACTTTGGGATGCACCCACAACTAATTAATATGAATTATATTAATTGTACTAATAAGGGTTTATTGCATATACGTTTAAACTTTCCAAAGCATTTACATTAAGACATGTAAGTGTAAGAAGACATGATGAATAAGTTTCCACGTTTACTTGGTTTTCACAATGGATATATGTGTATTTAAACTTAATTGCATAACATTGGAAACCACAATGGATATGGGTCTTTGACTCTTGTCATTTCTTAACATCTTTAAGAGGATCAAGATTCACATGTAATGATTTTTTAATGACAATTTTTTGTTATCTTGTGATTTTTTGTAGAAAAATTAGAATTCTTTTCCTATTGTAAAATGGGGTTTTCAACAAAAGTTTGCCTTTCATATGAATTTACAAAATCAAAATTTAAAAAATGATAGAGATTCTATGATGGTAGTTGTGTACATTTTAATCAATAATCACAATCAATTTTCACTTAAAAAAAGTTATTGCTTTCATTTTGAAAAATTCAGATAGAGATTCTATGATGGTGGTTGTGTGCATTTTAATCAATAATCAAGATCAATTTTCATTTAAAAAATTTATTGCTTTCATTTTGGAAAATTTATTTTGCAACCACAAATATAAGGGCAAAACATGCAGAACTTTCCATGGTTGTTAGTGACCAATTTGCTTTGTGATTATTATTATAATCAAGTTGGTATACATAACATTTAACATTGCTTAGTGATGAGTCAAAGTGACAACCATTCTTAACGTGAACATGAATTCCATTAAATATTTAGAAGGAGATGAAGGTGGTCTAGTGAGTGGGTTAGGAGCCTTGCACAAGTCATGTCTTGAGTTCAAAACCTTGGTTCACCCTCAAATATTAAATATTATCTTTCATAACAATCCAAGTGTAGGGTAAAACCCAAAATAAGGGGCCTAACATGAGGCAATAGCCAAGACCAGCCTTGCATTTTTGGAATGTTTTTTGCTTGTAGGTTTTACCCATCTTAATGCACGAAGCAACCGTTATCTTGAACTTAAAACATACATACATCACAAGGTGTAGGAGGAGTACAATTCTTAGACCTATTCCTTAAGAGTGATAGGGATCTCACACCCTACAACTAGGCATAGTTTCCATCTTGCTTTAAAGGAGTAGGCCTAGGATCCTTTTCCTTCTTTTTAGGAAGGATATTGATGGATATAAGGTGCCTTCCAAATACATTAGGAAATTTCTTTGCAACCTCTATCAATAATTGAAAGATGCACCTAAATCCAAAAGGGGATTTTAAACACTAATTTGAGCCTAAGCATATAACCACAGATATTTTTGATTGTCTCTCAAGGATAATTGAAAGATGCACCTTAATCCACATGGGTGAGTTTTGAAACTAATTTGAGGGCCCAAGTCATGGTCAACAAACTTGTTTCTTTCCCATGCACTTGTGGAATGTTTGGAGATCATTTTTTTCATAGATTATTAGTGTAGCCTATGCTGTTGGCCCAAGTGTGAACACATTATTTAATCTTTTCATTTTCAGATTTTTTAAAAAATTTTAATTTGACAATGTGAACACATTGAGGATTCAACCGAATTTTTCGTTTGAAACCCAATTTTTGCAATTTTTTTGAATTTCCAACAACAAAATTCACTCAATATCTTCCACATCTTAGCTTTGAAAATTGTGAAATTTTACTTTATTAAATTTAGACTCGCTGAACATTTTCCAAAACGCTAAGAACGACCCAAAATTTCAATGCAATTTTTAGTTTCAATTTTATTTAATATTTATTGAGAAAATGATTGAATAATCAATAGCCTTCACATGGTAGGTCCAAACAGTTTCAAACTGAGTCAATGCATGCCTATTCATCAAGAGCTTTCCAAAGGTACCAAGGGTGCAACATTGTGGTTTGTGAGATCTCAACATGACAAACAAAACAAACAAAACAATTCTACTTCACATATAGATAATGGTTTTCAATGGTACTATGCTTGGTGGAAAAATCTTTGCTCAAGAGGCCATTGGAGAAAATGTCTATCCTCAAAGGCTTATAGTCCACAATGTGACTTGGTCATGTCGGATACATATGGCATAAAAGAAGGTCATGAAAAACATATGTACAAATATTGAAGAGACAAAAGATGCAAGTTTTACCACCTTGTTGGATACATTTCATGCTGCTTGCGGTGGGTTTTTTTTTTATAATGTTGTGCAAATTTTTGTTTTGAAGAGAACTTCTAGTTTTGGTTTTCGCTTTTTAAAAATAATTGGAGGTTCTTTGGGCATGGGTTTGAATCTGATTCTTCTCATTTATAAACCTTGCCATTATAATTTTGACATATTTTTCCAAATTCAAGAACTTTTTGAGTTCAGTTCAAAAACTAGGTTCAATTCCATGTACACATTATTCCCCTATGCTAAATATTATATAGGTACAAAATTTTGTAACAAATGAAAATTAATATTTAACATTGAAGTTGAGCTTATTTGTTAATTTTTTATACAAATCAACTTGCTCAATTAAAGAACTTGCCTCTCTTTTCAAGAACATATTTTTTCACAATTCCAATTTCAAGTTTGGATCTAACAAAATACTTGTTTCATGGTCCAAGGTCTTATGTTGTTTCAAACAAAAAGATATGAGCTTGGGTTTGGGTCAGAAGAACTTGACCTTGAACCCCAATTTTAACACTAGAAATTAGATACCTTGGTAACACTGAATTTTTTCAGTGTTTAAGGTTTCGACGAGTGTTGTCTAATTCTTGATTTCAAAAGGAACCTTCAATTCTAGTTCTAACACTTTTTTTTTTTTTTAATGATGGAACCTTCAATTTGTTTGAGATTGGTTTTTTACATTTCTAAAAGATTTGGCTTTATTCATTTTCACAAAAAAAATAAAAACCAATCCAATTTCAAACCAAGTCTTGCTTCATCTCCATTACACACAATTTTAAAAATAAATAAAAATTATTAGTTTGTTCAATTAATGCACATAGTTCAAAATAAAAGTTATGGAAAAATTAATTATGTACAATCCATCAAATGTAATAACTTGCTTAAAAATTAAAACTAAATTTATACTTTAAAAAAAATAGAGTTGCACTTATTTATTTTTTTAAAGAATTTGAACTTCTTTAAAAAAGAACAACACCTCTAATTCGGAATTTAAACCCTAAACCCTAAACCCTAGTTCTCCAATGATAGCTCCAACAAAACTTGAAACTTCGTACATGGTATGGAAGGTGCCTCCATAATGAGTTGCCTAGTTCTTTAGGTCGGGTAATGCACTAACAAGAGAGAATTATGCCCGTGTCTTTGTGTGTTCCACCCTTGGTCCACTTGACGTAATGCCTTGTTATCAGGCCACTCCCATACATTTGAAGCCATGGTTCAATAGGGTCCTAATAAAATGGCCGGAACAAAGTTTCAGATTTTAAGTTGTAGGGTAAAGACCTATGTTGATTGGCATTGCCAAAACTTGTGGGGCCTATGATGAACTAGACAAGTCTGGCCCCGTATTTTGGGAATGACCCCATCAATGGGCTTTGTTTTGTCATAAAACATGAAGCAAACATTACTATAGATGATCAACTATTTTATTTTTTGCTTATTTTTTCATATGGTTTTAAATTATTCGTCATTATTTATGTCAACGTCAAAATTAATTTAAATTAACATACATTTCATGGACATGAAAATACACATGTTAATTTGTTTTTTCATATCCATGTTGAAAAGGATACGGGAAAAGAATGATATAGTTATAAAATGGAAGTAGTTATCAAGAAAGGTGGGAGATAATTATTATGAAAGTTAATAAAAAAAAAAGTAATTATTAAGGGAAAAAAATGAAATAATTAGGCTTGAAAATGAGACATACAATAATTATTTTTAAAATTGTCTTAAAAATAGTCCATGGATGACCATCCGAAGAATTGCAAAAAAATTGCCCATAGGGTAGAACAGTCCATAACCGAACACTTAAGGTAGAGTTTGCTTGTCATTTTTGTAAGAGGGCCCCATTGTTTATGGTGTCCAAAGAATAGATGGAGCTCTCCTCTTGGCGCATCTGTTTCACTAAAAATCGACAAAAATTGACTAGAGGCAAGAAAGTTATGGCCCCCTAAGTATGAGAGAGTCTTTTTTACAGAAATTTTTTGATCGAATAGCTCATAGCCTATTTTTGAACCCCTCCAAGTGCCCTTAAATATTACTTTGTTGCCCTTAGAGTTAGAAGATGATTCGTAGAGGTGAAGGTGGTGATTGTAGAGCAGTTTAAATCGCTCAATTTGAACCAAAAAAAAATGAGAAATATATGCACTGATGAAGTAGGGGTCAAAATGAAGAAAACTGAAAAAAAACGTGTTTTGCAATTCCAAAACAACGTATTTTCTTTATTGCTATTTTCTGGCTGCTCCTTTGGCTTTGCATTTCCAAGATGATTTGTAGAGCTTGAGAAGGCGCTCCTATAACATTTTAAATCACTCAAAATGGAGAAAATTTGAGAAAGATCTGCCAAAGTGTTCGGTGATAGGCTAATGTCTGATGATGGGCTGTTCTACCCTATACGAGTTTCGATTACTCATCACTGGAATACATGAATGATCAGAGGTTTTTCAGCCTAGCTTTTAAGGAGTAAGGTTTAGGGTTTAGGTGGGGGCATTGCCAAAAATTGTGATGCCCAGGATGAGCTAGATAAGTCTGGCTTTACATTTCCAGAACGTCCCCTACCCATGGGCTTTACTCATCATTAAACACCTAAGCAAAGATTGTGAACTCAAACATACATAGCCCCACAAGGCTTACAAGGGGTTCTTACTTCTTGCACCTACTCCCTCTGTGTGGGAACAATTTTATGCTTACATATATTTGTGAATATCCTTTTTTTTTCCTTCCTCGCGGTAAGCATAAAATCTGTGTTGTAAAACTCTTTAAAGAGTTTTAAGACATGGATTTTACACCCATCACCAGGAAGGAGAAAAAAGGCTTACAAATACTCCTTAAGAGGGAAAAATTTTATGCCTGTAACTAAGAATGAACAATCTTGCACCTAGCAGAAGATCAGTCATTCCTAGTTATAGGAATAAAATCCCTCCCTTTGAAGGAATAGGTGTAAACCTCCTCTTTTTTAGCAGGGATATTCACAAATCTAAGTTGCCCTCCATGTATACTAGGAAATTTCCTTGCTTTATAGGGTCAGGGTGTATATGTGTATGTTGATAGAGAAGCCCTTTACTATGTTATTATGATTATAACTTTTGTATGAAATGACACATACATTTGCATGTGATTTTGAACCCACAATAAAACTCACATCCAAGTAGTTAATTCATCAACCCTTTTTGGGGGAAACATGGCATATCAGTATTTCTGTATCATAACAGCTCCATGGCAATGTGTGAGTTTGATCTTGGTTTTACAAGTTAGAATGACGTTTATTATTAACATTGTAGCGCTTCCAACCATTGGCCATATACATGGCTCTGTTACCGAAGTGAAAATATCTCATGGTATAGGTCATATTAGGTACAATTCCAAATGATACAAGAATTGCAATATAATGTCATGTGGTGTTATAGTACACCCAAATCACAATTATCTTCAAATGATATGAAATTAGCTGACAATTTGGGTGAGAACATGTTATGATGGGTGACAATTTAAAGCTTAATAACCAAATTAAGTGCATTTGCAAGACTGAATAATTGTAACTAAGTGGTTTGGTCCATGATTTTGGCAAAGTGCAATGGACAACAACGATGTGGTATTGAACAAAATCCTAAGTTATATCTTTGTGAAACCTCAGGTTTTATTTTCAATATTTGGGTTACAATTACATGTAGTTAATAAAGTAATGAATTTAGTGCTAGTTCATGTAAGTGGTTACAAAACCCATTCCATAGAAGTTCACTAAGAAAATCACAAGATTGGAGGAGTACCTACTTGACCTTGTTTTTTGTCACGATTGATGGCAAAATGATAGATTTGAAGATTCTCAACACCCATGTTTTTGAAGTTGCTACCTTTCTTGGTCTTCATGAACTCCCCCCAATTGTAAGGACGATACAAAGGCACTTGATCTCCACACAATAATAACTCGGGCAATGGAGCGACATTGGTACATGGGGATGGATTGAAGAAGAGGGGAAACGAGAACCGCGGCTTGTTGTCATTGACCACTACACGATGCTCCACACTTTTATACCTATCATTACTCCAGACCTGCACCATTCCATCCCTCAAATGGCATTGATTGGCAATCGAATGCACAATGTTCCTCATTTCAAGTTGATTGGCATTTGTTCATAGGTTATACCTCATTTTGTCAACTACATTGAAAAGGTGTTATGAAACTGATTTCTTCAGATAAAACTCTGATTTTTTTGAAGAGGAAAGAGGGGAAAGCTAAACACTTCCCAGAAGAGTGCAATATAGCTTTCCAAGTGGTTGTCATGTTTCAAATTACTATATTATCATATCAATCTTCTGAACTTTTTACAACACTCCCCAGAAACATCAAAGTGCTAAAAAACTAGCAAAACATCTCAATAATTTGCACATCTGGGAGTGCATTTCAATCAATACCTTCCTTGCTTAAAATACATCCCTTCTGGAAGTGGAAATTCAGCTTGTAAATGCAGATATGACAATGATCAATACAGACTAGGAGTTATTGATTTTCAAGTAACGGATTTTCATTTGTCACATTCTGTTAAACAAACCCAAAGTTGCATGGAAGAGGTCATAGCATTTTAGGAATTGCAGTAGCGTACCTGGAAAAGGTCACCAACATTGACAACAAAGGCATCACGCTGAGGTCTAATTCCAATCCATTCTCCATTTTTGCAATGCACTTGGAGGCCTCCGACCTCATCTTGAACCAGCACTGTGAGACACCCTGCATCTTTGTGCCTGGTCACCCCCAGGGTGAGATTTGGCATGGGACATTTTGGGTAGTAGTTCATGCGAATGAAATTGGAATCATCAGGTTGCCAAAACTTGTGAAAGTAGGTTGCAGGTAAACCCAAACTCTGGGAAATTAGACCCAAAAGCTCAAAAGCTAAGCCTTCCACAGCCTTTGACCAATTCTCACACACCTCCCTGCAAATTTGTCACACATCCAAAAACATTTCACAGTTTGCTTTCAGTCATAAAACTGTGAATAAAATTTGGGGCTTCAATTCGAGACCATGGAAAATATCCAGCTATCAGCAAAGTTGCAATCTGAAAAACTCAAGTCAAAATAAAACAGATCATCAAAATCCTGCTTGACCACTGAGGGAACTTCTCTGTAAAATGGACTTGATCAAAACAAAGCAAATTAACATCCATTTGATGGGTGTGATGTGAATTGCAATTCACAAACATCCCTGTGTCTTTGCACAACATGTACTACAACAATACTCATCAATCTCCAATGTGACTCTACTTCCTTTTCCCAGAGTTCTGTTCCAAGGTTATGAATATGGGTGACAGTCATCATAAGCAAAAGGAGGATATAATGTACCTTAATGTAGATGGGTTTTCAGGCCACTGATTTGTGTGGGATACAACTTGCTTTCCCTCACTCCCTACATCACCTGGAAGCTGGAGCATTCCACTTGTTGCAAAATCAAACACCTCTTTCCAATCCCTGACATTCTTTGTGTGCTCCCTATCATAGTACCCTAACGAATTCTCAAATGTCCGACGCACCTGTCATCCAAAGTTCAAGTTATATCACATGAGAATTGGACCAATTTATGATCCCTCTTCTGCTTACACAATGTCTGTTTGATTATCAATTGTCCAGAAAAGGTTAAGACTCACAGGACTCAAAAGACAAACAAAAGAAAAAAGAGGTCAAAATTCTTCATGGCCTCCTTTGAAAAACAAGTAACAGATTCCTCTTGCAACAAAAAAACCCAAATCAGTTACAGATTCTTTCCCTCCAACCACACCATCCTTTGAATTTCAACCATCTACAAATCAACCATCTTTTCTTCCCTGAGAGAAAATCACAGAGAAATATTTGATTGTCATCAAGTGCAGACAGGTCTTGGAGTCCAATTGATCATCAGATTTAAGCTTTACTTTCTTCTCAAGAGGAAAGAGTAATAGCATTGAACACAAAGCATATAGAATCAAACCACAAAAAAAGGCTGTGGCACACAAATCCTAAGCCTAAATCCTAAACCCATGAAGAGAATTTGACACAAAACCCTAAACAGTTGAGGTTATATAGTTTTGAATCTTCACACATCAAAAGCATGAGAAAATAGTAATTCAGTTTAGGTTATACGGACCTTGGCTTTTTCCTGGAGAGGAAGTGCAAAGAAGCTCTGTGCATTTGTTTCCAACTCCTCCAGAAGAGAAAGAGAGACACCATGGTTGATAACCTGGAAAAATCCCCACTCTTCACATGCTTTGCCGACTTGCTCAACTAAGTTGTGGATGGAGGAGTGCGCATCATGCTCCTGCTGAGTTAATGCTGATGATGATTCTAGTCCTGAGCTAGACTTCTTCTTCTTGCTCGTGAGGGGGCTGAGGTCGATGACAGGCACAACATGATGCTGACCAACAGCAGTTTTGTAATCATTGTACTTCAGTGTTGGCCTGTGCTCTTGCTGCACTAGAAATTCCGGATCAATTTGCAATGTCTCGAGGATATCGTGACGATCTTGTTGCACTCCCATGTTTTCTCCTGAAATTGCCTCCCACCCAATTCTCCCCATTCAATTTCTCACTTAATTTCTGTGCACATTTTCTGACAATTCCCATTAGATTCTCAACCTCTCTTGCTTGTACTCCGAGCTTCTCCAAAGTTGTTGCTGGGTATGTGGCCCTACAAAGTATTTTTCACGTCCAAGTTTAGTTGTTTACTTTTTTCGAACCCCATCCATAGAACTAAATTTGGGACTGCAAATAGTGGAAGACCACTAATTGCAACCCACCTGGACCAACCAAACTATCTAGGAAATCAACAATAGGTGTTACACTTTGCTGCGCCTTTTACCAACCTTAGCAAACTGTGAAAAAAATGCTGGCCCAAAGATACATGTTTTTCACTTTTCTTTCATCCAATTTCAATTTGTAGTGTAACTTACCAAGCAACCATGGAAGAGCTCTTTAAGTCCAAAAACTATTGCCAAGTTAATCACAAAACTTTAGTCAACTACTTGGTGTTGTTAACTAGAACTTTTTGTGCACTAGTACTTTAATTGGTAGTAATAGAATCGGTGACACATGTTGAGTTGGTAGTAATAGTATAACTAGTAGTAATTGAACTGATGACACATGTTGAATTGGTGACATGTGTTGAATAGGTAGTCTATAAAATTTGTACTTGGCAGATAGTTAACAAAATAAGTAGTAGATTTTTAAAATTATGATTGTTTATTACAATTTTACTAAATAGTTTTTATTAGTTGATTAGAACAAAGAGTTTAATCATCTAGTTATTATTTAGGGGATTTGCACGAGACATTTTAAAGTTCAAACTTATAGTATAAAGGAGGGATGGTAAAACATGAGAAACATTAGATTTTTACTTTTCATATTTACTTTTTGAAATCTCTAATGCACAAACTTTAATTTCTTAACATAATTTTGTATTTTCATTACAAGTTTGAATACCTATTAACATTGAATAGTTTGTACATGTTCATAATTTAGGAAAGGAGATTTGCACCCAGTAGGAAACTTTTGATGTTAATTTGATTTCGTGTTTTTCTTTCATTGAAATAATGAAAACATTTTTGTACTTCAACAATATCTATTTTGCAACTATGTGTAAATTAAGTGCATGTTAGTTTAAGAATTGTAAATAGTTTTAGTTTGTTAGTTTAACTATACCTATTTGTTGTTTTAGGAACATGTTGCTGGAATAATTAGAAGTTGAACAACCTTAATGGGAATATAAAAACTTATTAACATTTGGCAACTATGCAATGGATCAAAATTCAAAAGTAATCACACTTAGAATTTTTGGTTAAATTTAGTAGTTTTAGTAGATCAGGTTGGAAAAGTAATCATGCTTGAAATTTTGATTTGTTACATGTTTACTTGTTTTGTGTAAATTCTAGGATTTAAGTTATTGTTTCTTGATTTCATTTGAAGCATTAGGAAATAGGGTAAGGTTAGTACAAATGTCTTTGAAGGAAATTAACGCCCAAATTGTAAAAGAAATTTTCTACAAATTTCTAACTCCTAGGAGGGGTCATTTTAGTTTTATGTTAAAAAATAATGTAAGGGCTTTCCTAGAACTTGTTGATTTCAAAAGATGTCAAGAGTAGTCACTGCAAGTCTTAGAAAATAAATAGAACAAGTCATACATCAACATGTTCAAAAACATGCACAAAAACAAAATGAACAACATGTGCAACCTACGAGAAACAAACTGGCGAATGCATCAAACATGGATGCAGCACAAAGGGGAAAATCAATGAACAACAACAAAATGCAACTAAATAGGTTGTGCAGAAAGACCCAATTGTGTTTTCTACCACTCACTAAACACCATAAACATCAACCCAATAGAGGGTAATGAATGTTCATAATGAACAACAAGGGAGAAATCAATGAACAACATCAAAATGCAACCAAACAATTCTGCAGAAAGACCCAACTATGCTTTCTACCACTCACCAAATACCACAAACATCAACCCAATCGAAGGTAGTGAATGTTCATAATGGTAACAATCATGAACCTATTAAACTATTTGATGAAGTTGTTTTCGTACAACAATTATGGTGATCTATAACCCCAAGTTATTACCTACCAAGGAAAGGTGCACCTACATCAATTATAACATCTACTGATTTAAAAAACCAACCATCAAACACCAACATCAATTTGGTATCCACTAATTTGGAGATGGAATGATTCCACCTAGTCAATAGGTCAGAGTAGCTTCATCACATCAATCAAACACCTTCTAATCAATTAGTTTCCACACCTAATTTGGAACTTGTTGAACCTTGAACAAGACCAATGATTGTTCGGCAAGAAACCACATACCAACAAGGTATTTGCTAGTGAAATCAGTACCTAATCCAAGTGAAAGATCACAAGTTCCACATCACAAACTAATTTCAGGAGGAAATCGAGGTGTTGGAATATCTACCTATTCATATTGTTAATAGGTGGGACACCTATCCAAATGTTGCCCATTTGTTGATGATAGATTAAAACAGTTATTGAGGGAGGAAATGATCAATACTTATCAACTTGTTCTTCTAACCACTACAATAGTGATTCCCAATGTGTCTATATTAGGAACTCAAGCCATGAATTGTAGTATAAATCATATAATAGTACTTGTTAACTATCAGACAACTTGGTCACAACCTATTATACCAAGTTGTACGAAGTAAAACCAATATGTTACCTATTTCAACATACCCAATGTGGTACAATGTCATACCCCCTTTTGTGCCTTTAGATTTTAGTTTGTATCCAACTTATCAAACTAGAGAAAATGGATTAGATTATTCGATCTTTAAGAATTATATATGTTATGTACTTGGAATATGTACCTAGTAACATGAACAACCTATTGTACCACCAACATATATACCATACTTTGTTGGAAACTAGTTTCCTACAATGGTTCAACTAGTGACTAGCAAGGACAGAAACGTGTTTAGCAACCTATTATTGCATCAGTGCCAACCATTGTACAAGTTATTACTAGTTTACCAATTAATATACCCAGAGGTTCTGATCGCCAACCATTGAATGGAGGACAATTTGGAAATTCACCTAGAAGAAGTTCATCTGGAGGAGATTCGCCTGGAGAACCACCTTTTAATCCACATGTTAGATCTTTTGAATGGCTAACACCTAACCTATACATGTTCATACCACCATGGTATCAGCCACCTGTTGTGCAACCTATAGAAGAACCCACAACCAAGCTACCATACAAGAAGTTACAATATCCAATTTATGTCATAGACATTAATCCACATGTTCACATTAGAGTGTTCAAGAAAGCCATTAAAGCTAATGGTGAAGTGGTGGAATTTGACATCATTAACTTGTTTGGTTTTACTCTGAGGGATAGTATCTCTAAATGGGGAGAAAACTACATTTAAAACCATCCAAATTGCATTTTTGAAGAGTTGAAGCAAACATTTTGCAATTGATTTAAAACAATGAATAATGATGAAGAAGTCTACATGCAATTGTGAAACATACAACAACAAAGTACCGAATGTGTCGAGGTTTATTATGAACACCTATTGAAATTAGTTAACTATCTATAGGTTAGAACAACAAATGTTTTTCTCACCATTGTTTTCAAGGTAGGTTGTTAATGGGTTTTTTCTATTCCCATCAAGGTTAATTTACCTTTGTATTTTTCAACAACATGCTCCTTAAACATCAATAAGTACATGCAATACACAAATAAAACTTAAATTATTACAAATCCTAAATTAACATGTACACAAATTGATCAAATTTGAAGGAAATAGGTTGAAAGAAAAATGATCCATGTTCCATAATTGAAGAATGAAACACATAATCATGAATGAAATCTAAAAAATCCTTCATAGGTTTATCCTTTTAGTTCTTATACTAGCTATTTCAAAATACAATAGTTATGACTAACCATCATAAACAATCATTAACCAACACTTAAATTAACAGTCCAAAATTTCAAAAAATGCACCATGTTTAATTACCTATTCAATTACCAGTTTTGTCAAGTACAGGTTCTACAAATTACATGTTGACTAACATGTCAACCTATCATTTTAACCCAATAACATTACCTACTAGGTTTAATAATTGGTTAGATCAATTATTAAACAACAAGTTAAGACACATGTTAGGTTTAACAACCTACTTACTCTATTAATCTATTAGGTCAATTGTTTATCAAATTTGGGTAACAAATGCATCATGAGATAAGTAGGTAGTATGAGACCAATGTTGTTTTGTTGTTGTTTATCAACAGCATCTAACTAGGGTTTTTTTTTAAAAATGTGATGTACTCATGCTAACAATCATCCACAAAAGAAATTAGCGAAATTTAACTACATGTCTGAAGGAAGTAGAAAAATTTAAGAATCTTGTATTTTGAGGACCTGCTCAAACCTATTGTCCAAATATAGTGATTTCAAAAAGAAAAAATTCCTTGAAATTTGAGGAGTTTGGCACATTTGTTTGCAAAAATCCTTGCATGAGTTGCATTGGATTTATTTTTTGTTGCAATGTGACCAAAGTTCAGCAAAAACAAAATGCTATAACTAATTGTTCTTATTATTGTTTATTGGTTCTTCCTTTAAGGGAAAGGCTAAGGAGCTATGTATAGTTTTCCTTTTGGTACATTGTGAGGAATGTTCACAAGAAAAAAACATATCTTCAAATCAATTTCCAATTAACTCAAGTAGTAGGAAGTGAAGTGAAAATGTGTATGGATGTTTTTTGGATGACAATTTCATTTGAAAAATATCTTTGAAACATGTTGAAATTGGTTGTAAACATGAGAAAACTTTTTCATATTTGTCTTTTTGTATTTTCACATTTTGATTGTCACATGTGAGAATTCAAAAAAAAAAATTTGGCACCTTTCGAAGCAACACCAACACGTATTTGAATTCAAAAAGTCACCTTGAATAAAAGGTTTTCCTTCTTTAAATCTTTGAGATTGATATGATTTCACTTGAATTTCGTGGTATATTAATTGACACACAATTTTTTTAATTGCTTTCACTAGGTGAAGATTGAATCTTGTGTTTTCAAATTAATGGCAATGGAAATGATTTCATGAAAAATTCAAAACTAATATGAAGTTTTGTTTTGATATTTGTAGGAATCAAGGAACAAATGAAAATATATATTAATGTTTGAATGTTAGATCAATTCATCATCTTAAATAAAGCAAAAGAAGTGGAACTTACTTGAGTTAAGTACTACAACAAAAAGTGTTCTTGTATGTCAAGTGATTTCACTAAATTTTGAGTGAATTCACTTAATAAGGATGCAATGAATTCACTAATCTAGTGAATAAGGACTAATGAATTGCATCCATATTTTGTAATAGTGAAAATTTATGATAAAAAGTGAAATGGGCGCACATCTACACATTGTAATTATCCATAAAAAATCAAGGTGTGTGTAGGTCCATGGAGATTCAATTTTGGGATGTAAAAAAATTGGGTATGTTGTACAAGAAATTGGATTGCCCCGAGACATTGTTAGATTCTCAAATTTATGCCGAGAAAAATCTGAAACTACTACATCAATATGGAATGTTGACAATGATCTTGCTACCATTCTATTGAGAAGAATTTTGAGATTAGATCGTGAAATGTTCACAATATTGCTCTACCTAGATACGAAGAATCAAATTCAACTATTGATGTTGTAAAGGGATCCATGAGCAATTCCTCACACCCCCTAGCAACCACAAACTACAATATTCACTAGCACAAAATGCAACCCCAAACTACAATATTCACTAGTACAAAATGCAACCCCAAACTACAATATTCACTAGTACAAAATGTGAGTGCAGTTCATTAGTCCCTCTTCGTTAGAGTACTCATTTCACTACTTCCCCACTGAATCCGATTCACTATGACCAGTGAATTCACTGAACATCCAATGAAATCACTTGAACATACAAGGACACATTTTATTGTGGTGATTGAGGAGGCACTTTGATGTGTATCCATTCGTAGTGAACAGAAACTATTGCAACTGTGATATGCTACCTTGTTGCTGAAGAGGTGCTTGATCACGGTTTGGAATATTCAGATCCAGATGGGTCTGAATTGTAGGAATTGGAGCTAATGGCCGCTTGGGTTACCCTTTGGTGGTCCACTTACTGGACTTCCTTTGTTTGCTCTTTGGGGATTGAATACGACATGATGATGTGATCCGTGGACGCTATTGGCAGAGGATTCCAGCTCGCTCATTTCTTGTATATTGACTTTGCTAGAGTGTGATGAGGAGGCGACTCCGAAGTTCTCAGTATAATCAGTAGTTTGAAAAACGGATTCACCTTGCTGGCAGTCCGACGTGAGAATGGCGTACTGATGAAGAGCTGGTTCTACATCGCTGGTACTATGGACTAGCTGTGCTGGTGTGTCGCTTGTTCGCTCAGCATTCGAAATTTGGCAAGAATAATTAGGGTTTTCTGATCCATTGAATCTGACTGCGGCGGCGCTCTGCAGTTGCGTTGCCTCCAGCAGTACTATCACAGTGCAGATCACAAGAGAAACTCCCATCAGTGACAAGAGTCTCGGCGCCATGTTGTTGGGGTTGATTTAAAAAGTTCAGCTTGAGCTGGAACTGACTAAGTACTGATGAATGCTTTTTCTGGGGCCTGAAACGATGATACTCGGAGCTGCAAAACAAGTTTCCGGAAACAGAGATCTCACGAAGATAAAATCTGGCTGAGATTCAGGATGCGAAAATGTTTGAACCAGATGAGGTCTCAGCATCACTAATCCTTTCCCCCAAAGAAAATTTCAGAGCGAGTTGGAGCTAGTACTATATATGTGTATGCCAGAGTACTTCTTAACATCAAAATTCCCCCAAAGAAATCAGAGGCTGCTGGAGCTACTAGAAATGTGTATGGATCACTAGTATTTCATGCAACTGGGTGAATCTGGCTGTGTAATGCTAGCATTGTCGACTGCTATATATATATATATTGGTGGCCGGCATGTGAAATAACACACAATTCTGTTAAGTCCCGGCAGAAATTAGAAGCTTTTAGTAATATGGTGCACCCTCACGCGGAGGCCGCATTTTGGACTTGACTGGGCGGCTGAGGAGGGTGTGGATTCCCATCCAAAACTCTGCACATCGCAAACCTTCCAAGTCATGAATCTGCGACGGGATCAAGTCTGGTAGACGAAAGACGATCAAGGGCACTTTCTTTGTGTTCAAGAGGATCGAGGCTGCTGCACAGCGTGAGTCGTGAGTCAGTGAGCGCGTTATCAGGAAGTTCAACAGCATCAGTCAAAAGCCGAGTTTTTTTTTAAAATTAAAAAATTATAAATAAGTTTTTTTAGTTCCAGCAGGTAGCCAAAAATATTGAAGGATTCTGTTTTCTTTTTTTCTTTTTTCTACGCTAATATCTGGGATGTAGCCAAATTTGGCTAAATCATCTTATGGATGATCGCCACTTCAGCTACATCACAAAATTGAATAATTTTTCTAAAATTTAAAATTATTAAAAAATTATTAAATTTTTTAAAAAAACCCTGGTCAAAAGGTGAAGACACTCGTGTCAACCCAGGACCCACCAGTGTACCATCCTTTGGGGACTTTGTTCTGACCAGCTAGTGTTGGGTGGTTACTATACAGGAACCCTAGTACCAAAGACCTGACCAGACTGGTTTGACCTGACACAATACCCTACCTTCTTGTCCTATTCAGCTGAAATCAATTGAAAAATTGGAATGAAAGAGAATTTCAAGAAATTTTTTGATGGAAATTTGATGGGAAATTTCATGAGGTTTTAGATGAATTGTTTAAATGTAATCGTAATCCATGTATATAGATGAATATTTCAAAAGTTTCCAATTGGAGCAATGAAAATGTGAAAACTGGTCCGTGTTGTCTACTGCGAGTTATGGCTCACATTTCATGGGAGGAGAAAGGATGCTTTGTAAGAAGCTAAACAACAAAGGAGACAAAATCTAGTTCAATTTTAAAGATTATAGCTCTACTCTTAAATGGAAATCTCAAGATATCTTTATGGAATAATTACAACTAGTGTAGCCTGTGCTGTTGGCCCAAGTGTTACCACGATTTCAACTGATTTTTCCTTCCAAAACCTGGTTTTTGGTATTTATTTGAATTTTCAGCGGCATAAATCACTTAAAAGTCAATATCTCCCACATTCTGAATCCAAATCTTACCAAATAAATTCCATTAACTCCTGCTCGTCAAGATCTTTTCAATAACACCCAAGGCACATTCCAATTCCTTCTAAATTTTCAGCTATGATTTCATTTAATTTTCAGTGAAGAAATCATTTAATATTCCACCTCAAGTCCAAACGCCATGAAACCAAGCCAATGCACCTCAAGAGCTTTCCAAAGAGACTAAGAACGCTATCTGAAGCATCCTAGTTCAGTAGAGCTCAAGGGTACAAAGAAACAAACTACCATCTTTCATAGATAGATGATGAAAAAGTAATGGACTATATATATATAGAGTCAAAATATTTGAGAACCCCATGTGTGGAACCTTAAATGAAATTTCAAGAATAAACAAGCTCACTCAAGTCCTCGATATGCAAAACATCTACGATATTGAAACCTTATTATATGCTACCTATAATAACCATTTGGATCATTGCAAAGAAAGCGTAGTATTAATCATTTTTTCAAATTTGATATTGGCTTAACATCCATACTAGGGGTTTTTTTTGGGGGCAATTTATAGCCAATATTTTGCCATTTGGCCAAGGGTCAACCACATCAACAAAAGGAAATAAAGGCAAAAAATGTTGTCATTCATCAAAATTACATTATGAAAATGTAGTCATCCCCAACCAATAAAATGGGTTGAAGGTTCTTGCAAATTCCAAGTTTTAACCTTGCATGATGCATTTGATTTTGGAGTATAACATTAGTTTTGAGTTGTGATACATGAATTTGGGTGTTCAATGTTTGTAAATGTATGGTTTTTTTGTTATGTGTAAGAGGCTTATGGTTTAGTGGGTAGTCTAGGGGTTCAATTCCTTCGCAAGTGAAGCTATTATTTTGGGTTCTTTTTTTAATTTGCAACATTTGAACTTTGAAGTTTTTCATATGTGTGCTTATGTGCCTTGACTCTATATGTATTGTGGGCAACATGAATGTGGGTTGTTTTGATTATGTTTGCAAAAGGCTTATGCTATAGTGGATGGTTTAGGAATTCAATTCCCACACAACTCCAAACCATAGATATTAGTTGTTTTATTTTTGTTTTGTATATGTATGAGGCTTGAATCTTGAAATTTTACATTATGCCATTACTAAGCACCAAGTTTCCACTTCAAAACTTGTTTATCACCTTTAAAAAAACTTTTTAAAATATTAAATTGCCTTTTTTTTTGCATATGCCAAAGAATCATAGCCAAATTAAACGATTATGAACATTGTAAAATAGCCATATATTTCACTACCATAAAAAAAATGATAACATTATTATTTTAGCTCATATGGTACATTTTTCAAATTGAATAATTCAAATGATTTCAGTACACATCTTAATATGCAACTTGAATTTTTGAATTATAATAATGTGAAGTTGTTGAAAGTATGTATTGAATACATTTGAAATCAAACATCTAAAGCATAATTTCTACTAATGTAGCTTAAGCCATTGTGAAGTGGTTACCCAACTAAGTTTTCCTTCCAAAACCATTTTTTTAATTGAATTGAATTTGCAATGACAGAAATTATTCAAAATTCAATCTTCCACACCTTAAGTCAAAAAAATTCCAAGTCACCTTCATTAAATCTTATTCATTGAAGGCTTTTCAAACTCTCCAATAAAGTTTTGTTTTGATTTAAATGAATTTTCAATGAAAAAAAAGTTCCATTGTTAGTCAAAACATTATGAAACCAATGTGGTGCACTACTATTCATTGATGATTTTCCAACAATACCAATAACATGATACCATGCACCATGGTTTGGGAGATTTCAAGATGACAAACTAACAAAACAAACTAAACAAACAACCTTTAATTGGAAATAGATTTATTTTTTTTGCAATGTGGACAATTTTTGCAAAATGGTTTGAAATTAATATGCCTTTATTTCAAATTCAATACCCTTTATGTAGTTTTAAAATTCAATGTCAAAAGGTTGAACACCTATATTTTAACTTTGTTTTCGTGCATTTCATATTTTCGTGTGCTTGGACCCAAAGTGCTTGAAATATTTTCAACTCATATGTTTTCTATTAAAGAATGTTGAAAACTTTGAAACACATGTGATTAACATCAAGAAAAAAACTAGCCATGAAAGTTAACATATGATGACTATGAAATGAAGCAATTGCATTTGAACTTGGGGTTTCAATTTACAAATTTGAGTTCAAGAAATAATTGTTTAAAACATGGTCATTTTTTAAAAACATTGACCTCTTCTTCTAGAGGGGAGAATGTCACAACCTTGGTTTTGAACTTATGCCAATAATGAAGGCTTTGAGGTGCATGGCACATGGTTTAAACACACTCCTAAAAGGAATGAGGAATGCATGGGAATTTGGAGGAACTCCCATGACTCCCAAATGCATTCTCATTTTGGGGTCAAAACTCCATGAACCTTTAGTACAAAAGTTTGGGGGACAAAACTTATTTGAATCAAATGGTTTTTAAACTATTGAAAATTATATCTTAATGAAAACTACAATGTGTTGTTTTTGCATTATCAAATTATATTTAATAGCCCCTAAAAAATAAACAAAAAAAAATTGTTTCCATTTAAATCATGTGTCATTCATATAATTACAATAAAAAAAAACATCCAAATGTGTGAAAATATGTGTCAAGTATTGTCCATTGATTCTATTATTCATACCTTAAAAATTAATCATTGGTTTTTAAAGATTTCACAAGACTTTAATTGGACATATAAGCTAAACCTTTTGAATTATCCACAATTGTGAACCCGTCCAAGTTTGCTAGCAAAACGTTTTAAAACATTTTGTTTGCATCACACATAACTTGTGTAGCACAATAGTGTGGATTTTGTTATATTAAAAAATCACCAACAACAATTATAACCAAATCTTGTTTAAAAAATCTACTAAAGGGATGTGGGTTCCATCCATTTCTTCACAAATGTTAAGCATACCTATAATCCTTTCAAAAACAAACAATGATGTGCTTCAAATGTTGACCAAAAATAATTCTAATGTATTTACAAAAGCATCTACTTTTGTCCATTAACACATCATAAACAATCATGTCAACATATTTTTTAATGGTTGATGCACCCACATTGAACCAATTTATTGTATCTATAGCACCAAAACCATAAGTAAATTGATAAGCAACAATGGCCCAAATCTTTCTAATATCTAATTGTGACCTAATAAAATTTAAGCAATTTGACTACAAAAAAGATGTAAACTCCAAAATTAATTTATCAAAAGTTTCAAAATTCATTATAATGTAATGTAGGTTGTAACAAAGACTTGATGTTTCTCATTTGAGGTGTGGTATGCCACACATTGGTCTCCAAAAGGTGCCAATGTCTATATTGTCTAGGTTATTTTCACCAAAAATGAGGTATTGGATGCTTCTTCTATTCACAATTACTCACAACAATGGAAGAAAATTGAACCTTATTGAAATCACATCTTAATTTTCAAGCACATGATGCATTTTTTATTTAAAGATAACACAATTCCCAACTTCCAAATGTAATGGAAAGGGCCATCCAAATTTTGAAAAACCCTCCCGAACGAAATTGGATCCATGAACACAAATCTTAACCAACAATAACAAAACCTTAAACAAATATGAATAACACTAAAAGAACAACCCAAAAATATACCAAATTTCCAACAAAATAAACTTTTGAAATATCAACTTATAGGTTATTCAAGGCATCTTCCACCAAATTTTTTTTTTAAATGTGGAAAAAAATTGCAAGTACAACATGAAAATGAAGCAAATAGATTATCAAGCAAGCCAATTCATTGCATTACAAGTGGGGGCCCACCTATTAACAAGCCTTGTTGGAATGTATGATGAGGCTATTAAGATGGGTTATGTGGACTTTTCCCCTTCAAGTTCATTCTTGAAACAAACATTTCATGCATGGTTTACAAGAATGTTTAAACAACCTCCCCTCATGTGTCATGGTTGTTATGCTCTATTATGCCTTTAGTTAGCTCATGTCAAGTCTCCCATGACTCCCTTTTCTTATCAAGTCTTTCAACTTTCCCTTGCCTTGGGGTTTTGTTCCTACTTTTGGCTAAATTCATTTGACTTTCTTTAACCTTGGTGGGGCCTTTTAGTTAGTTATTTTACATTGTTTATGCTTTGCATGCATATATCCTATTGGGAATTGGAAAAAATGGATAATTTGTGATAATTAGTTTAATTTTTAGGCTTAAGTTTATTTAGAATGTAATGAGAGAATGGGAAATTAATCAAAATTTTGAAAAATCTTCCAAAATTCCTAGTGTTTTTTATGAATGGACCTTTCAAAGACTAACTATTCTTGGAGCACCAAAATTTTAATAGAATATGGATATAATGTCATGTGAATAGAATAATTACATTTACATTCTTTATATTTGTGAGTATTCAAAATTCATTAACATTTGTTTGTACAATTGGACTAATCAAATAAGCATATCAATGTATGTGATGTTGGATGCACCCATAAATTAAATCCATACTTGCAAAATTTGTGTGTCAACATTGTAATGCATGCAACATATTTACAAATATGAAGAGTCCCACCATTTAATGGTCAATAACCATGTTTTTGAAATTATGTACTTTAAACAACTTCCTATTTTGCCACTCCTTTAACATTCATTTTTTTAATTGACAAACAACACTAATACAATCCCATCATTGTTGGAAATTCATTGGTTGATTATCATTAATTACCATTCTAATCATGAGTTGTGGCTATCATTTCATCTATTTAATTTACATTTCTCAATCAATTTGACCTAGTTTTAGACCTTTTTAACACTTTATTTGCTTATGTGAAACTCAAGAAAAACTTGGCATCCACCCAATTTGTCACCCGTAAATTTGTACTTTTAAAAAACACATTTGAAAAGTCATTAATCTTGAAAGGTCCATTCTTCAAAAACATCCAAAAACCATTTGTTTGTTTTGTTATAACCAATAGGTAATAAGCATACCTTTTAGTTACACCAATCTTGTAAGTTAGGGTACCAATCATGCCATGGGCACAAAAGCACAAACTCACCCATCACCTTATACATGTGTGATAGTCTATAATCTACCATTTGAGTGGTAGAAGAGCCTTAAGAAATCCATGGATTTTTTTTTTAAAACAAAAAACTTTGTTTGTCTCCCTTCTTCATAGGTTAACATCTTAATTTGTTCATGTTTTTTTCATACTATTCATCTTTAGAAACACACTTATCACACACATGCCCTAACTACTCTTTTTGAACATGATAAAACTCAATGCATTTCATGGTATGTTCACATATGTAATTTGACCTTTCTTCATTTTGACATAGATTTTGTGAATTGTAAGGTTTTCATTTGTGTAGTATGACCTTTGTTAATCTTAACATTGACTTTGTGATTTGTAAGGTTACCACATGAAAATTCCATAAATTATCATATGTAACCTTTATATATTCCACATTCCAACATCTAATTGACTTGGTTTTGAACTTTGATTGATGCATCAAATTTGAGCTTTGAAGTTTTGAGATGAAGCATCCATTAATGAATATTCAACCTATTAATGCGAATGAATTTTCATAATTCAAAAAATTTGCAAAAATTGTGCAAATTCAATCTTGCTTGTAATTATAATATATATTTTTTTCTTTCATGCAAATAAACTTATGAGGTTGTTGAATTAGGTTATGCTTGCAAATGTATGATGATACAACATCGTGCCATGGGCTGAATTTTTGGCTAAACTTTTTATAAAAAAACATATTGAAAAAACATGGAAACAAGACATTCATTTTTGCAAGTTAAATTTCACTTATCCAAATATATCCTAGATCTTCACAAAATTTCTAAATGGTAATAAATTAAAAAACTAGCAACAAAATGGTTGAATTTACCTTGAAGGTGGAATTGGGTCATGTACAACAATCCTCACTATATACTTGTTCAAGAAATTAGAAGGATAAATTGTACAACTTAGATGCAATGGGTCATGTAAAACAATCCTCACTATATTATTGCTCAATAAATTTGAAGGATAAATTGTACAAACTAAATGCAAGTGCATCATGGTGGAGTTTGGGTTGTGGTTATTGGATTAATTGCAACTAAATGGTAGAAGAAAGGTTGGAACAATCCTTCATAGATGGATTTATCAAAATCATTTGTCTATAACTAATATTTACTCTCGCATCCAATGCCACCAACCGTTGGAAGAATCATGGCAATGTCAAAAAGATTTATCAACTTTTTGAATATCAAACAAGATTTGTGATAAAACTTGGGTTGACATCAAAAGTATTGTTGAAGCCCCACATTCAACATGGCACCCAAGGTGGGTAAGCCAGCCACACCTATGGCAATTATAGTACCAAGTTCTCCTCCTAATTCACCAAAAGCATATCGAAAACCAACACCAATGGACCCAATATCTGCCAATAAAGTGTGGAAAGAACATTGTGACAAGTGTGATGTTATTCCTGCCTTACAAGGACCATTTCAAATTGACCCTCGCACAAGTATGTTCTCTAAAATACAATAGAAAAATGTCATTATTACTTTACATATATATATATATCAAATTTGATCACCACATAAATGAATGAGAGCCTTTATATGTAATACTTCTATTTCATGTGTGTTGGAAACCTTGTTGTCGTTGGGGTTTTGTTAATTTTGGGATAATTTTGTAAACTTTAGATTTATGTAACATGTTTTTTGTTAATTTATATATTAGAATGCAATAGCCCATATCAAAACATGTACAAAGGAAAATAAGCTAATTTAAAAATTGCCTGAATACAAGTGTTCCAGTGTTTATACTCACCGACAAGGTCACCAATGTGCAACCTTCTATTAAAGGTAATTCAAATCTTCCACTTTCAATCTAGAGACAATTTGCATTAGCAATTGGAAATGTCTAATTATTTTGGAGACATTGTCTTGGTGTTTATGAAGACTTATATTGCTAGTTTTTTTTTTAAATTTTTTTTAAAAAAATTCTAAATTCTAAAACTAAAGATTTGGGCATAGTCACTAGGAAGGAGTATGAGGATGCTATGAAGTTGATGGAAACATTATCACCCATTAAAAACCCCCAAATGCCACCTCCTGATAAATATGATTTGCCACTCACTGTAGCACAAGAAATTGGTTGGAATACCAAACCTTTGGTATCTATCATGACTTAAATCCATTCATCCTTTTCCTTTAGATTTGTTCAATATTCAAACAATAGTTGTTGAAACTTGAATTCTAACAACCAAGTTGCCTCCACTTGAACAATAATTAATGATTTCAAATTTAAAATGAAAAAGATCAAGAAATAGTCAATTAGGCTTAAAGATTTATAAATTAGTCAATTTTTGTTTGCATTTTTTTTCCAACAAAAGATCCTAAAAATATGATGAACATGAAAAAACATGAATTAGGCTTCTTAATTTTTGAATTGCAAGTTTTATCTTGTTTTTTTTAGTTTTTCCTATTTCAAGTTTAGAAGGCTAAACACAATTTTTTAAATATGTCAATGGCATTAATCATGTCATTACACTTGGCTTGATACAAAATATTATTTGGAACTATGGTGTAGTTCAAATTAATAGCTTTCAAAAATGTAACCTAAGACTTTTGGTATATAACTTACATTATGATTTATATCAATGTAGGTCAAGAAGCATCCATTGTTCACATTTGAAAGGAATGCATGTGAGATCACTTTATATGCACATAAGTATTTTATGAGTTTGGGAGTAAACCCTTTTGCAAAAAGGAAACCCGTTGTTGGCCAAATTGGGAAGAACAAAGAACCAACTATTGGGAAAGGATCACCTATAAATGTAATTGAAAATAACAAGGCCAAGTGATTAGGGTTAAGGAAGTCATTAGGAATTTGAACTTGGACCCAAAAGTGTATCCCAAGTTCAATGTATTTACAACACATATAACCCATCGAAAGACAAACTATTTTGGCATGTGAGTATTCATTTTTTCCTATTGCACTTTAGTAGACCATTTGATGTTAGACCATTACATTTTACAAATTTTGTTTATGTGAATTCTTTTGTGCTTCGCGATCAAAGCTCCTAGTAATCTATTTGTCATTGCATTAAAAAAAATGATTTGTGAATCAACATTCCAACTCTAATGTTTGAACATAAGATGGGTTTTTCTTCTTCTTTTACTCATGTTAATTTCAAATCAATTGCATAATCATTTTGAAGTTTTGAACCGTTTACACTAACATTGTTAACAAATGAATTAACCAATTTGAACTTTTACAAGATGGTGATTTTTTATTATATTTTCATGTTCAACTATTGGTGAATGCCCATGAATTTGCAAGCTTGAACAAGTTTGACCTAATTACCATGGTTGTAGTCTTTTATTTAAACGTATCTCTTTTTGTCAAATAACAATAAAGACTTGTAAAACTTGAACATTCAAATGGGTTTTTTGAATATTGGGCCATAAATCAATAATGACCATCACACTTAATAGCAACAATATGACATTTCAAATTTATGCAGATTATTGTGCATAATGTAAATATATATATGTGAACTACATTACTAATATTGTAAAACATTGCCAAAACTTTCACAATGTATTTAGAACACACCTTAAAAACCTGAAATTAGTGTAGGGATCTTACCTTTTTAAGAGAAACATTTCATTCTAAATTGTTCATATGTATAAATAGATAGGAACAATAGTGGCTTTAGGTTCAAAAAGACCCCCAAATGAAAGCATAACCAAAATGTGGGTACCACTTTGCCTACTACCTTAGGTGGTACCCTATTCTAGTAACACCATCAACCTCAAGTTTTATGCAAAGACAATGTTGGAATGTTATCAATATTGTCATGTATTACATTAAACCAATAGAAGTGAAATTTTACGAAAAGTTTAAATATATTTTTTGAATTATCTAAAATCCAAATACAAAAAATTATATGCCAAATATTCTCTAGACTTAAAAGAAGACCTTTTCTCACCCTAGGTTCCATATTTTCATTTGCAAATTGTGTTCCCAATCCAAAGAACAACTATCACCATGTTCCAATTGCATACATCTTCTTTAATTATTATTGAATTTGATCGACACAAGTAAAGCCAAAAACTATGTGTAATTGTTATGTATTAAGTAACCACTACCACCAAAATTTTAAATTTGTCCCTATTTTTTGCAACCATCTTAATGGTAACCTTTAAAAAAATCCATTTGCAGGTTAATATAATTTTCACAATATGGAAATTGTAAAATTCATAAATAAAAGCATCTTGGTGATCAAAAGTGTGCACCCAAGCAACATTGAATGCATGAAAGAATCATGACTACCTAATTTTAAACCATGGAACACTCAAATTGCACATTGTGATTTCAAAATGACTAAAATGATGGAAATCAAAAGAAACATAAAAACAACAAGCACAAAATTGGGCTTGTTTTCTTGCAAGAAACAATTGAAAAAAATTACAACTATTGATGCACCCAACACCCCTTTTCCTCATCAAAAGCTTAATCAAATTTCCACCAACGTTAGAACTTCAATTTCAAAACAATCATCATATGACCACATGAAAGGCAATTCACATACATTAAAGAAATGGAATGTGATTATTGGAATGTAACAACAAAAAAACCAACCCTAAGAACACATGATTCATTACAATACCTACCTATGATTAATAATTGGCATATCTTTGTTAAATATGTATTAGGCCTCTACATAGCTCCACATGACCATTTATACAAAATTTGTTTAAAATAATAATATGATCTTTTAAAATACCATAATTGTATGTATTATCATAAATGGGTTTTGGTGTAGATTTTATGTAAATAGTATTGGTGCATAAAAATGCAATAGTTATGCAATAAGAGGAACAAGCATAAATGAATGATGTACTATGATTCATCGATGTAATGAATTTTTTTACAGTTTTAGTCTACTTATAACTCAATTGGGGTGAAAGCACATTACAATGGCCTCATTTTTAACTCAATTGGGTTTAATATTATAATATTTTAGTACCTTGGCTAGTTCAACATTGATTATATTATTTTCATAAATGTTGAAAATTTCCAAAGTTATTTCTTTCAAATCAAAAAATATTGTGAAAGAAAATAATGAATGATAAGAATATTCCATTTGTTGAAATTAATGTTTCAAAATTAATTAATTATTCAATGGCCAAGGTATTACAATATGTACTTACCAAAAAAGGTGCATTTAATTTTGGTGTTTGGGCCTTAGGATTATGATTTTCAAAAAGTTAATGTGATTTAATATATATATTTAAAAATAATTAAAATTAAAAAAACCATGGGTATATTTATGGTATACATAATATAACATAGTCATTTTAAGTTTCAAATTGTATTAAATATTTGGTTTCATTAATCATCCAAATAAGTGTTTGAAACAGATTTTATGCATTGGCCCAACTCACAATGCTTGTCACCTTCAATTTCAAAATGATTGTTTGCTAAAATTTCAATTTATCACATACTTGTGCATCTGGTCAATGCTTTGAAAAAATTCATTCATGAGATGAAAATTATCAAGCTTTTCACATGGTTCACAAACATGGTCCAAAGTCTATGGAATCACATATAACATAAATGCTACAAATTTCATAAATTTTGGTAATCGTTTCAATTTTAAAACATATATATTTGCATTTCTAATACACAACTACAAGTATTTTTTTGTACAAATATACTTCAATCCACCGTGATATATAGAAAATAATTATTTTATTTTATATTTTATTGTTTGGGTTATTTTCTATCCTAATATGTAAAAATATTATGAAACCCCTTTTTAATGTTGACATGGTTTAGGTTTGAAAACACTTACCCAAGAAAACACTACAATGTGATTACATAAAGGAGGTCATTGTGGTATGCTTTCGCCTAGTGTCAAGATTAGAACACAACTATGCATTCTAATTTTGTTTTTTCCTTGAAGGACTTCTACGTTATGTTAGTAATTGTATCATCTTTTTCTTCTTAATACGGGTTTACTTAGAACCCAACCAATATTTGTTCACATTTGAAATTATTCACTTCCCCTCATTTGTGGTTAACCCTTTTTCATATCACTTTACATACCAAATCATTAGCAATTCCATACCCTAAGAAAAATAGAAGAACAAATATAGTTGTCCATTAAGTACATTTCAAAAATTAACACCATGGCCTAAAATAGGGAATCGTTATGACTCATATTGTTTTAATATGTACAAAGGTGATTCAGTGGGGTTGCTTAAGCACAAGGGATGTTTGCTTATCAATGTTAATAAAAAATCCTTGTTTTCATCCACCAACAATTGCACAATTGCACAATTGATATTTTGATGGTTTTCCTTTTTGCATCCTCAAGTGCCTTACACACACCATAACTAATGGGAAACATAACCATCATATGCATTATTTAATCATCCCTTGTGCATGATTCTTGTACTATTGTAGTTCCAGCAAGGACTCCACATACCATTGTGCTCACCATTGCAAGCTTTTCAATAAGTTTCATAAAATTGAAAAAGGGTTAAATGAGTGCACACACATTAAGAGGAACCAAGGGCATTAAGGTCAAACTCTTTTCCAAGGATTGCATTTGACATGTGACATTCCATGTTGGTTTATTTTTCATTTTTAACATTTTTCATACCCAATTTACAATCGTGTCTTAGATATAATTATTTATTGACTACATTTTTATTTATATCATTTATATTATGGATCCATGCTTTGAATAACATGAAAATAAATAACTTTTGTTAAAAGCACATCCTCAAATTCATCATTTTCAAAGTCAAAAAAACATTTGAAACAAATTTGCTTAAATGTATTTTTAAATGACTTTCACCAATTTCATTTTTTTTAATCATCAATACTAAGATCCTCTTCAATTTTCAAAAGGAGTGGTGCACATTTGATTTTTAAAAATGAATGTTTGAAAAAAAAAAATAATCATTACCCATAGTTGTTTTGAACATGCAAAAATATTTCTGAAACATTGTCAAATTTGTATCAAGTTTTGAACATTGAAACTTTGCAAGTAATGGAAACTAAAAAAAATTTGACAATTCAATTTATTATGCTCCTCTTATGATTTTTCAAAAAAACAAAATTACAAACTTAAGCACCATTTACACATTTTGTGGTTCCTTTTACTATATTTTCACCCAAAACATTCACATAAGATATTCAAAAACATCATTCTACCTCCATCCTTGTTTTATCATGAAACTTTATCATGGGTAGAATAAAATACCAAGGCCTACATAATATCATGCAATTGACCAAGGAAAATTGGTCCATTAATGTAATAAGGGCATGCATATTTGAATTGTGTTGATTAAGTTACTTATACATAACATCTAGATCTATCCTACACCAACCTTCCCATTTTCTAACTCCTACATATTGTCATCAATGTCCCTTACAATATCAAAACACAAAAAAAATGATTCCAAATAATCACTCCTTTGTGATTTGATTACATGGTACCATAAATGGAGTCATTAGTCTAACAAAGATTAACAATCTCTAATTGTAACTTGCAATTACACACAAGATATTTGAAAATCCTTTAGAACATTGCAAAACTATATTGAACATTTGATGGAAAGAAACCTTTCCAATCATGAATTAATATAGTTAAAAATTCATTACCTCTTCCATTTGTGTAAGTTTTAGTTGTAAAGCAACCATGTCTTCTGCTTTAGTAGTATGCTAAACAAACAAGATGAATCATCATTATCTACAATGTATTACCAATAGACTATACAAGGAATTATTATAAGATACACCAAAAATTAAAACAAAGAATGTTGTTGACACTATCGAGAAAAGAAGTCAATATCTGGAGGAGGATAAACAACCAAGCTTCAATTTCTCAAAAGAATCTTCTAGCATTTCATAGTGTTCATGATTTTCTAACTCCATAATTAATTCCTTCATCTACAACTTGCATGAATCAAAACAAATGACAAAAACTTTGTTTCTTTTGAAGTTTTTTGAAATTATTATATGATGTCAAAGGTTTAATGAGGATGAAGAATCATGAGGTCCTTTTGTAGGAACACGAAGTTTACTCCACTTCAACCCACTATATTAACTTTATTTGCAATAATCAAAATTTAGTTGATGTTGAGCAATTTTCAGCTCTTTGCATATTTGCAAATCAAAAAATTGTATCACAACATTGTTAAGTGATTTTTTCAGCCAAAAATTGATGAAGGAATTGACTTTGAAGCTTGTCTAAAACATCGAAATTTGACAACTTAAATCTAAGATAAATAACTAGCAAAAAAAAAAAACAACTATTGAATAACCACATTGCAATACCACAAATGATCTTGAGCTCCTTACAATAAAGGTTCAATAAGTTGTTTATCAATCACCCTACAAAGTCCTTGATTTATTCTACTCCACTAACACACATACAAATTGAAAACAATAATACTACAAGGACCATAATCATAAACATTATTTTATAATGGGAATTGAGTTTTTGTGGAGAAAGCACACCTCAAGAAGGATTCATTGCAACAACATGGAAGTGGTTGTTTCTCTCCCACATAAAAATTAATAAAAAATTAAAACATTCTTCCTCCACCTCCCCCTCCCCCCCCCCCCCCCCCCCCCCCCCCCTCCAACCACCACTATTTTTTTTTTAACAAAAAATAAAAAAAAAATAAAAAATTCTTCCCCCCCCCCCCCCCCCCCCCCCCCCCCCTTCAACTACCATTAGATCAAATCAATATTTTTTCAAAACTAGAGGAAAAAATCTTAAAATATTAAAAATATTAAATTCCATGAATTCCATGTCATTTGCTTCAAATGTTTATTTGCTTCATTATCCCAAAATTATGGAAAGTCATTTGTGAAACTTGTCTTTTGCTATTAACCATGGTACAACTACAACAAAGAACTTTGTTTTTTGAAGGTTGTTTTAGGATTTTTCTAGGTCGCCATTTTAAGTCACAAACAAGTCTAACCACAATGATCATGAAGCTTTGTATATGATCATCAATTGCATGCTCGGTGACACCTCAAGGTTTGACAACCAAAACAACAATCACTAGAGGTTTTCTTTTGGGGGGGGGGGGGCCCTTTTCCTAAACCTTTTTTTGTTTATATGTAAATGAAATTTTTTTTTAAAAACATATTTTTCAATTTTATTTTTTTAAAA
>Ga0116231_10000100_pt1 | contig 103245 bp, 95 predicted proteins | sample S1TSphgellanicum_2_FD_89695 | JGI IMG/M metagenome (GOLD analysis project Ga0116231, IMG submission 89695) | Host-associated microbial communities from peat moss isolated from Minnesota, USA - S1T2_Fd - Sphagnum magellanicum MG | ecosystem: Host-associated > Plants > Peat moss > Unclassified...
ACCAAACCACAAATAACCAAACTAAAATAAGTAACGAAAGTAATTCAACCTTGTGAAAGTAACCTAGTTACTTTCCTACTCTAGTAACTAATGAAACCTAACTAGTTGAGCTTGAATTCTCAATAGGCATCACCAATAGTCTATCTTGCCCATTGTTAGTCTAAGATGGAAGGTAATCTCAAGTTTTGCCAATGGAATCCTGACAAAGGATTATATGTAGACTAATAATTATGATTGTTCTTCAGAGTTATTACATAACCCATGACCATAACAAGTGAATTGTCTCTGACAGATCCCAAAATTCTCAGAAATCATTTGAAACATGGGTAGAAAGACATGATGCATGATGACATGTCCCCTAAAAAAACATCTTGTATCCTCTTACTTCAGGAGACCCTCTGGTACATCCCTAATTAAATGGGAAAATCTTGCAAGCACTACATGCAACAAGAGATATCCTGAAACACCTTGCCAATAGTTGGATTCAAGGTGGATAAGTGACCACAACAATAAGGTGCAACGTAGAATACCTTGGCACCCTGGACTTTGGAAAAAAAATCCATTATCTGGATACAATCACATAATTTCCTTGTCAATTATCCTCTCCAACTCTGCATTTTGAAAATACTAACCCCAGACTCTTTCTGCAAAACAATTCTATGTACTGTGAGGTCAGTGCATCACCATCTCTTCTTGAAATTTTGTCTTTCATCTTTGCACACACCGAGAATTGACTCGAGGGACATGTGTGAGATCAATTTTGTGGTTTCATCCATTACAATGTACAATATGTGATGTTCATTATCGCACATATTACATTAAAATTACAACATGACATTAAATTATGGCAAATATTCCTCGAATAGGGCCACCATGAACCAGCACCCACCAGCACACCACAAAGGATGAATGGTAAGTGATCAGGAAACAGTTTTCTGTTGGGTTCCATTTCACTGGCTAACCATGGTGGTTAGCTCAGCTGCTGTTTTTCCTAAACCTACCTACTAACAACCCACAAGCAGGTCGTTAGTAGGTAGGTAGTAAAAGCAGCCCTTACCTATGTATAAACCATCTACATACCTAGTAGTTGCCTATTTTCTTCCCTATCTACCTATATGAGAGACCTATTTCCTACAGAATTGGTTACCAAGGTGAAACCAAATATTAACTCAGTTGAAGTTCATCCACAACTGAGTAATAACAGGCATCCAGTGGATGGTGCGCTGGTGGGTGCTGGTTCACTTTTGCCCTCAAATAATCACTAAAGTTTACGCGAGCAAAATTGTGTGCAAATTCACACTTGAATGTAATGTTAGGTGTTGCGACTCCGGTCTGGTATAGAGAGCGATTTTTTGGATTTCAATGAACGGGATGGATGGGGGAGAAGGCGTAACTGTGGCAAGCAGCGCTTGAGGAATGGCCATGTCCGTTGGTCACCTTGGGCGGGGGAAACGTCGAAGCCGGGGAGTTCACTGGCTTCACACCCGTCGCTGCCTCAAACCCCAAACGACTCTCTTCTAAAACGCTCTTTCACAAACATTTGGAGAGAGAGAAACACAAAACATGTACATTTTTTATTTTTTTCTTCACTCTACTCATGACAAATACCATCAAACCAAGTCGCAATTTGAAATGCACCACGTAACAGATCCAAAAAGAGAGAATCTGCAGCAAAGAAAGTCGACAAAATTGTAAACAACAATTTGATTATTGTCGTAAACTTGGAGGTTTCCTCCTTGAGGTGGTTCAAGTGAACAACCATCAGGGAGATAGGACAAGGAACGAATCAAGATCGGAAGCAGTATTTTGACTGCCTTTTGGTCCAACTGAATTTGAATGCAATAACAAAACAAACGTACTGACACCAAAGAAGAAAGAGAAGAAACCCTTGGAAAGAAGAATCAGGAGTTCTTGGCTCTTCCGAGAGTGAAGAGCAGCAAGCAAGCAAGCAGGTGAGAGAAAGAAAAAAAGGGTATTAACGTTGTGGACCAACAAAGTTTACCCTAGACAATGAATGTTGACAAACATGCTGATCAATAGTTTGAGAATGAGAAAGTCTTAATACCTGCCAGGAACAAAATCTCGCGATCCATGTGACCTCGAATTGCTTAAGAAAAACATGCTGTGAAAAAACAAACATTGTAGAAGCAAACTGTGTGTGTGATAAATACGAAGAATAGGAGGAACCAGCCAAATTGTTTTGTTGCGAAATTTCGCATCTACACGACACTCTTTTTTCCTTCTTTTCTTCTGGTCTCAAGATACCATTTAGTTCCTTACATTCTAAGGAGGAAAACATGGGAGTTGCCATATTTAGACACTCCATTCTTGGAGGTCGCCACAACATAGCAGGAACTTAGAAAATGTCTACTGTCCTTTCTGACCTGTAGCCAAATTTGGCTCTTTCCTCTTGTGGATGGTTGCCACTGCGACTACATCACAAAATTGAAAAACAAAAAAACAAAAACCCCCCGTGAGGAACTTGAACCAGGGAAGAGCTTAAGACAGCGTAGAGCTTAAGGGATTTCTGAGTCCATTCTATTGTTCCGAAGAAGAGTGGAAGGAATACGACAAGGAGATATATGTTTCTGATCACAAGCTAATAAGGCCTGCACATGAACAAATTTCCGAGAATCAAGACGAGGAACTTGTTTCTGAACTGAGTAGCTCTCTGAATTGAAATGTAGTTTGACGCCCTTAAGAGATAGAATCTTAGCAACAAATGGGACATAGAGAATTTGAAGAAGTTGAGACACTTGTGAAGAGAGAATTGTGTAAGTGTTGATTCTATGTACAAGCACCTCCATGGCAAATTGACCCAAATGCGCAACTGACGTTTGTACAGGAATTACAAGAAGAGATGATCTAGAGCATATAAGCAAATTGGAGAAGAGATTCTGACCTCCTCGTCAGCCTGCAAATTGTGGCCATCTGCTTGGAAAGCTGTGAAACGACGCCAACGGAAGAGTGATCGTAAAGTGAGCATCTTGACTCGGCGTGAACAAGCGACTTGCAAATCCTACTCTTCTTGTTGAAGATGGATATGAAATTGTATGTTTCGTGCTTCATCCCAAGCATCAAACAAACGGTGATGCGCATTGTTCAGATTCCATCGACTTCTACCGTTCTCGAAGCGAGAGATGAGATTCTAGAAGTGTTGGGAGTGGGAGAGAAGAAAGTGCTTCAGAGCTTAGGTATGGAACGGAAAGAGTATTTGTTTTCAGGAACACAGGTGTACAGTGAGCTCATGCAGTCGCATGTGACGGATGCGGTGCGTATTCCGGATCAGCATCGCCTACAACCCTGCCACACGTTGCAAGAAGAATTCTTGCGGCACGAGCACCGCAATCCGAAGCCCTGTGATATCTTCAAACTCAGGCTGCTTCTTCCTAAGATGGAGTATGACGACTCGGGTGCTGATGTCAACTCTCCCACCAGTGCTGCCGCTCATCAGCACGAGAAGAAGCGGAATATGGTTGATGAAGCTCAGTGTGATGCAGGTACTCGGCTCTAATCCTCATCTCTCCTGGTGTCTTCTTTTACTGGCATTGATTACTTTCAGCTGCAACTGTGCACCAGTGCTTTTGAATTCTAGATAGAGTGCCTTATAGTCGTCAGAAGAAGTGCACACTTCCTAAGAGCAACCCTCAGGTTGCACAAATCATGTATGTGTTCTTCCTTCCCTGGGCACAAGACTGCAATTCTTCTAATTGGAAATGGAATGAGGTTCTTTGTTCTTTCCCTCAAACATTTGCAGCGGTAAAGAAGGCAAAGATTCTTCCTGGGAGCATGGCGACATCCATCAGAAGTTTGAGGGATCATTTGAAGGCAGCGGATCCGCTGTCTCGCCCGGAATGGATGGAGCTGAATCTTCCCGTGGCAGATATTGCACAATGGGCGTGTTCAGACAACCGATTCGCCGCGAACAATGGACGCTTCGCTTACATGGGGAGGACGGAGTACGGGAATCTGCGAGACTTGATTTCGCAGCTGCTTGCAGAAAGAGAGCGCAGTACAATTTGTGAGACCACTCGCTCATATGATACAGTCAAGGCGCCCGAAGAGTACAACGGGATCATTGGCAACATCTTGGTTGTCGGTCCAGTAGGATCGGGAAAGAGCCATGTCCTAGCAGCAGCAGTGTCAGATTTCACCGAAGAGTTTCAACGGCAAGTCGAAGGAAAGACAAGGAAACGTGTGGTTACCATCATGGATTGTGCCTTGTTGAAGCAAGAGCGTGCATTCCTCATCATTCGAGATTCTCTCTTCGTTGCTTTCGGAGACGACGACCAGAACGTGCAATTGTTGAGCACTTGCACTACTGAAGAAGACTTGGTCCATTTCTGTGAAGGTACAGAGGATCATCTCCTCTGGTTGCTGGACCAGTGGGAATGTGTGAAAGGTGATACAGTGACGCAAGCTCTTCTTCTCCGTATGTGTTGTCATCACAGCATGGTTAGAGTGGCCTCCACCACCAGTGACATTGTGCAGTATGTCTTCCATGCAGGCCAACCCCCAGGGAAGATTTTTCTTTGGGATGATTGCCTTAATGTAAGCCCATCTTCTTACACAAAAAGTTTGTTTCTCTTGGAAGCTTGAGTTCTGTATGTGGTTCCTAATCATGACCCCAATGGCAGCCAGCTGAACAAAGTAGTTTCAAGCAAGCACAACACATGAAGCTTGATGACTGCAATATTGTTTAATTAGCACTGGTCAGTAACTTTCTGTCTGCAACAAGGAATTATCCACCCCTGCACAGGCAGATAGCGTGAGAGCTTGTCCACTCGAAGCTTTGTATTAGAGCATAGTCAAACTCTAACTTGATGAACTCAACATGCTCTATTCTGCATTTATTGGGGGCAGGATGAGGAGTTGGAGTGCTGGGGCAAATGGAAATTCATAGGTTCAATCACGGATAGTGAGAAGACAAAGGATGTTCTTGATGACAAAGAGTTGCAGTACTTGCTGGATATGACTGGTAGGCTACCAGTATATTTGTCAGCATGGTATGATGCACTGAAGGAAACTGTTCATAATATATCAAAAGGAGGAAAATTCTCCTTTGATAATGCCATGATCACTTTGCAAAACCAACCTGCTGTTGAAAAGATGAGAGAGGACATGGAGAATATGTTTGATTTGGCAGTTGAGAGAGGGAAATTGTCAAAGCTGATAGAAGGACTCTGTAAGTACATGTTTGGTGCTCCCATGAACAAACCTCTAAAAGATATTGATGGGCGGTACTTTCGTATTGTGGATGGATTTGGTGCTCCCTCTTGTGGATTGGTGGGATATGAATTGGCTCGTTTGCTCCACAAACATAAGGAAATCAGCAGGTTCTTTGAAGTACCTTGCATTAAGGCCATCAACAAGGAATTTGGAGTGAAAGGCATAAAGCATCCTGTTCTAGGGGGAGCACTAGTGGAAAGGGCAATTGTAGGACTCATTGCAGATGGTAGACCACTGGTCCTAGCTCTTGGAAGAATGACCAAGTTGTGTCCAACCTTGATTCAGTTCGAGGAAGGTGTGGATCATTCAGTAGTGGAAGACCTCCACAAGGAGTTCATCAAAGATGGCAAGGAAGAGGCTCTTTTCATGTTTCTAACTCTTTCAGCAGCTTATAAAGCAGTTGATACAGTCCTCTTGAAATTCCAGCGTGAAGCAAAAGGTTGTCACTTATACATTGCAGGTGTGCAAGTGACCATTGGAAAACTACCCAAGCATCGTCTCTGCCGCAAAGTCTTCATGAAAAGAGACTGTTTGAAGTGGGTGCCAACAGCACTCAACTTGGGGGAAGATGTGTCTTGGTGCATGAACTGGATCACCCCTGAAGTGGAGATTGCAAATTATCCAGGACAGTTCACTAAAGACTCAGATATATATCAGGTACAGAGCCATTGCACAATCTGCAAGGGTAATGAGGTAGATTGCCTTGAAGTGTTCACTAGCTTCAGGCAACTTGACACAAGATTAGGCTTTTTGGATGCTGTCAAATTCACTGTATAACATCATAACAACAACAAAAAAATAAAATGGAGTTATTCAGGTAAGTAGGTGGCTGCCCTAATTGTGTCAAGGAGCACACAAACAGTGGAGTCAGCAGGATGCTGCTCTAGGTTTCTAGCTTTGTTGCATGATGGATTTATCAAACTTGAAAAACTATACTTCAATTTTGATATTCCCCTTTCTCAAGATTTTGTGGTCAATTCCAGATAGGGTGTAATGGAACTCCCAGATCTTAATGCCACACATGGAAAATTAGTATTGTGTGTGAATCTTTATATATATGATTGCATAAGGCTGGTTTGACCTGGCAATCAAACAAGCTTCTAAAATGTTAGAAGATCAGATCTTTGAAACCAGTTTCTTTGAGGTTTTTAGCCTGAAGAGGAACCCTTGCTCTTAAAGGTCCCACATTAACTTACTTCCCTGTCCAACTCTAAAATATTGATTAGCATTGTATAGCCCTGAAGACATTCTGCAAGTTACACACAGGCCTGCAGAAATTAGCAATTGAAGCACACAAGTAGGGAAAATCTGTGCTACACTACTCCCTGCTCTAAGTCCAGAAAAAGCAAACCAGATTTAGAACCATTTTAGCTTGTAAAAGTTATGGACCTGATAGGCATCCCCATGTATCAAGAAGAATAAACTCATTAAAATAATCTTTGAATACCATACAAAAAGCAGCAAGATTGAGAGGCGTCCTCATGTATCAAGAGGAACAAACTCATTAAAATAATCGTCAAATACCATACAAAATGCAGCAAGATTGAGAGGCAGCACCATGTATCAATAGGAACAAACTTATTGAAATAATTCTTGAATACCATACAAAAAGGAGCAAGATTGAGAACTGCTTTTTTAATGTCTTGACTTACAAGATTCAACCAAAGAACTTCTTGCTTCTTAGATCAAGCACTTTACATCACATTTCAACAATCATCCAAACAAATCCTGTAAACATCCTCCTAAAGCAAGATATAGTACACAATTTGTTGTTCCTGAAAATCAGGGAGTCCAGTTTCAGCAGATAATATTCCATTTCACTTGCTTCAAATCTCATTGTCCATCTACATGCAGCATATCCTGTTCTTAAAAGAGACCCTAGTTTCATCACCTCCAAGTCCATGCCATGTCAAAACCACAAATTCCTCCTTCCATGCCATTATTATGCCATCCTATGACTAGCTTTGGAGAGAACAGCTTGCACTCATCATCACTATCTTTTGAAGAGACCTCCATTGGCCCAATTCATGCAATTCACCAGGAAGAGTGGCACAAAGACTTCAAAACTGGAAAATTTTGTCTACTTCAGGTGTATCTATGTCCATAGCTACACTATCTAAGTCACAGTTCTGTGCAATTCCTCCTGTATCACAATTGTACATAATGAGATCTGTCTGATGGACAACCTCAAGAAGTTGCACACAGGTCATGAGAGTACCTTGAGTAGAAAGTCAGTGCACATCCAGCTTCTATGCATTCCATGCCTGAACTATAAGACGAGAACATATGGCACCAATCTCAAATATTCAGGCCAGAACCAAAGCAAGTGCCCACAAAGAATCCAACATGAGAAGCTCAGCACTCTCCAAATTTTCACATCTTTCATTAAAGTCCTCACAAGTTGATCAACAAGCTCTAACACCAGCATTTCACCCTACAATTGAAGTCACAGTGCAAGATACAATTTGTCCATAATCCTAGTCATTTCATCATTTCATAAATGCTTCCCATGTGCAAAGCAACAGATAATGGTTGTATCAAAATCTGTGAACCCTAGTAGTTCAATGCAAACATCAACTCACAAATTTGACTAGAAGGAGAAACCTAAATAGCTTGCATGTAAAATCCTAAGTTGTCTGAATACTACAACCAAGAAAATGAGTGAATTGCCACAAGAGACAACAAATCCCAGATGTCTGTAGCATAGCACACTTTTGTCATGAACACCAGTAGCATTAAGTCATAAGACATAAGAAATGAAAAGAAAACATTAGCTTTTTACAACACATACATGTCTTACATTTAATTACATCTGCATCCTGAAAATCCAGTCCTGAGGAAGATTGCTCAAGCAATGGACTCAAGTCACCACTCCCCTTTGCCAAGCAACAAATTTATTTGTAAAGACAAATGGGGTGCCTTGTATGGAAATTTCAAACATGTATGGGTTGAACACAATAGACAATAGAGTTCAGCTAACTAGGTGTTAGCCACTCTAACACTATTTCACTGAACTCCAGGTGTGGATGTACATAATACTCGGAACATATCACACCACCAACTTTGCTAAAACTAGTCTCTTTGTGAAAGACACTTTGCTAGGCTTGTGAGTCAATCCTAAGGTTGTCATCTGCCTTCTGTCATAATCAAATCCTTTTGTCGTAATCTCCTTGCAACCCATGCCATAATCCACTCCTTCCCAGGCTTCCACTAATCCTAAAATAGCTGGAAGAAGCCTCTTGGACTGGCCAAATATCTTTCTGTAAGGTGACCCAATCAAATGCATCCAGACACTGAAACATTCAAGCGTGTGAAATATGCTTGATGAAGTTGCAGAGAAATCTCCACCACGACAATTAAAGGTAACACAACAATGAGTGCAGTCATAACCTCATGAGAGTCACTCACAAGTGACAGCCCATCACCTTCATCATGAATGGGAGTGACAAGCTGCCATGACTACCACTGAGTTCATCAGCTCCCAACAGTGGATGTAAATAAGCATATAATAATCTTCCCAAAAAATTGGGTACCATTATACAGACACTGAAACATTCAATCGAGTGTGAAATATAAACAAAGGATGATGGCACAAAGTTGCTGTCATTCAATGACTTCAACAGATGTTACATAGAATTACAACTTTGTGGAAGGGCTAAAATGAGGAGAGCTAGGATTTGAAATCCACCTAAGACACTAACAATGTGGCTCTACGATATCAGGGATTAGAAAAAATGCGGGTTTGGAAACATGGAAGTATGAAGATTACTGCTGCTGGAACAAGCTGTAGTTTCTTATCTCATCCACAACATACTGGTGTAGCCATTCGTGAATAGAGAACATAGGACATTATATGTGGAAAATGAACAAATCATCTACCGAGGATGATGTAAGAAATCAGAATGTACAGTGCAGTGAAGAAAATGTGGGCTGTCAGTTGCTTCAGTGATAGTCATTGGATGTAACAACCCTGGTCAGTTGAGACCATATGCAGTCGCAAAATCTCTTGGTTTAGTCTCTGTTTCCCACAATCAAAACATGAATACTCAAGTCAGCCATAACCAGTAATCGCCTCCATTGATCAACAAATGAATCTCATGCCTGCTGCAATCAGTCAAGGCTCACAGACAATCTAGTGAAATGTCTCTGCCCTGCAAAATTCAGTGTTATGAGATGGGTACCTCACGAGTATCAGTGAGTCGCAAAAACTGAAGCCTCTCTGCAGTTCTTATCGGCAGAAGATTTGCAATCTGTGCCAAGCAAAGATAGCCAGCAAGTTAGAGGCAGAGGATGCAACCCAGAAAAAGGGCAGAAACTGTTCTGTGCTCAATTTTTACACAGGTAAGTTGCAGGCTGGTCTGATTAGCCAGGATTCAGGAGAGCATTTATTTGCTCATTGCTTGAATCCTTCTTGAATGTCAGTACCTTGTGACCAGACTGAATTTTTCAAGAGAGTCTCTGCCCTGTTTGCTAAATCTGTTGTGACAAAACTCAGTTGTCCAAAAAGCAGCATATTTTCCTGTAATATATGGCCAGAGAAACTTCACAGCATACCCACTACTACATGTTAAACATGATCAAGGGGTATAAATTGGATAGTGGGTGCATACCCAGAAGCTGAAGCACTCAGGATCTGAAATGTTGGGTCTGCCTTCAGATTGGTTGAGAAGTTCTCTCAGCCTTCCATGATAATCTGAGGAGAGTGGCACAGTCACTTGACTCTTCAGTCAAATTAATAAAGATTCTAGTCCAGTGCTATGTCACACTAGGTCAACAACAAACATAAAACTACTGTTTTTACTGGTCCATGCTTCCCAGTTTCTGCATGAATTTTAGATGCCCTCAGTCAGAATGCCGAACTATATTCGATGGTTGATAGCAGTCTTATATCTGATTAAGAATGAAGAAGCTGAGCAGTTTGTCCCTTGATGAATCTAAAGAAGAGAAGGCACCTTTGCGGGCTGCATCTTGAGCACGAGTAAGGAATGTGTTCACCTCTTCAGCTGCAGTTCTAGCCATCCTGTCTATCTGTTGCAAGAACCCATATCTGTGAGGATGTTGTCACTATGTATGTCAAAACAAGTTCCCTGTCAGTTACTGGGTAGGATTCAGCAGCAATCAATTGAACATTGACAAGTGGAAACTGTGTTGCAATGCCATGTCTGGATTCCAGTTGTAAGATTTTACAACTGTCACTAAGGCAAATAGGTTGTTGCCATCTTCAATATGAATTCACAAGCAGCAGCCTAGTGACCACAACTGCAACAAACTACTCCAGGTGACCATGTTGAAACAACAAGCCAGATACACAGTGAATTCTAATCACAGTGAAACTGACGCTATAGATCACCCTTGAGGGCACAAACAATTGACATAGACTTCAGTGAAAAAGCTGCAGATGAAAGTTCCTTAAGCAGTGCACATATGAGCACACATGTGAAAACTGATGCTGTAGATGGCCCTGCAGGGCACAAGTGACTCTAGTGAAAAAGCTGCAGATGCACATTCATGAAGTAGTTCAAATACAAGCAAAACATGTGAATGAATCAAGAAGGAAGTTGAAGAGGAGACAAAGGGCACAAACCTCCTTTTGTTCAGGGGAACCTGGAGCAGGAATTACATCTTGCAACCATTGCACTTTAGCAACCCGGTACCTGGAAAAACAGGAATCCACAATGAGGTTCCTGTGTAGTGCAGAATGTCATCAAGCCATTCTATTTCTGCACTGAATCTCCTAAGTTTACAAGAATGTTCAGGCCATGCCAAGCATACAAGCATCTCACTACCAAAGAGTTTCTGGGTTGTGATCATGAGCCCATGCTTGTGCATAGTAACTGAACACCTCATCAAAAACATGTGCATATATAACTGTAAGCTCCAGAGTGTCCAATTCCCCACTGAGTACGAGCTTGATACATGATTGCAAAGGATTTGGATGCCTTACCCATCTTGATCCCAAGTTTCAATTATCCGGAATCTTCTTCTCCCCAGCACCTGATTTCACCATAAGCTTGCCATAATTCAGAGAACAGTACCCAATATAGAAAACCAAAAAGGTAAGGCTTCAGCACAAACAAATGGAGGTCTGAGACTCTCAGGTGATCACAAACAACAATGACCATATAGAACTAACAGACCTTGATAATCAGTCCGTTAGTTATGACTTTTGACTCCAAGATCCATATGGATGATGTCAAAAGAGTAACAGGATAAGCATGCATTTTGAACTCTCAGAATTCAAGATAGCTGTGAGAACAACCTGCACAGATAGTGGCACTGACCTCCAATAAGAAGCGACCATCTGGGACGGGCTCACACCTGCACAGAGGCTCAATCATTACACATGCTTCATCCAAAAACCATTGCAAGATCTATGTGCCAATGAAGTGGAAAAACTTACTCAGAAATCTCGACTTCACAGGCAACATCTGCAACAGCACCAGTTTCTGGATCGATCCCCACCTGATTACCCAACCCTAACAATATCTCAGGCCTTCATCACCTATCAGGTGGAAAGACATCATATGCACCCTAACAAAGGCTTGCACAACTAGTGATGGGCAGATCAACTTACCATGCCCATGCGGTGGTTTCCCTCCATGATACGCCGCACCTGCATATCCAACAGATCTTAGACACAGCAACAACAGCTAAGCCAGGACCAAACCCTTCCATCTGACCAATGTGGCAACATATTTTTCTTACATCAGTAGACATCGGCACTGCAAAAGGCATCTCACTGGTCAAGGACCAGCAAGGAGAGAAAGAAAGGGGTACCATCAGTCTGTAACGTGGTTCAAATATGTTCAGTGCTACATGTTGCATGGGAAGTACTGTGTCCATGACAAACAGAGGCAAAATGTCATTGCCTGCAAGGGTGATGGCATCCATTTCGGTTTTCCTCTCTTGATACTCTTCCCGAAAGTTCCGCTGTATAATATTGTTCAGTGTGACACTGACCAAAAGCAACAGAGACCTGTAAGTCCAGACTCAGACCCAGTCACATGTGCCAAAAACAACTTGAAAGGTTGAAAACTGTCAGGGCTACCTTATTGGGTACGTCTTGGGGCTCACAAACAGCACTGTCCGGCACATAGGACACTTGTTCCCTGCCACCCTTGCCAATGCATGCAACTTCCAGTGAGCCTGGATAGTCCTGCTTCACTATCTGAGAACATGAATTTCACAAAAACCAAATCTTGACCCTAATAGCATTAGGAAAGGAGATTCATACCATGGTCAAGAGCTTGCTGAAGGCATGATCGGCAGAAAGAGTGGCCACAGGGAGTAGTGATTGGATTATATAGCAGCTTCAAGCACAATGTACAGTCCAAATCATCAGAGCGCTCTAGCTTACGCCTATCCCTACCATTTGGATGTGCCCCTTGTATGTGTGCAGCCACCTCAGACAGTCCAGCCTGCAACAGCGAGCTGCATTGCAATGCCCCCAATCCACACCCTTGAGAGAATATCTCCAAAACCCTCAAGCCAGCAACATCATTGTGATGATACAGGGTAGCAGTTGCTACAGGTTAGGTTCATGTGAGATTACTTGGCCGGGTCAATCTCCAACCCAGAAAGGATAGTCTCATGTGCCTCTTCATACTGTTCCAACTGCAATCATATGCACCACCATCAAAACAGAAATCAGAACCACGTCACAGAACGAACACCAAAGAATCCCCACATCCTAATCATCAGGTCCTTTCCTTCACAACAAATTTCTCAACATTACGAGAATAAAGTCAGTAGCATATTAACAGCAATGACAGCTGCTGTACCAGAGTCTGGGCAGTTGCTTTTCGAAGATATGCTTTGGGCCATGTACTCTGAAGCTTTACAAGCTTCTCAGCATCCCTTAGTGCCAGCTGTGCACCATAGGAGAGCCAACCAGAAAGCACATTAGATTCATCCAGAATTGATAGTTTACAGAAGCTGATTGTTGAAAAAATCCTCCCCGTATTTGAGCTTAAACTAAGAAGAATGCCAAACTACAAATCAAGTGAAAGTTCATCCCAGAATTGCAAAAAGCTAAATATATTGATTTGTCATAGCTATGGTCACTGATCAGATAATTGCCTTCATGGTGTTGCCCTACCTGCACATGAGACATGGGGTCCTGGCCAAAAAGGGCAGAGCCCGGTGCCTCTGAAACAGCAGCAGGAATGTTCCGTAGTTGCTCACTTAACCTGTCACACAAGATGACATGAAATGCAAAAGATCATCAGATGGAACCTAATTAACCAGAAGCCAGAAAGATAGGCCAGAGCATGGGAGAATGAAACTTCAACCCACAAGGGCTGCAGATATAGACCTGCAGTAAGCTGCACAACGGTTACTAAGAAGCACACTTGAATCCACTGCTTGAGCTTTAAGTGCGGTGGTGTAAGCTTCTATAGCCTGCATAGATGTCCCACATAGCTCCCAGATCAAAATGTTTCTAATATCAGTTTTCTGAGTTAAATTGTGCTACTCCAACACTAAAGGTCAGAATATCAGAGAGTATCTTTCTCCCACCCTTGGATTGCTCTGTAGTTGTTGCACATATTCCATTCAAGGTTCCTATTATCACCACACCTTGCATACCCTACTACCTGCATATCCTTTGGCCTTTTAGATCTACTGTCTCAAGGCTGCAACAGGCAATCATATTGCATACAATCATGAGAGTGGGCTCCTGAGAGCCCAATGACTAACACACAGGAGAACTCTGTAAGGCTGGAAAATCTCACAGTGTCCTAGGTCTGGCACATTCCCAATCCTTGATTACAACAGCATTAAGAGAAAGGTGCATCTTCATGTATTACTTTGCAACAAGCTACAGCCAGTGGCACAAGATAGAGAACTATCAGAATTACTGCTGCCAGCAACTGATGAGATACAAACTTTTCAGGTGTCCTGTTTGTCACAGGATAGGGAATTGAGGAATCCAAGTGTCAAAAGGTTTAGGCAAGTGCCCTAGCCCTAGGGGCAGAGGAAGCATTGTTAGAAACTTAAGGGCATTCATTGACAAAGAGTAGCAACAAGAATATGTTGCCAAATTGCAACAACAAAGACAACATAAAACATTTGATGATCAGAAGTCTGTATTGATGTGCATCCAAGAACAAGAAGGATAGCCTAATGCGATGTAGCCAACTGCTCCAGCTGATGACCACAGACATCAACTCCAGCTACTTTGGTTTGTCTCAATGAAGAACCATTTGTGAAGACATTGGGCTTGGACTTTGCACAAGCACAAGTGATCAAATGCTTGCAGATCCTGGCTGACGATTTCAAAATTCAGATCCAACACCAATTAGCCTTCAGTCTAATTATCCTGCCTCTCTCCATCAACAAAACAAATTAAGGCAGGAAATGTGTACCTCTTCAAACTTCCCAGTACGGAAGGCATGATTCCCTCGCTTGAGAAGCTCCACTCCCTCCTGCAGCAAGTAAGGCAGTCCTCCTGCACCAACACCTTCACCCTGCATCCAACAACATACCCCAAAAAGTAAATTCACCCATACCCCATTCAACTCCCTTTCCTCAACCCAAAATCCAAAGTTCAATTCCTTCCATCCAACATCATTTGCAACTTCAAATCCCACTCTGATTATTTTTCCATGTTTCATATGCAAACGTGAGTTAGCCTGTACAAAACTCCGCCCATTCCCAAAACCCTGCAAGTATCGAAGCAACAGCAGAAGATTCAAAAGTCTCACAAATTTCACCCAAAAGAAATCTCACTCCCCACACACCCCTAAAAACTCTCTCTCTCACTCCGACCTCAATTTTTTTCTCCCTTCCCAAATTCAATCCCATCGACAAAAGGCCACCAAAAAAAACACAGATTCCACCCCCAAAACCCAGGAAATGCTACTAATTTTCACACACCCAAAACTTCATTCCCCCATCCAAAACCCATCCCACCACTCCCCACCCCACAAACTTCAACTCCATTACAAGACAAAACTCGAACCTTCGGATCTCCCTCCCAACCCCGAGGATCGAAACTGGCTACAAGCAAGTCACTCAAGCTAACAGGAGGATAAATCACCCTAAAAGCCATGAATCCAAATGCATCACCAAGACCAAGACACAACCGAGAGACAATCACAAAAAAAAACCCTCCGATCCCCCGCCCAAGGTGCCACCTCTTTCCTCCCCTCCTCCCAAAAAAATAAGACAAGGGGGAAAGAAAACAAAGGGAAGAACACATATACATCACTAGAACTTACAGGCAAAAAGTCGTCCACATCTTGCTCGCCTACCACGGGAATGAATTCTTGCGTTCGCGCCATGGAGAAACACAAGCTGGGCAGGAGCAGCGAAGGACGAAGGAAGAGTTGAAAGGAGCTGCAAGCAAAGGCAGGGGCGGGGGGTGCGTTGCCATAGCAATGAAGGCAATGGCAGACACAGCGGCAACGTGGCCAGAGCGGGGAAAAGCGACCAAGGTGACGACGATGGGGTGAAGGGCCCAAAAGCAACCCAAAAAAACAAAAACGCGGTTTTTTTCCTTTTTAGTTTTAAAAGTATCATGTACATGGACGTTAGCCATACCCACTCTAGGCGTCTATCCCTGCATTCCTATTGGTTCATAAACTTGAAATGCACTATTTTTTTTTCTTTTTTTAGCGTTTGTTCACCAGGTCGTTAGCATGTTTTTTTCGCTTTTTCTTTAGAACTTGTGGTCCAGCAGGCCTATGTGTTTTTTTCAGGACAATTTTTGGGGTTATTTTTTACCCTAACAAAAAGTTGGGAAAAAGTGGAAATTTTTTGCTTTTCTAGTGTGATTTTAACTCATTTTTTTAGAATTTTTTTGTAATTTTTCGCAAAAAAATTCAATAGGTTATTACACAACAGGAAAAAAAAAAAAAAAAAAAAAAATTATTATTTTTTTTTTTTTAAAATAAATTTAAAAATAAAAAAACTTAATTATAATTATTTTTTAAAATTTAATTATTTTTATTAATTTTTATTTTTACTTCTTATATTTTTAAATTTTTTTTTTTTTTATTTTGTTTTTAAATTATTTTTTTTTAATTTTTTTGTAATTTTTAAAAAAAAAAATAAAAAAGATATCACACAACAGGAAAAAAAAAAAAAAAAAAGAAATGTCACATTGCTTTGCATTACTAATAATGGTCATTTATTTTTCATTCAACTAATTTTTTAGCCTGTAGTTATTTATAGTAATATTTTACATCATAGAATTCAACATAATTCTGCAAAAATATATTAAGAAAAGTTGGGTGCAAGTATCAAGATTTTGTTTTAAATTCAAAATCGTTCCATTCAATGCAGTGTTCCTTTTTTCAATCATGTGATGTTGCCACACTGGCTATCATCCCCCAAGGAGATTTAGCCATGTTTGGCTATAGATCAGAAATTGAATAAAATCCATTTATATCCTGGCTACTTGCTTGAACAATTTGTAGAAACATGGAAATGATTGAGAAGGAAAAAAATTGATTTCTGGTGATTTTTTTAAAGGAATATTGGACAGAATGTTTTTTTTTTTTAAATCGCCAAATGATGAAAAAAAACTGATTCAATTTGCTTATCAATATGTTGAATCTAAAATGACCAACATGATTAATCATGTATATTAACATTATGATATTTATACCTCACTCTTTTTTTGCTAAAAATTTAGAATTCTTTTAAATTGAAATATCCAAGTTTGTGATTTAAGTTCTAAATTAATTTAGAAGAAAATTAAGTAGCAAAATGTGTACCTATTATGATGGGTTTGATGTCAACTGTTTTTCTTTACTAGTGTAGGGTAATGCCCCAAGGGTATGTATGCCCTTTCTCCAATTGCCTAGGACAAGGTGGTAGTTGGAATTGGCCTTTGCATTTTGGGAATGTCCCTTACCAGCTTGGCTTCTACCCATTATTCTAATGGACAAGACAAAGCTTATCATGAACTTTAACAGAAAGGCTCATAGCAGGAGAGGCTCCTTAGACCTATTCATTAAGAGTGGAGGGATCTTACACCTATACTAAGTAGGCATAATTTCCCTTTCACTCTTAGAGAGTAAGCAAAAAATGATTCCTCTTTTTTTCATGGATAGAAGGTGCCTTTCCAAAAATAGAGTAAGAAATTTCTGGGAGTGCTTCATGGGGAAATATAAAAATTAAGCTTCAATAATAGGTTGGGGGGAAAGGGGTCCCCCATTTGTTATGTTGCAAGGTATTGAAAAAAGGGGTCCCATTTGTTATTGTGTTGAATGTTGTGATAAAAATGAAAGAAAAGAAAGGAAAAACAAAAAGTAAATTAAATTAAATTAAATCAAATTTTGATTAGGGAAGATGATGGCCCTCCAACTGAAGGAAGTTTTGGTTGAAGCTTGTAGTGCTTTACTTCAAAGTTTGCGAAAGCATAATTGTCTTTGCTCTTAATATGTTTGCTTACATTAATCTCATTCTTAGGTTACTAAGATTTTAGTGCTACATTGCCCTTCTAGTATGAATGGCTTTGGGTCATATGCAATTAGGGTTTTCGCACCGAGGCACAAACCCACAAAGGTAGTTCAGAGGCAATTTTCAGTTGTTCCTTGCTAATCTTACGTGTCAAAACAAGTGTAACAACCAGTGCTTAACATGCTTGACACCAAAATATTGGAAAATAATACTTCTAGAGAGACATTCGGCCCCAACCCATTTTAGCCAACTAAAGGTGAAATCCTTACTCCAAGTTATGTCCATGACTATATCATGGCCTTCTCATTTGTGAATGGGATATCTCAGATATTGATAGGGAGGTTGTGATAGAATATGCTAAGTTTTGGCACAACCATTATGTCATTACAAAGTTTATGGGACCAAAACCCCACCTTAATCAGATTATTGATCAGGTTGTGGATGTCAATTTAAAAAGGCCAAACAAGCAAAATCTCCTTAAAAATGGACTCATGCTCAAAATGAATGGCCCACTACCAACGAAGAAGGTCTTTATGTTCACCTCACATGAAGGAGATTGAGGAATGTGCATGTACCATGACTGGAGTCCCCGAGTTGATCTAGACAACCCATCAAGGATGAAAATATCCATATGGGTTTCAATTCGCAAAGTGCCTTTTGAATACCAACCAATTGAGAGGTTCATGACAAGTAAACTTAGTATTGTACTAGGGTTTGACAAAAACAATCATGTCAACCTAAATCCAAGGTTTTGTGTCTCAATGGAGGTGGATAAAGGCTGGGTAGCTGCATTGATGATTAAGGCTATTGGAAATCAATGGTTCCTCACTATTTTTGATTGTGAGTTCAACCCAATCAGGTGTAGCCTTGATGTATGAATTTGCACCACAAAGTTTCAGAGTGCTCAGAACTACGAAAAAAAAAGGTCATTAAAATCAAAATGGTATTATGGAAAAGCATTTTTTATACAAGAAAATTACAAACAAAGAGACTGCCCCAAACATGAAAACCTCGCATCATGTCCAGGGAAAACAACCAACTGCTAACAATAAGAAAGAGGTGGATGAAAAAGGATTTTAAACTATGAGTAAAAGAGGAGTTCATGCCTTCAACAGGGGAGGGTAATGGGGTCCATTCCAGGGGGCACATGGTGTAATTTGTGGAGGTTTTGGAGGAAGAGGAAGCACACTAATGTTGGACTAGAACTTGCACAAGAACAAATTCCAACACCCTATCTTTGCACCTTTTAATGAAGATTGTCATAATGAGAACCAAATTGCAACTAAACAACAAGCACAAATGATGCCAACGTCAATTGTGACACCTCCTATGGTGACTCCCCCTATTGCACCACAAGATTCACCAATAGTTGATGTTGTAGGAACTAGCATTGAATGGTCACCAACTAAGCTAAGTGGGGCCAAAAGAAGTTTAAAAAGAACGTTTTCAAATGAAAGTTCATCTAAATTGTGAGGATGATGAGGTGCAAGTTAATCATCTAGAAATTATACATCATCTACCAAAATTTCAATCACATTTGTGAACAACAATTAACATCACACCTTCCACCAATGTGTGTCAAGTGTTGGTGACATTTCCCAAACAACCTTTGATCATAGCCAACAACCAAACTCAAAAACCCCATGTGAATGACACTGATGGAGTTCTTCCAACCCCTATAAACAAAGAATTGGATGTGTTTAAAAAAACACATGAAATCTTGAAAACACCGACCACAAAAGATTCCATAGGTTAAGAATCTCACCAACCACCAACTACAATTACGGTTGTGAAGCAATCACAATCCTATTCGCAATTACCCTTCAATCAATGGGCAAACATGAAGGTTACCCCAAGTTGCAGCATATGTTGAAGGAAGGAAGTTTCACAAGAAATTTGTTGGTAGACATTGGGGTTGTTAATTACATTTGGGAAGATGAAGACATCTTTAAAGATGCAACAAATTAATAATAGATTTCTTAATTGACATCCTAGCCCAAATGTCAAGCACATGGTGAAGATTCTTTTGAAGGATCTCAATGGAACAATTAAACGCACAAGCTCAATAACAAAATCCGACCTTACTACCCTAAATTCGTAAAGTGATCAAAACTCAACACCCAACCATTTTCAAGTTGTCAGAAAACACAATCCAAGTGGCCAAGCCTTTGGCTAGAATTAGAAGTACTCTTACCACTAAGGAAAACATTCCAAATTCAAGCATGGGTTTGTTTGATTTGTGGAGAAGCTTCAAGTCAAATTATCCTACACAATAATGGTAGAACTCTAATTGTTTCACTTTTGTCTTTGTTGACCCATGAAAGTTAAAATCCTATTTTATAATGTTCAAAGGCTCAATGACCTAAATGTAACAGCTACAATCACAAATTATATTAGGTTGTGTGGTCTAGTCATTGATTTCTTCTTAATTCAATAACATAAGCTTAGGGGTGACCTAGTTTAAAAGTTTCAATCTAAACTATGGCCAAAAGCTCTAAATTGGACTAAGGAAATTAATTTCCGTAGGGTATAATAATGATAGTTTTTAATGGAGCTAGTCGAGAAGGAGTTAGCATTTTTGTTCATAATAAATGGAAGAATTTTATTATAGACTTTGGTTTTCTTCAAGATAACCGAATGGTTTGGGTTAAAGTGGAGAACCTTCCAAGAGGAGATATTGGATTAACTAATGTTTATGCCCCCAATGATTTGCGATAGCATTACACGTTCTAAAGGGAAATGCTTCAAGAACTCACTCAAGGTTGTAAATGGATTTTTTTTGGAGACTTTAACATGGTAGAAAATGCAATGGACAAGTCTTCTTTATGCTCGACTAATGCCTCTTCATGAAAGAAAACCTTGGGATGAAATTAAAGAAATTTTTGTGGTTGAAGATAATTTTTCCAAACAAAAGGTTTTATCTATTTTTGGGACAATCCAAAAATGATGGGAAAAGAACCTTTGATAACCTAAACATAATTCACTCATCAAAAGAACAACCCTTATCTTATATCAAATTGTCAAAGTACTTGAGATTCATGGAAATGGCTCAAGGTCTAACCATAGTTTAGTCTTGAAGGCATCATTGATATTGGTTCAAAAAGGAAAGGTGGGGCTATTTGGAAGATGAACATGAAATGGTTGGATCAAGTTAATGAAGACATTAGGAGGATAATTTGGAACTTAATTGATGATTTCAATTTCTTTTGCAAAATGCACAAAGTCATAAAATTTTACAAGATACTTTACAAAAAAAGGTGGTTGAGCTCAAAGATGAAGAATTCAAATTAAGATGGGGGTTAAAAGAAGCTTAAATTTGACTTCACAAGGATTCTTTTAATTTTTTAGTGTAATTTCAAGTTAATGAATTGCACATTATCTTACAAATACATATAAATAAAACACTTGAAAACACTAATTAAAATCATGGCTTTTTTTTAATTGGGAATTTCAATAAAAAAAACCCCCTATGGTTTTTTTGCCCCCATGTCCAACTTGACCAAAGTGCTATTTTGGATAAGTTGATTTGGACCTGACCATTTTGACAAAGTCTTTTTGGTTGGTTTTTTTTATTGGGTTTTCTTCCTTGGGTGTTTTTTACTAGGTTTTTTAATGAACCATGATGATAATAATATAATATAATGTGGGTAGCGATCAAAATAATATACTTTTAAAAATATATTAATTAAAATCAATATGAAAATAGTAATTACTTTATTAATTACCCTACCTACCTACTTAATTTATAAACCTAATAATTAATGCCAATTTTTTTTTTTTTATTTACCTACCAACCCTATGTCCTAGGCCTAGGCTAAGCCACATAGCTTAACCACCTAGGTTAGACCAAACCACTTAAGTTCAGCCAAGCCCCCTAGGCTAAGCCAAATAACTTAAGCCAAATGGTCTAGTAGGTTTTGCAACCTAAGTTTTTTAATTAAGTCACTTAAGTAACCAAAGTAGCCTAGGTTACAAATGTGGGGACTTGAATTCCTCACCTTCACATTGATGAATCAAATCCTTAACCATTGCACCACCACCCCATAAGGTGATTTTTTAGATAACATAATTGTAATGAACATGATTTTGAACCAATAATATATTGTAATCAACTTCCATGAATTATTTTTCAACGTATTACATTAAATGAAATTGAATTTTTTTAAAGTACTACTTACATAAGTATGTAGGTTATAAGTAGGTTAACTTAAGTAAATAAGAAGTAATTATTAATAAATGCATGTATTTAGGTAACATCTAGGTTATAGTCTATTAGGCTTCATAAGTACCTATTAAGTCTATGTTTATATTTACTTAGTAAATAACCTATACCTTAGATGGTATTTAGTAGGTTATGTAGGTACATATTAACCTATTAATAGATCTAGCCTAAGCATACTAAATAGTTAGCCTAACCTATTAGGTAAGTCTAGGCTTAAGCTACTTACCTTATAGGCTAAACTACCTACCTAATAACCTAAATGGCCTAACTAGTAACCTAGGTTAAGCTACATACCTACCTAGTAGGCTTAAATTAGGCTAACCTAAACTACCTAAGCCTAGGTTAGGCTATGCATTTACATAAGTAGCCTAAGTTAGGTTAAGTACAAATACCTAATAGGTTTAGGTAGCTTAGGTTAAGTTATGTACCTACTTAGTAAGCCTAGGTGGCCTAAATTAAACTACCTACCTTACAGGCCTAGGTGGCTTGAGCTAGGCTACATTCCTAGTAGGCCTAAATGGCCTAGGTTAAGCTACCTGCCTTGTAAGCCTAAATGGCCTAAGTTAGGCTACATACCTAATAGATTCAAATGGCTTAAATTAGGTTAATTCTACCTACCTTATAGGCCTAGGTGACTTACGCTACATACATAACTACCAAATAGACTTCAATAGCTTAAGTTAGGCTACCTACTTAGTAGGCCTAGGTGGCCTAGGCTATTTACTTAGTTAATAGGGTAGGTTACTTACCTATTAGACTTAGGTGGCCTATATTATTTTATGCCTAGTAGGCCTAGGCTACGTACTTATGGTAAGCCTAGGTTAATAGGCTACCTACATGGTTAATAAGTCTACCTAATAAGCCTAGGTCACTTAGGATACCTACCTAAAAAGCTTACACTATTCAATTATAAGTTATTTAGTAGTCCTAGGTTACATCCTACGTAACCTACTAGGTAGGTTTAAACTAGGTTACCTAGCTAGGCTACTAGTGAGGTTATTACCTAACAAGTAGCCTACTAGCCTATTAATTAGGCTAAGCTAGATAGGTAATGTAGGCCTAACCTAACCTATTAATTATGTTAAATTAAATAGGTAGCCTAAGTTTAACAAGTAGGTTAAACTATCAAATGAATATGGTTCATTTGACTAAGTGTCAAATCATAACAGTCAATTTAACTAAGGGTCAAATCAAGATGTCCAATTTGACTAAACCATATCCATTCAATATGATCAATTTGACTAAACCATGGCCATTTTAATGGACATTTGTCCATTTTGACCAAAATCTTTGACTTGACATTTGGTCAAATAGGTCACTTTAGTCAAATGTACTGGTCAAATGTAACATGTGTTTTTGATGCCCCAAACCTTTAATCAAAATGGACAATGTGGACATTTTGGTCAAGTTGGCTTTCTGAAAAGTCATAATTTCTTATAGTGAAGGCAACAAATAAAAAGTAAAACAAGATGGCAACACAAAGGTGATCAATGTCCAAATTTTTTTTTGGTTAAAGAAAAAGAAAAACCTAAATCACTAATAACTACCATGGTGCAACTTTCTTAGGATTGACACTTAATTTTCTTTTCCTCTGGGAAGTTGCTTTTTAAGGGCAACTAATTTTTTTAAATTATTTACATGTTCTATATTGTATTTTTTTATTTTAAAAATTTCATCCAATTCGTTTATTGGTAAAAGAAATTGGGAAAAGGATTGAACCCTTGACCTTTGGGTTGAAGGGAGGATTCTAACCATTACATCACATGTTTTTTTCTTTGAAATGTTGTGTAAGAAATATACTTAAAACGTTACTCATTGTGCAGCTACAACAAAATAATAAATAATAAATAAATAAAATTAAAAAATCCATGTTGGGCATTGTACAAAAAATGTGTCAAACCCAATGTTGCATTTTAACTTATTGTTATTATTTAATGTTTGTCATTGCATGCAAATCCCTCAGCCCTAATGGTGTGAAGGTCAATTTTTTCACATAATTTTGGGACATAATTGGTGAATATTACTAGAGGATAATTATTTCTTCAATTGATAATCATGCCTTACCCTAAGGTACTACCAAAGACATTATCATGTTCATTCATAAAGGTGGGATCCATGAGGAGCTTTCCAAATGGAGGCTCACTAGTTTATCAATTGTTGCATATAAGATTTTTACCAAGGCCATATCAATTCAACTCCAACCAATTTTGATGGAAATCATAAACCCAAATTAGATTATTTTCCTCCCTTTGCACCATATTTTGGAAAATGTACTCTTGCAAGGAACTCTTGATTAAGTTAAATGTTCAAGACAAGACATGATCTTTTTAAAATTGGACTTTTCTAAGGAATATGATAAAATTTCATGGAACTTCTTATTTGATGTGTTGAAGAAGTTTGGGATGGCATTTGAATATGTTGACATGATTTACATACTTTTTATAAATGTAAGATCATGTGTCAATGTCAATGGATCAAAATCACCTCCTTTCCAAATCCAATGCAGGGTACGGTAGGGTTGCTCACTTGCTCCTTATTTATTCATCCTTGTAGGTGAATGTTAAATGTTATGGTGAATGAAATAGTTGACTGCAAAGACATAGCAAGGGTGTTCTTACTAAGGAAAGAAAAACAACATCTCATTCCCCAATCTACTAATGACATTTCATTAATTATTAAAATTGAAGAAAAATTCGTCAACAACATAGTGAACATTTTACATGATTTCGAGACTGCCTTAGTTCTTGAAATCAATGATAGGAAAAAAAAATTTACATATTATTAAAACTCAAATGGTGACTAACATTCATGGACCAATTCTTTTGCTTGGTGGTGGGTGAAATAAAAAATTCTTTCTAAGTTGAACTAGGAACCTTTTTTGGGTTCAATTTGGATGTTGCAAATGTTGATTAAAAAAAATTTAGATAAATTATCAAATAAATTATGCTATTGGTCTACCACAAAACTATCACAACTATAGTTTTGCTTAAAAGAAATTATCCTATTGGTCTATCACAATTGCATAGGAGAATTAATTGTGAACTAATTGAATCCAATTTTCAAATTTTCCTTTGTTACATATTGTTTGATGCCAAACTATCACTTCATAAAAATGGCCCCTAACATGCTTTGGAGATTTGTTGAGACATTGGCAATTTAGGGATGGACTGGTCGAACATGGAAGAAGATGGCCTTAAAGGTACACTATGTGAAGATCGAGTTGTACTAACCCATTTTACACCAAAACATTTGGTGGAGCTCTCACTTCAAGGGAGGTCGGTTTGGTCGATCCATTGAAAGGAGTCATTTACTTTTCATCAAAGGTTTAAAGTAGGTGCTAGATATTTGGGATACCCAGTTAGAAGAGTTCAAACCATGGGAAAAATTAAAATATCAATTTGGTTTAGAGGAGGTTAATGTTGTTAATTTTAATAAGCTTTATGACTATGTCACAAACCAATGGAAGCATACATTGATCAAAGGGCCTAGGAAATATAAACATGGCAGTTGGATTGGGTTGTTTTCAAATAAATTCAAATAACCCCATCCCCATCCATGTCATATAAGCTTCAAGCTAGTTTAATCCAATCCTTCATTCTTGATAACGAAAGAAAACCCAAGCTTTTCATGGATTTGGCAAGCTTTGTAGAGTCATCAAAGTCACTAGAAACACGTCTTCCTATCTCATGCTAGTGGGCCCCCTTTTTTTTCCCCATTTCAATTCAGGTATTTGGAGACTCTGAAATAAATATGTTTGATTACACACTCAAGGTTGGTAGGGGATGATTACATGCATGAGAATATCTCTCCAAGTACATCACAAATAAATGGTCTAGGGTCATCCCTTCTTCCTTTAATCCTTCTTGGAAAGAGGTGTGTGCAAAAATTAGATTGCAAAAATAGTGTGCCTTCATATGGTCGATCTACCATATTAAAATGATTGTTGTTAATTCCTGACAAATGTGTGCAAATTCTAACATTGATATGAGTTGCCCCTATTGTAACATGGGTGTACAAGAAACCCTCAAACATAGTTTCTTTGGTTGCAATCAAGCAAAAACTACTTGGTATTTTTCTTTCATCATCATGAACCAACTTCATTGTAAACTAGGAATTAAAAACCTTTAGAAAGAGCTTGATTTCTAGTATTGTGTGTTTGGCAAGAGACTTTCCACTAGATTCCATAGGTTCAAAGAGGATGGAGATGTCTTTGTGGGCTTGTGATGTGGATGATATGGATCAATTGCAACAATTATGTTTTTAGCATGAAAAAATTTACGTGGTTACAAAATCAAACAACTTATTTGCTGGGGATTTTGGAGTATGTTAGAATTGAATGGGGTAAGATGTTTCATCTCATTCAACTTTGTCCCCCTAAAGCTAACAAGGAAATTGTTTTAAGTTGGGATAAACAATGGGGCACCCATTTCACCATCTCTTCGAGAAACAATCTTCACATTAAATGGTGTTACTATATGCCTCATGATTATGTAATTTGGTGGTAGGGGTTCCCTCCACTTTGATCAGGTCCTTTCTAATAGAGACTTGTTCCTATTTCTTTTTTTTGTAACGAAAATTTTCATTGTGCCAAAAAAAAGATAAAAATTATTTTTTAAAAAATCCCTAAGTAGGCTTCATGTTTGCTTTCTAGAGCCAAAAGTTTTTTTTTTGTAAACTTTAATAAAATTACCCATAAAATCACCTTGTCTTTGGGCCTCCTTTCACCCCCTATCCACTAAAAGAAAAAATGTCTTTTGCCTAAACACTTTTAGTCACCTAAAACAAGTTTAAAAATGGGGTTTTTCTTTTAGATATATCCCCTCTTTCACTGGTAACCACAAATTAAATCTCAATATGAAATGTTGAAATTCACATTTAATGTGCCAGGTTCAAGAATAATTATAGTAGTTGTATGAATTATATATATATATAACAATAGGGGAGGAATTAGGGAAAAAAAGTTAAGATGAAACTCAGTTTACCACCAAAATTAATGGTTTCTTAATTTGACTTTCATAATGTTAATGAAATTTTTTGCAAGTTTTTAAAAAAGTATCACCCCATGTATGACTGAATTCAGGGTTTTAGTATTTTGTTTTTATTACTTTATGAATAACTTTAATAGGTCGGGAGTGTTTTATTTGCTAATACTGTTCATTGTTGTGACAACAAAAAGAAGATTTAAATTAATGGGTGGTTTTTGGGAACCATGTTTTTAGGTGAGAAAAAACTAAAAACAAGGATATAGAAATACATAGTTTCCAACCCAATTAAGGTAACCAAACTTCATGTTCAAATTGTAAACCCCAGGTGTAAATCTACAAAATGGGGCATGATATGTGTTCACCATTGGAGGTAGATTAATTCTAATTGTTGCATGTAGTGTGCTTTGCCTTGTTCATCACAATGTTTAACACTCCATTGTTCATTGAACTTAAACCATTTGAAAATCAAAAAATTAATAGCAATAGCCATTATAGCCCTAGATTCACATCTTGTAATGAAGTTACGTATAAATTGTTTACTTTTGAAGATATAAAAGTTTGGGAATGATTCTCTTACATCATTGATACATGATAACATGAATGACCATTATGATAAATTGTACATGTCCATAGAAACACCACTTTCCTACAACTAGGTGTTTAATATAATTGATGGGCAACTATGTTGCATCTATTCCATGAAAGTATGCGGCATTTAAAATAAAATCTTAAAATAAAATTCTTAAGTTTTATGATAATCACATATTAGTTGCAAAATGAACCCCTATATAATTTGAATGCCCCTTAGATATACAATTGTAATCAATGTATTTTGAATATGTGGACAAGTTACATGAAAATCATCAAAGGTAACCACTAGCCACCATGTAAATAGTGTACAACCTTGATGTGTATAGTTAAGCCATGTGTACATGTTGCTATTGTGATAAAATGTCAACAATCATCATGACAATGATTAGTTGACATATCCAATTGAGATTGAACATCTACCATACAACTAGTTGCTCCTTGTGATTGATGTACAATTAAAATTCAATTACTCGATCAAATTTGAAATTTAAAATTTGAAAATTTGCACGAAATATGCAAAGACATGTGACATATGGTTATATTTCTTAGTAGACCTAGGACTTACATCTATAATCATTATGCACTTGTGTTTAGTGTCAAATATATATATATATATATATATATATATATAGGATGAATAAATGTATATATAATGTGTCAAGGTTTCTTGTGAAGTAACTAGAAAACATGTTATGTATGATTTTTTTTGCATTTTTGGCTCTTAGTTAAAAGAATGAAACATCGAAGTTAGAAAGACTTAATTTTCATTTGATAGCATGAAGTGAAAACATTTGATTTTTTGTTGTTCATTTATTTATAAAAGGTTTTTACTTAAATTTAGAATTTGAACATTAAATGATTTTTCCAATTACAATGAATTTATTCTTACATTATAAATGTGTAAACATCATTTCACATTTGGCAATTATTAAAATATAATTCAACTTTTGAATAAGATAAAATTAATATCTTAACATCATATTTATTGCTAAACATTTGATAGGATATTTGATAGCAATAGTTTTAACATGTTTTGCCTTAACACTGAAGATGTAAATAAAATACATAATATTAAAAAGGACTATGGATCCCCAAAAATTATCATATGAGTATTTTATTTTTCAACATTAAATATTAATAGATACAATTGTATTATTGAAGCAAAATGATTGTCATTAATTATGCAATGGACTTATGTAATGTGTTTCACAATGCAAAATTATTGTTGAAAATTTCAATACTAAACACAAAATGACACCATCTAAAAATGGATATTAGTTGCATGTTAATTGTAACAGATATCAATAGATTTCATTTGTTGATGGATGAATGAAAAGTCGCATAAACATTATTTTTTTCCAAAACATTTGTGTAAAAAATAAACGTGAAGATAAAACTATGCTAAAAATGTCATTCTATGACTAATCTTATATAACTACAAGTGGCATAAGTGATTAAAAATGGCATAAATGACAGGCTTGAATCAATTACAAATGGTATAAATGACTTATAATCGATAAATACCAATCATAGAGCGACATTTCTAGCATAGTGTGAAGTTGCAAAATAATTGTAAATGAATTGCAAAGAACATGAATAAACTTCATTTGTCAATGGATGAATGAAAATCCATGCAAACATTCCATTCATCTATATGCACTATCAAGATAAACTTATGTGGATAACTAGTTGCAAAGTAGTGGCACAAAGTTGCACATATTTTTGAAATATACATTTACATATATGGTTTCAACATGTCTAGTGCAATTGCTGTAATTCATACGATAACATTCATCTTGTAAAAATATCCTACATTGCAAATGATTGTTGTAACTCAAAAATTTAATTGGGAGCCCCATTGCAAAACCCCGAATTTTTTCATTTAGAAACCATTATTATTCATTTGGTCTAATTGATGCACCAACTTAAAACCTATCCTAACTAAAATAACACACCCCCATTTTGTCTAACTTGCATGCTAGATTCATCGCAATTCCATATCTATCAAGGTGAATATTTGTGAGTGTTATAAGGTTCTAATAGATTCTTTTAGAAAGTTTGAAAATTTATTATATTAAAAGGCCTTGTCTCTAGACACTAGGTAATTTTCCATGACAAATTAGGATTGCACCTCTTAAACAATTTCAAACACCCCTACCTTGGAACTTTATTCGTAAAAAGTGTTGATCTTTCTTATGTAATTTCAATGACCTTCAATTGCAATTACATGAGGGTTATTGATTGTTTGCATCTTTTTTACATATTCAACAAATGCTTCATCTTAATTTTGTAAAACCATTACTTTGCCTATTTTTTGAGATTATGAAATGCCTTACAACAATGATTTAGTAGTGATGTGTGAGGCACACCCAAGATCTAGCTTATAGTTTGGATCTTATAGCCAATATCAACAACCTCCATTATAGATTTCAAGGATGCATTGTCCCAATTCCCATTTTTTTCATGCTCCTTTTGCCACCTTGATTCCACTTTTGTAAGGTCCCTCACATTTAAAGTGAAATCTTGCTAGGGGAAGTGCTTTCAGACAAAAAGACCAAGATTGAATTTTTTTTTTTATGACACACAATGCATGTCTTATTTGAAACTTGAAGCATCCAAACCATGACGAGCAAAAAGTATGAAATTTGAGCTCACTTTGGTGCTAATTGTCTTCATGCCTTCTATATATATATATATATATATATACTTTAAATTAAAACCTAACCATGGTGTTTTCATGGCAAGTGGTTGAAAGGGCCTTCCAGGATAATGGACAAAAGCATTGACATGAAAGGGCAATAGACAAGAAACAAAAGTGGCAAGGAGAAAAATAATATTCGATGCAACGGGGAAATCATTTACATGGCAACTTACAAGGTCCTTATTTACATTACAAGAGCGTGATTGTAAGTGTCTTCAAAACTTCTTGTACTAAACATATTTATTTGTATACATTGGTCATTGTAAACATAAAATTGTACATAATAGTCATGTACTGGTTACAGAACTATTATGTTTCCATGCCTGACATTGATTTACACATTTGAGAGAGTAAGTTCAAGTTACATACTTATCATGTTATCAATGGTGATGATAACCTTCAAAAAGGAATAGATTGAAAAATTATTTTGGAAACATAAAGATCTTTCTATATGAAAAACCCCCAACTTATATTGTGGAATTGACATCGCAAGATAAAGTAAAATGAACCAAAACCCAAACCTATGTTTTTTAGTTTGAGGCAAGTTGAACCTAACACATCCTAACTAAAACCAAATTTTTTCATATGATAAGTTAAGTTGCAAAGCTTAAAGTTAATTAAATTGATGGGATTTGAATGATAAGGTAAATTTATAGGGCCTAAGATGACAATATATTGATTGGTAGAGGCTACATTTGGCACAAAATTGAATTTTCAAGCTTTTTTCTTTTGATTGGATTTTTACAAGTAGGTATAATATTTATGGACTGCCCATAGTTCCATTTTTTTCCCAGGTAGTATATTCATAATACAAAGGGCTATTCTTTTGTTTTTCCTTTGATGGCTCTTTTTAAGCCTAAGAAGAGACCTTTCAAATTAGTTTTCGAGTTTCTCTTGGAATGCATATGGAGAGCAATTTTAGAAGGTTTTGAATTAAAATTTTACATTTCATTTGTGTCCAATCTTTACAAATTATGTGAAATATAAACCCATTTGGTGAGATGAAAGTTCAAGGATGACTCATCATCTAGTCTCATCATTCAAATGGACTATGGGTGAAATTCTCTAAACAACGTGAAATGTTTGTTGATGGATAAAACATGACCCCAAGCAATCAATGTACAAGGATGAAATTAATTTTGATGGATGAATGTAAACCTCTTGATTGGACCATTTACATGGATGAATCATGTCAAAATGTAACAAAATAAATGATCCAACTACAATTTTTTTTCCTAATTGATGAATGATCAATTGGGTGAACCTTCATGATGTTTCAAAATGAATTTCATTTCATCTATGGGATGTCACCTTTTTATTCATCCATAAATTTCAATGGATAAACTTTCATTCATAAACTTGAGTGCATGAGACTTATCATATTTTTGAATGAAATAAAGTGCATCCATAAAATGTCCTTGAGAATTTTATACCATTCACAAAATACAACTCATTCACAATTTTATTTCAACCATTCTAATGTGTCCAAATTTGTTAAATTGCATTTGTATTTGTGATTGCATTAATAGGTTGTGGATTTAGGAAGCCGATTCATAAACACAAAGAGTAAGATAACCTCTTTTCTTAATCAACTTTCCTTTGTAAACTTTTTTGATGGATGAATGATAAAAAATTTCACCATAAAATAAAGTTCATCCATGAAATGTCATTACAATTTCAATGTTGTCTATTAAATAAAATTAATCGAAATTCCATGGATGAATGTTCATGAAATATCATTTGTGATGAATTATGAGAGGACGGATGATAAAGCTTTTATGGAGGAAATTACAACAACATCACCGCATACAATTCATCCTTTAGACACGATGTGAAGCCAAATTCTATTGCAATTAAATTTTTACATAAGCCTTGTTCTATTTATTTTTTTCACCTCACAAGTAAATCAACTAGTATTCAAAAGAATCAATTATGAGCACCGAAAAAAATTTATGATGATATGCAAGCCACCACTCAAAAACCATTGCCATTTGTTCAAGGGTGATCAAAATCATTGTTTAATGGTGACCAAAAGTAATGTCCAACATTAGATAATAACCAAAGCTGATCCCATTGTTGGATAGCAATTGAAAGTAATCTCCATCGTTTGATAGCATCCAAAACCAATCTCCACCATTGAACGGTGAGAAAGCATTATTTAAAAGTCGTGACGATCAATATTCAATCAATTAACATAAAATTTCATGGATGAATTTTTTTTCATCTTGAAATTGATGATGAAATTTCATCCACAAAAGTTCATGAAATGAACATTCACTAATGATACTTCATGCATTGATGAAAATGGAATTTGGACAAATTACAATGGTTGAAATAAAATTGCAAATGACTTGTATTTCGTGGATCGTATAAAAACTGTAGATGATATATTTGGATGAAATTTGTATCATCCTAAAATATGATGAAATTTCATCCATTCATACATTGGAATTCATGGGTGATATTTCATTGATGAAATCCAATTCATCTTGAAACATCATGAAATTCTAGAAGACACCATGAAAAAAGCTAAAAAAGCTGCAAAATTTGGGCTTGACCTTAAATCAGAAGGTATCCAAATTCTTTTCATATTTCATACAATTGTTTCATTCATCGACCATGAATGTTTTCATCTAATCTCATTTCTCATTCATGAAATTTAATGTTGTTGCAATTTGGAAATAATTCATCCAATCAATGAGGTTACATTCATCCATGAAAATAAATTTCATCCATATACATAGATGACTTGGTGTCATGTTTTATCCATCAACAAACATTTCACTTTGTCCATCAATTTCACCCATCATCCATTTGAATGATGCGAATGATGAGAATGGATGATGATTCATCCTTGCACTTTCATTATGAAATGGGCATAAGTCTCACATCATTCATACAGATTGGATGCCAAGGAAACATCAAATTTCAAGTTTGAAAACCTTTCAAATTGCTCTCTGGATGCATTCCAAGAAAAACTTTGGACATGAGTCTGAAGGTCCTCTTCAGCTTAAAATAGCCATCAAAGAAAAGAAGAAGAAGAAGCTGAGCCCTTTTCTGAACCAGGCAGCATAGGGGAAAAAATTCAGCTGTGGGCAGCCCTAAATTTTAGGGCAATACCCAATACAATTTTAGGTAGTGAAGGAATAAAATATCAGACAGCGGGCAAGCTGTAAATATTTCACCAAGCAGGCAACTGAAAGCACATTAGAACAGTCCAAATGACAAAGTTGCCTTGAAGAGTTGGCAATGTGGAGTTGACGAAAAAATTGTGAGACATTGGTGTTGAGTTGTATGTTGTTAGTAAGATTCCTATGCATTAAAAAATTACAAGCATAATCCCCCAACGAGGATCAATGATTAAGACTTTATTTGCCACAAGTAGATGCCACATTATATGAAATTTTGTCACTAATTTTTTATTCAGCTAAAAGCTTGAAATCTCATTTCTCTAATTTCTCTCAAAATGGCCACCAACTTCATGACCTATATTCTTTGTCAGCCTCAGTGTCAGATATGGGGCTGTCTAGCTCTATGTGTGTTTCTAAGATCAATAAGTAAACGAAATCTCCCTCACTCACTCAAAAATGAGTCACATTTTAGGGTGAATGGTCTTACTTATACATATGGCTCTCTCACAGCCATGAATTGAACTGTTTCGTGAGTTAAGAGCATGTCCATAGTCCCATTGCCTTGCAATTTGACCTGCCCTAGAGTCTTGAATAATATATACGGCTTTTAGTTTCCAAGACCATGGAAGCTTTACTTCACCCAATGCCCGAACCACATAGCCAGCATAGAGCATCAAGAGACTCCTGTACCTCCTCACTAGGACCCCACCTAGTAACAGGGGAAAACAATGAATCAACACTTTTCACAGGTCTATTTTGCACTGCAAGATTACCCCACATGCGGCTGTAGTGGTGGAGCATTATTGAACTCGTTACCTTGCAAGACACTGATGTTGAGAGTATTCTATTGTACTGAAGACCCAGTCCTGCAATGGACCCAAGAACATCTTAAGCAAAGCTAATTGGTGAAAGCAAGTTAGAGTGAGAGCAACAAGCTGGATGTGGTAACTTTTCATGATGGTATAAAATCAGTAAATTTGAAGGGGACTTTGGCCAAATAGGCACTATCAAGAATTTACCCACTACAAGGACACGCCATGGGGGGCATGAAAGAGAAAGTCATTATGGTTTGTTGTTAACTTGGCAAAACTGTGGGTCCAAGAGGGAACACTATTGATTAGGCAGGCCAATTGCTGTCACAGGTGGAACTGGCATGTCTTGCCTGATTGCAGACAAAGGTGGCTCAGGGATGCTTTGCTCTGGTGGTGTGCCAAGATGGCTCTCATCTAGAAGTCTTGTTTCCAGCTCACTCTGTGTGGCACTAGGCTTGGCTTGCAGGTTTCCTCCTTTAGACGTAGCTCCTCTAGTTGGTGGCAGGGAGCCAGCAGAACTCCCTAGCACATGACCTTGTCCTGGGAATTTCTGTTGTGATATATGTTGACAAAATCAGTAATCAGTATCAGATCAGTAATCAGCTACCAATTCTTGAACATGATGGCCCTCTCTTAACTAGTTTTGCAGATTTGCTACCCATCATTCAGAGTACTTAGTGCACAGAACGAGGAGATTGTTCCAAATTCTGCATTCAGACTGTTCTTCATCCCCATGTAGAACACCAAACCAGCTCATAGACTATACCCAAAAACAGAACACTAATGAGACAATCCATGAAGGTTGGTACCTAAACAACACTCAAGGCAAAGTTTCAGTCCCCAGATCAGATATACCTCACCACACTCAACATCCCACTTAGCCAATACTTGGGTCTCATCCATGAAAACTGTATACATCTGTAAGGGACTGTATTCCCTTCATTAGTCATGACAAATGACTGGACAAAACTGGTTCTGAGATCATGTAAACTGTACCAGCTTCCCAATGTTCTTTTAATGCCAGATTTTCTAAGGCTTCACCATCTACTTCATGATTGCAAATAGGACAATGGAAGACAGTTGGAACCATAAGTCAACAATCTGCTTAGAGGGTGCCAGCAGTCTGTTTTAAACTGAAGAAAGAAAGTTGACACAAACCTCATCTGCTTGGGGTTGCGATCTTGCTTGAGGCATCCATGATTGCAAGCTGCTCATTGCACCCCCAATCACTGGCCCGACCCTGCAGTACATTGCAACCAAAGAGCAGACTCCAACAAATCAGTTCAAGTACTACACCATCATGGAACAGGATCATAACCAGACCATCCATAAGTCTTGGATGTGTTGCAAGCTGTTGGTGCAATATACAACTTGCAAGCTTTCCAAATCTTCATGATCAAAATCCCCAAGCACTTATACTAACCCAGCAGAAATAGTTGTAATTAGTGTACTGTTCCTCCAACTGATCTGTACTGGGGATGTTCAGGGCTGCAATATATCCCCACTACAACAAGTGTAGTGGATTTCTTGGCAGCCTGATAGTGGGTGAACTAGGGCTCTAGTGTAATTATGGGCACCACACAGCAGTACCATGATCAAATAAAGTGGTAGTACATCCCCCTGTTATGAACCCTTCAGAATAGGTCTCAGTTTCTTCTGAAGAGAAGTCCATGAATTTGAAACTGCCACCATTAAGATTGAAGACCCAAACATACTATGGACCAAAAGTAGCCATTACCTGGGATGTGAAAAGGAAGGCAGAGACAGAGAAGCACAGCCATCGCTGCCTCCAACAATGAAACCGGGTCTCCTCACAAGTGGTGCCTGGATTGAATTTGCAGAAATCCTCAAAAGTGTCAGAATACAGTGCAGACACAAAGGTCAGAATTCACTACATGGTTGTCAAACCTGAAGTACATCAACTGGAAGAGCTGGTCACAATAACTAAGGTGAAGTAAGTAACTACATATTCAAGGATGATGTTCAATGTAGTTTCACAACTAACCCATGAACACAAAATGAGCCTGAAACAAATCAATCAATTGATCAAATTCTTTTAGCATGGAGTAGAAATGCAAGTTGAAGGAAGCTGAAACTTTGGACAGAACATGCAATTCCTTTAAATCCCCTGATCTCTCTGATTGAGAAATGCATTCCTCAGTAATTAGCTCCAGGGACTGTTTGCAATATGGTTTCACCATTTCTGTATACAATATGACCAGAGAAGGGCTATGTTCCACAGGTTCCACAGACAGATATAAAAACTTGAATAGGATAATGTGAGAGAATGTACCAGCACATGTGATCCTTCAATAGCTGAGTATCTCTCTGGACGAAGTAGCAACCAATGGAAGAGGCCATATGTATCTGCCACAAAGCACTTCTTTAAGCATGATGAATTTCAATTGGAGAATCTTTCTATGTCATGAGAATTTCAGAAATTGTCACCTAGAGAGTGATGAACCATATAATCCCCCATGATATAGGTGCCATTTTGTCTCAAAGATACTGTCTTCCTCAAACTCTTGATCACCCTCCTTATAATATGATTTCACTCACTGGTGCAGTTCTACTAGACAAACTGAAAAATATCATGATAGACCTGCATGCAGGCTAGACAAGTGACAGATTTAGTCATGACAAAATCTAGCCCTAGTCTACACCTGTAAAGACAACAACTGTCTTTGGGTTCTTAGCATCACCCCTTAAGTGCTCCCTTCTCTGGCACACGTGATTTGGTTGGAGCAAGAACATGGTTTGAAAACACATAGCTGTCATGACTGCATACAGAGACAGAGGAAGCAGGACTGACAAGCAAAGCCTGATAAAATGCCACTAAGGTGCCCAAGCAAAGACACTCTTGGCATCAGCAGCTGAAATAGGATCAGGAGCGCCCATGGATACCTGCCCACCATGTTCCAGTGAGCCACAGGTCAATCTCCAGAAGCTTGACCACTGAGGGCAATGCCAAATCAAAAGCTGGCAGAAAGTATACACCAGTTAAATGTGTGTTTTTAACAGGAATATCTTTAACAGGAGTCCATCCACACTCAACCAAGCACAATGGTTCTGTTCAGCCATATACAAAGATCACCTTCAACTCAGGAAGGCAAAAGAGATCAATACCACTTTGCATTCACAGTAAAGAATCCAAAAATGCTGCACACAGCACACCACCAATATATGTCCATGAGATTGCAGAGAAGTAACACTTTGAACATGACTATTATGGCAATTCCAGCCATACCAAAACAAACACAACAAGAATGAGTACCGTCATAACCTTGTGAGTGCCACTCACAAAGCGTCTGACCATCACCTGCAGCATCAATATCAATGAAGAGTTGCCATTACTTCCCACTAACTTCATCAGCTCCCAATGGTGAATGTAGATTAGTACATCATGCTCAAAACTTCAGGCAAACAATTATACAATAATTTGTCCAAAGTTTCTATTGCATTTGTGGAAGCAATGGCAAGAGTGGTGATGTTGGTTATCAGACAAGACACATAGCACACCAAAGATATTCCACTTCAAGAGCCAAGTAGATACAATCTTGTAGCATAGTCAGTCCTCCTTCATCTTGCATTGTCTGGAAACTCTGGAACAGTGACAATAATCAAAATGACATGGCATTGGGAATGACTTACCTGCGAGTCTGAGCAGTACTCAGTCTTGTCTCTATAACAATCATTGCAAAAATCACGCCTGAGAAGCCAATGCTACACTCGATCAACAGGTCAGAGTATCGATGTATGGGATTGTAAGCTGCCATGTATGCTATAACAACATGAATGAGGGAGTTGCTAGTGGCCAAAAGAAAGAGGACATGAAAGTAGCGAACTGAGCCAAGGAGGCGCTCCAGGCCACTGCCAATGGGAACCAGAGCAAGCATGTTGAACACCAAATGCAGGATCGATGCATGGAACACCACTGATGTATATGGCCTGTAAACTGCAAAACTTCCTCTGAAATGTTCAGTACATAAAAATTAGCTTGAATCTTGGATGCAAATTTTTGGGGGTCAGAAATGAACAGCAGGAGTAGTTCAGGAGCAAAATAGAACATTGTGACTGCCTTGAAAGAAGAACAGATAGTTTACAATCACAAAACCCATCATCTGTACCTTGAAAGTGCTGGACCAGGTAAGATGGTAAGAGGCAGACTTGGTGAAATGAGTCATAGCCCAAGACAAGGCTGATGACATATATTGCAGAGCATGAAAACACAATCGATGCAGTGACACTAGGAACAGCAGTCCACCACTGGCTTGCTCGAGTACTCAGACTTAACTGCCATCCACATCCCCCACTTTGCTTGTCATCTTGAGAAATGAAAGCCTAAGTCCTGCCTTGGTTCCTGCACTACACCTAATCACAGTTGCCAAATCTGTTGAGATCTAGGTCGCTTGAACGAGAGTAAATGTAGCATTTCATATGATAACGTTTCAGGTCCGTGGATCTATAATGCAGTTTCAACTTGGCAGCCAAGAAACAGAGCAGGATCAAGGCATGTTCAAGGACAAACTGATACTTAAATCCCTGTCTTTGAGCATTGTTGTGAACAAGGACCAGAAGACCAGAAAGACTAAGAAGAGCATCTAATCGTGAATGTCGCACTGAAGAGATTCCTCATAGATGATCCTCTTCTCTTTTCCACTAGATCTTGTCGCACTTACTATGATGCCCTCATTCGCTTGAATAAAAACGAAGCACATAACCTAGTGTATAGCCAGCCAGCAGGCAAGCCAGCCTCTCTGCACGCAATATATTTTCCTCAGTCAGCAAGACTTCCAGATTGTCGTCCTCTCCAAGTGCCAGAACAAGGTTTCTATTTCTCACTATTTTTTCTCTATTTCTCGTGCACAATGCATGGCAATGCGACTGCCAAGTGACAGAACAAAGATGTATTTTTCTCTATTTTCTCTATTCCTCATGCACAATGCGTGACACTGCGACTGCCAAGTGCCAGAGCAAAGCTCTATTTCTCTCTATTTTCTCTATTCTTCATGTACAATACATGACAATGCGAGAAGTGCCAGTACAAAGCTCCATTTCTTTCTATATTCTCTCTATTCCTCATGCAGAATGCATAACAATGCAAATGCCAAATCCTTTTTGGTTCCTCCTCTCTTGATCAATGCATGGTAAATGAATGCTCTGAAAGTTACAGAAACGGACAGGAACTCTCAAATGTATATGCGTACCTCCGTCACCACATTCCTCATCTCCTCCCCCGCCCCCCGCTTGCTCCTTGCTCCGCCAGCTCTCTCAACTTCTTCTCTTCAGTGATTCAATCCAGCAGAGTGCTGTTTTTGTTGTTTTGTTTTGTCTTTTCCTGTGTGCGGCTGCGACGACGATTCTGAGTGCCACTCTCCTTCGTACTACGCAACTGAAAATTTTCTTGTGCGAAGAAAATCTCCACAACAACAATGCAAAAGAAAACAAAAAATTCTGAAGATTGGCAACAGCAGGGCAAAAGAACACAAAAAGTTGTGAAGATTTGTGCACACTACTTAATGCAAGGCACGGACGTCGTGCGTACAAGGAGGACGATGATCGCGTCGTTAGTTATTCTCTCGACAAGGAAATTATGGAAAACAGAAAATGACGGTAAAAGTCGATTCTGATTATTATTCTGATCGTAAAGGATCCGTAATGTCTATTCTGCCCTTTTTTGGGCCCTACTACGTGACAGAATCGGCCAGACATATGCCACTTTTCATAAATGGCCAGAACGGCAGGTTCGGCCGTCCGAATCGGCCATTTCTCATGTATTCATATTTTCAAATGAGTCCGAACTGGCTGGGAGGAATTTTGGGACCCTGGAACCCTCTAAAGTGGGCCTTAGGTAGATAGGGTTTAAAGAGGCAAGTTATTAATGTATATTGATACACATAACATGAAAAATCAAATTTCAGTGACCATGATTTCATCGGAGCTAGTTTAGGTGGGATGGGCTATAGTCATAGGTCATATAAAAAGACAATTTTAAATTAGAAATTTATTAAAGGTTGATTCCAAATTGGAAATTTTAAAAAATAAACATTTTACAAGCTGTAATGTTTCAATATGTCCTTATGGATCCTAAGATATTGAAAGAGAAACAAATTTCCTTAATTTTTTTCAATGTTTTTTGAAATCTTTGTGTCCTTTCAAAAAAAAATTTGAATCTTTGTGTCTTTCCAATTTCATACAAATATAAATATGTGTTATTTCATTTGAATATGTTGAAATTATTTCAAGAGTTTAACATGTTTTTTTTCCTTTGAAATTAAATTAGTTTTCAATAAAAACTTCTCCCTTAAATACCTTATTCAAGGATTTAATCCTCACTTGCTTAATTGATTTAATGTGTATTCACCTTGATTGTTTCCAAAATTTCAATGAATTAAAAATAGGGGTGGTTGATTAAATTTCCCCTTGGATGACAATTGGGCAGTATTTTGTACAATTTGAATCTTTCTTATATATATAAGTTTTCAAATGTAAACTTTTTTTTTTTTTGTCATTTCATCATCATTAGTAGGGTGTAACAACACAAAACCCAAGTTAATAAACATATTAATTTGATTTTTCATATCCATGTATAAAAAAGAAGTGAAATAATTAGGCTTGGAAGAAATAGGTATGAATGACAAAAGCAACAAAAATTATTTTGGTTATATAATTTTTTCCAAAACACATTTTGAACCTAACTCTATTTTTCAAACCTTGTCTATATGTAAAGATGACATTCGCACCTTAATTGATGTTGTCATTGTCAATTCAATGAAAGCAAATTTATTTTCTCGATTTTGTGCTTCAAATATTTTGTCGAAGAGCATGTTGGAAAATGATATGATGATGGAAATGCTTCAAGATGAAATTTTGAAATCAAACAATTTGTTGCCCAATGACTTGTTCAAATGGAGGAGAACATGCGCAAACTGAAGGTTGTAAAAGATCACATGTTGCTTTGAAATGTTGGTGGAAAGGGGAGGTGTTGTTGTCTACTTGTGTTAAGGCTTCAAAAAGGAAAGAATGTTGATTAACCATAAATCTAACAACTATGATTTAGGCTAAAGGGCCCAATTTGGTATATAAATTGTTGGGGCAATGGTGGCTGTCAATATGAACGCGATGCAATTGAAAGTTATTAGAAAAGAGGTTTATTTAAGGGTTAGAGATCTTTATAAGTTGTCAAAGGATTGTGGACCCAAGAAGCGCCCAAACACTTGAAGGAGGGAAGGAAAAAAAAGGTAAAGGATTCTATGAAGGTGGAGGAGGAAGGTGTAAATCATAAAAAATTATGATGGTCATTACACAAAACAATAAGTTAAAATTCCAAAGGCTACATAAACATCACCCATTCTAAATAAAAGGTCCATATGTCGAACATTCTTTAGAAGGGCATCTTTGATAAAGGATGAATGTGTAATAAGGTTTGATAATTTTGCAAGAATTTTAGAGGACCAATAGAAATGATTAAAAAAGGCCATTATTTTCAATGTTTAGCAAAGTAAGGTTGTGTGTAAACTTGAAGATGGTGGTTTCAACTTTTTTTTTAAAAAAATATTTTGAGTGAATTAAAAGTTCTAAATGTAATAGTTATTTACATACATGGTTTTAACACATCACTTGTGTACTTTGTTTCATTATGTTACATTTGTGGCTTTTCTTTTCTTTTTTCAATTTTGTGATGTAGGTGGACTTAACAATCATCCACAAGAATTATGAGCCAAATTTGATTACAATTCAAATGGAAATAAAAACATTTAAAAATCTTGTTTTGTTTTAGTGACCTTTAAAAACCTATTGTTTAAATATCTTGAGATTAAAAAAAAAAATTCTCAAGATGTGGTCACTTTGGCATAGTTTTTTCCAAAAAATCCTTTGTACCCTTTACACTAGATTTTGTTATGTTGCCATGTTGTAAGAAAATTCCAATTTAAAAAATAAAATGGGTTACATTAAAAAAAAATTCAAAATTTTCATGTAGCATTCATAGTTTACATCCTATGAAAGATTGAACATTAACTAACAATAGGATTTTAGAAAGCTATTTAAGTAGTAAGAAAATATTTTGCCTCCAAAATAAAAATCAACCAAAATGGATGAAGTAGATTTGTAAAATGCAAAAAACAAGCATATAAATAGATCACAACCATAATTTGGGTGCACAATTAACTCTTGGGATGGACAATATAATGTTTTCCTAATATGGAAAAAAGTTGAAGGTTTTCAAATTGGGATTAAATGAATAAAAGGTAAAAATTTGGAGCAAGTGCAAGAGATTACAAACTCACTTTAAATGAAGGGCAATGTGTAAAAATCAAAAGGAAGCATTTTTGGACTACTAAATTGAATTTTTTTTTTGAAGGTCTAAACTTTCAAGGAATTTCAAATGTTTATAAAATTATTCAAGCATTTAATTTCCTTCAAATTAAATGATTTTTAGCTTCTTGAAAACTTCTTGTCAAACATTATAAAAATGTGGGTTTGACATTTTAAAAAACTTCTATTGCATAAAACTTGACCATTTGAAAGGTTGATATATGAAATTGCCAAACAACTTTTGATCACTTAAATGAAAATCTAAACAATTAAATTCATGTTTAATTGATAAAGTTAATGCAACATTTGAAAGTTCATTTCAAGGGTCACAAGATGGATTGTTGAATTTGGTTACATTTTGAGAATATTATAACCTTTAAAATTTTTGAAGTTAATAACTTGGCAAAATTATGACTCCCACATTTTTTTCATGTCAGTATAAGTGCAACAAAAAATCACAATATGTACAATAAGAAGGAAAGTGATGTTTCTTGTCAAGTTTAAGCCATTGTGAACTTTGTGAATCTATGTTCAAGTTCATGGCTTATGACTTTTAAACCAATATTACTTCAAATGCACTTACCAAGATTTTTTTGTTAATTGGTTTATGTAATTTGATGTGATTAAAAGATTAATTTGAAGAGTTGATTTGTTATAATCTTATTGCAAAGCTTATATCATTGTCTTCTCCTAACATGAAAAGCTAAGGAACATGTTTAAGGTTCAAAAAAATTCACAACATAATTTATTAGAAAGTTTACCTTCACATCTTGTGGTAAAGCTTTTGAAGATGCATGAATGTAATTATGTACAAGAAAAAGATAAATTATAACCTATAAGTATGAAGGTTTAAAAAAACATACACTATTAAATTTCTATTATATAGATTAACCCTATCACCACCTTATAAGTGCCATCAACTTGTAAGGTAAAAGAACTTCCAAAATTAAACATTGAGTGACAAAGAAAAGACTTCCAAGGTGGAAGAGGATAAAATTTTAACTCCTTTTAGAATAGTTCCCCCCATATTTAGCAGTTGGCCTTGCAATAATAATTTTCCCATCCAAAAGTTATTATTTATTAATTCCACACCCCATTCATAAACATGAACCTAAAAAAGTAAAAAGTTAAAACCTATTAATAATAAACCACCTAGACCATAAATATGTATGCCCAATTAAAAAAATGTGCTAAATTATGTTATGGCTTTTGCTAACCTAAACATATTGAACAAAAGTGTTGAACCATAGTCATATTATAAAGCTTGTCAAGAAGTTTTTTATTGATTTTCATCCAAAATACATTGTGCAATGTGTTTGTGGAGACTAACTTGAAGATTTTAAAGATTCAATTTGGAGGGTGTTGTCACCAGCTTACAACCTAAACAACATGAGGTGTTCAACATGGCCATGGTTGTGACCATTTTGTAATGTAGCACTCAACCATGAGTTACCTAGTTTTGATTAAAGCCATATGTTGAAAAATTGGAAAAGAAGGAGATTACTGCAACAAAATTGGTTATGACAACACCATAGTATTACCCATTGGAGGTGTCATAGATGAAGAGGAGTTGTTTAAGGATAACCAAAAGAACATAATCACACTATAAGGCAACATCACACTGAACATTGCTAAAAGCAACACAATGACATGCAAAATTGTAAGCGTTTTTGAAAACTTGTAGTAATTTGATGTGAATCTAAGATCCAAAGCTCCAAAGTGATGCATTCCCAAGTTCCTAGTTAGACCCAAGTTGGGTCTAAGTTATTCAATAGTGAAATTGTGAGAAACTCGGGGCACGCTCCTAGCTCTCAGCACTAGAAGGGGTAGAAGGGCGTGCTAAAGCTCTGGGATGGGACTAGGAACAGTGACAAGCTTTACTTACTTACTTGAACCTACATTAAACCAACCAACAAGTTGGTTAGTACACTTTCTAGAGCACCCTTGGTGCTAGGACAAGCCATGGGCAACTCTGGACTCACATGATTCACCACGGCCCAGATTCGAGGGAAGCCACCACCTTCCCCCATATAGCATACTTTGTGCCTCTACGCGGCACCCACATCCGAATGGCTTTTTGTCCCGGGACTCCCAAGGAGGAGTCCCGAAACTATCTCGGTTTGGACTTCCGAGACTTTGCGAGGTCATAATTCTTTGCTCAAACCTCCGATTAGGATGAGGTCTAAAGTAAACTTGTATCCTTCCTTGAAAGCTTTCCAACAACATATCTCACTCCACTTGCACGCACCAGGGTCCAGTCGATTCCCGACTTTTAGTGGTTGGGAGTCAAACTGCCAGTTTGACTCTCGGCCTTTCGTTTTGCCATAACTTGTGCTACACATGTCCAAATGACCCATGTGAGGCCATTTTCGACATCTAAACTTTGATAACTTTCCCAATGATATAAAGAACACCTCAATGCAACGTGTTTTGACCCCTGTAATTGAACTTTGAAGTTTTGGGAGTCCCAAAGGACTCCCAAGTCCCAATTTTGGGAGTGTGAGTTTCATCCTCACACTCCCTCAAAGTAGGGTTGCGACACAAAAGAGGTCAAAATTCAGGGCATCTAAGTCTTTTAGCACAATAAATGGACAATGCCACACCAATGGACTAAGGTAGTTGCACCATTGCAAGCGACATGATTTCCTTAATCTATCAAATGTTTTGCAAAATTCTTGGAGAATGAGGAGGTATTGGATTTTTGAGGTTCTAAATGATCATGAAAGGCCATAGATTTGGGGACTTGTTTTAGGCCCTAGGGTTTTGAGGTCCTAAAGGATAAGGGGTCATATTTAAGGGTCATGGGTTTGGAGCTATGAGTTTTGAGTTTTGAAATTTTACTAGTTGAGGAATCCTATAAGGGGGGTTTTAAGTTTGGAGGTCCTAAAGGTTTAAGGCTTTATTTGGGGGTTTTTTATTTAGAAGTATTAAAGGTTTAGAACCTTATTTGGGGTTTTTTGGTTATGAAGCCTCATGTAGAAGGACCCTAGAACCAAGTAGGATTTTTGAGTGCGTTAATGGACTGTCATCAAATGTTTGCAAGTTTTCAAAAAATATTGGGGGAACATGGAAGAGCATAAATGGATCATGAATGAAAGTCAATGGAGCATTTAGGAACATTAACAAAACATTTAGAAGTGTTGACATAATGTTATAGAGCACCATCATTTGGTGGTTCATAAATCTTTGTGGTGCTGAAAACCTACACTTTGGAGGTTGTTTAGGGATAGGACAAGGGTTCATTTTAGTTTTTCATTTGATGGATTGCCCTTTTGTGGTAAGCATTATTGGGCCTTCCTCTTCTTTCAACTTGTGGTGTGTAAATGTCGATTTATTTTATGGAAACTCCTCCCCTTATATGAAACATGTCCATTAGTTTTTTTTTGCCACCTATGCCCTTAACAAAGGCCCCTCAACCTATTACCCTTCCATAAAAGCCTCATTATGTAGTTTTGACCCCTCTTTTTTCCCTTTATGTCATTAAGACTTATACTTTGATCTCTTCTATTTAATTAGGTGTCTCCAACTTAGGGGTTGACCTTGCTTCATTGCATGTTGAGAATATGAGTTGAACCCTCCTTAGTGTAATATCCCATGTTTTGGTTATGGCGAATTATTTATGCATCTTGGTTTGGTGCACCATTAGGCATGGTGTTAGGCTTTTTAGGTTAGTTTTTCTAGTGGTGGCATTAGTGCCCTATCCTTCCAAGCCCCTTGCCCCTTTCCAACACTAGCTTGGGCGTGGATATTGAGTTTAAATCCCCTTCGAACTTTTTTGTTGGGGTTCCCCAAAATTTGATTGTATTTGCACATCCTAGTGGCTTTGAAATGAGAGGTGCAATCGGCATTCAAATTTCCTTTAGACCACATAACGTAATATTCAAACAATGTTGCTCCATGGCATCTTTTTTTTATTCTTCCCCTAATGATGTTTATTCTTGCCTCCTTGAGGGGGCAAGGTTGGGCATAAGGAGATTAAGATGTAGTTATAAAGATTTTTTTATGGCAATTAAAAGGAATTTTAGGTGGAACATTTGTTGCACACACAGGCCTTAGCAATTGTTTTACCTTTGGTTCTCCCCTATTCACATGGTGCCCTTCCTTTAGAGGCCCCATCCCTTTCTTCTCACTTGGGGCCCTATCGTTTTTGTCGGAGTCTAGCCCTAGGGTGAATAAGGGAGTATGTTCATGCTATGAGAGCCCTCATCCCCCTGGACCTAACTTTAACCTCTGTAAAGACCATCACTTCTTTGCAGGCTTTTCATCTTTCATATTCATCCTTGCCATGTTCAAGCTTTTTGATGGAATTATAACCATAAGTAGATTTGGATTTTTTTTTAGACATGTTTAGGATGACATTCATCCATTGGTTCACCTTTCAAATATTGGGCTTTTAAGCATGGTATTTAAATCCTTTCAAAATTTATTTGCTTAAAAGGACTTCTAACTAGCATATTTTCCCATTTATTATTGGTTTATTTTTTATGTTATAATAGGGCATATCCTTGGGAGTAAAAACAAGGCTTAAATGGTGCTATGAGGTTATTAGCTTTGGCTAAACCTTCTGGTGGCATATGGCCAATAATAATAAACAAGGTTATATATTGTTGGTGAATATGACCCTTTGCTTCTAGTTTCACGACCCATTTTCAGTTCATTTGTCCCCCCATTAGTTTGGGGTCATAGTTAAAGGAGGTTGTGAAGTGGTGGTGCATAATATCCAAATAACTTTAGATGTTCACCTTTTATTGGGTGGTGTTACAAGTAGACATTGTTACTACCTTCAATGTTGTTTTTCATAAGGTTATATTCTAGGAGTTGCATGCTATTAGTAGGTAATTCTCTCAACACATACCTTTCATTCGTTCCTTTTATCCCCACAACTCCCTTTTTTTTTACATTATGAGAAATTGCATTTGTCCAAACCACATTATTCTACAACTAAAACTCAAAAAATAATTCACATACAATTATTGTGCAATTATCCCTTGGATATTACAACTAGTGTGTAATTATCCCCTTAGAAATATGATGTATTAATAAATAAATTGCCATGTCAAAAAATCAATTAATTATATTATAGTTTCAAATGAGTTGAAAATGGGTCCTTTATATTGTCATTTTTACATTATGTACATACATATGTAGTCAACCATGTTTGACTTTTTAAGGAATTGCATTGTAATTGCATGTGGTAACTACTTTAGAACTATTATAAATGTGCCACTAAAACAACAACTATGTTACAACTATTGTACAATGTACATACATGTGATCATACCACATGTCCACATTTCCACCACCCATTATGGGATATATTTGTAACTAATTTTCAATTATGATTTCCATTGATACAATTAGTATAGCCACTAATGTGTCACTATTATAGTATTATTGTTCAACTATCTTATGATTATAATATAATTTCTTATAACTTAATAAGGATACATATTCATCAGTTATTTATATTTTCATCATATGTGCTTCACTTTGAATGAATTTTTTGGGTGTTCGGGAACTGGTTTTTGAAATGTTCGATGGTTTGTTTTTGGAGTTATTGACCCCCTTTACTTTAGGGGGCTATAATTTCTTCAATTTTATTCCATTTTTGATGATTTTTAATGCATTAGAATGCTAATAGGACAGTTCAAATTTTGTTTCGACACTAGAAATAATGGAGCCTTCCCCTTGGATCTAGCCTACCCTTAACACATAAATGTTATAGTTGTGATTCAATTTGCAACTAAAGAACAACAAAAAGATTTAACCCATATGTTTTGTTTTTGAATCCCATGTTATAAACTATATGAATAAGGGTTGTTTCGTATATTTTCAAATTAAAATAAATTACCATTTTGGGATGAACTCAAAAAAACTTAACCGAAAGGCAAAACATAAATTAAAAGAAAATAAATTATGACTATTTTTTAATTCACATAATTTTGTGCTTTCCTATTTTTTTACCTATTTAGGTAGGTAAGTAGGTAAATATGTGAGTATGTAGGTCTTAAGACCTACCAACCTACCTACTTATGGTTATGTATGACCTACTTAACTACTATACATATATATTCAAAATATAATTAATATGCCACATGGCAATTTCAAAAATTGTGCCACATGTCACAATTTCGGACCACCATTAATAATCAGGATGGACAATGGAGATTAATATTTCGAAAAAAAAAATGTCCAAAAATCTTCATAGTGCCATGTGTCAAATTTTAATAGATGGATGATAGTTAATGACATTAACATGACATCATAGGTGTAAATATAATGGAATTGTATAGAGTTGCAATGAATTGCACTATATGTATGGTGAGTTGCAATTCTACAATTCATGTAACTTGTTCGTTAACACTCATAACATATACATATTGAATTACAAGGCTAGTAGCAAAACACCTTTTTTTTTCATAGTGTTAATCACCACTATCCTTAAGGCAATCTATTTGTTATTCAATCTTCCATTGACACCTATTAAGGGGATCCTTTGGGTAGTCTTCTTTTTGAATTAGCTCATTTCCACACCATTTGTAATTTGGCTAGCCTTTTTTTTTAAATTTCTTGCCTTCAATTATAGATGACACCCACATCATTGGGCCTGTTTCAATTGTATTTCATGCTTCTCATCATTTTTCTTCTTGGTTAAATTTGGTAAACCTTATGGTTTAGCTTCATAGATGTGTTGATTGGTTTCTTTCGGGGTTGCCTTTAGGGTTTTCACCTCCATTAAGTTGGGGGCATTAGGGTTTTGGGTGTTTTTTTGGGATTCCTTTCCTTCACATCCTTTTTATTTATGATGTTTTGAATGATGATGTTAACACATAGACACCTTTTTTAGGTTGGGGGATGTGCAACATTTGGGATTTTCACTCATCATTTCGTCTAAAGGCTTTACTACTTTATTTATTCTTTCCTTTTACCTTTGAATTTTTAATAGTAGTCAACTTCCTTTTATTCAACATTCATTTGTATATTTGAAAACTCTTAAGGATAGGTTTTTTGGAATGTTTGGAAGCTTCCTTAGTTCATTAGTAAGTTTTTTTTCCCATCTCTAAAGGTGGGATAAGTATTGTTTTTGTGGATGTTATCACCCCAATAACATACTTGGGGAGTTAGGGCCTTGTCAACCTAATCATAACATTTAGATTTTGCAGAATGGTCACCCAATTTTTATTGGGGGTTATAAGGGCTAATAGTTCAAATTCACTTCCAATCCAAGTTCACATTAAGGTGGGTTCGTGACCTTCTACTTCAAGCTGTTCAAGCATCCATCATCCATTTGAACAGTTGTTAGAAAAAGGAACATGTGGTATTAAAAAACACCTTGGAAAACATGCATGAACACTCATTTTCTAACATCATTTCAAAATTGTTTTAAAATTGCCATTGCACTTAGTTGAAATCTTGTGTAGGCTTAGGTGATTGGCTTTTTGCCCACCCAATCATTTCATCTTTTAAGATAACCTTTGACATTTTTTCTTTAACATTACACATTAGATTGGGCCTCCCCCATCCTTCAATTCATGGTTTTTCTCAATGCATATGCAGTTAGCCTATAAATTCAGTAGGGATACACCTACTATGTTATGTTCATGGGGGAGAATGCGTTGCCACACATGATGTAGTTTAGGATTCTTTCGCTTCCATTGTTAGGGATGTTGGGTTCCATGTTTTGTGTAAGCAAACTCATGTTCTATTGAGACCATTTTTTCTAGTCATCTTGACAATGAATGGATTGGTATTTGCATTTTGGTAGATGTAATCATTTTTTACTCAATTCATGCAGATCTTATTTCATGAGTTGATTTTTTTTAGGGAGTGGTTGTGATGATTGTAGCTTAGGAAAAGGTTGTGTCATATTTAGACCAACACTCTAAAGATGATTTCATTTGTCTAATACTAGAGATATTCGAATGTTTACAACAATAGGCTAACGATTTTCTTCATTGATGTGCCAACATGGCATGGTCGACAAAGGGCTTTGGAGGTCCTCTTTTTTCGATTTTATGTTCATTTTATAAGTAGAAGGTTTTGGTGGCTCTTAAGAGAATTAAAATCATCACTATCGTGTAATGGGCAATTATGGTAATAGGAAAGGCATCTTTTAGGCTTGGGGCCATTCCAAGTTTTTCGCCCATCTTCTTACATGACTTGTTTTGTGCCGTTGTTGATGGGTTTAGGTTTGAGGTTTTTTTATTTCTCCTCTTTGGGCTCCCCATTGTGCACTATGTGATTGGTGTGGTCTTTTGTTTAAACTTCGATTCTTTTTTCTTTTCTTTTCTTGTTCTCTTGTGGGATGTTTTTCATTTATTTATTTATGAAGGTGTTCTACAAGATAACAATGTATTTAATGAAAGTTCTACCAATAACAGATCCCCCAAATTGATTTTACCAAAAAAACCCAACAAACCTAAAAACAACTCAGGAGGAGAAGATACAATTGCGATTTTCGCAAATCCTACCAAGACCTAGTTAGAGTTGTGTTGTGTGGATGCATTGATGGAAAACATTTGAAACTCAAAACCCTATCTAGAAGAGCAAAAGATAAGTTGCACCCTTCTCTCATCATGAATTTAGAATGAGTTATAAAAGGTTTTTTATTCAATAAAGATCTTTGTAACGTGAAAGAAACACAATATCAATATCCTAAGTTTGGTAATTAAGGGGATGACATTATAAAATAATAATAATTATGTTTGAATGGGGAATGAAAACAAAGTGAAATTCATATTACAATGAATTTTGGGTAATTTGAGTTTCACTCCTGGTGGGTTTTACCATGAAGACTCTCTCCCCCTTACTTTGGTGTTTTTCCCCTTCATTTCTCATTCTTTCCTTATGATTTTATTTATTCATTCTCATTTCTCATTTCCTCTATGTCTCAACATGGAAATTAGAGACTGAATCATTCTTTGAATCTTATTTATTTGGAGGACAATGAGAGTATGTCTTAGAATCAAGAAACCAAAGAAGTATTAGTTGAGACCTCCCCAACGACCCAACTTCGCAGCTCCAGCATTTAGGTGTAGGGGTAAAACTTGAGGCTACAGGCTTGCTGGATAAGGGCTTGTGTGAGGTGGAGCCAAGAGTGAACCCAGTTGTAGTAAAGCCCCTAAACAAGGGCTTTACTGAGTACATTATTTTTTCAAGCATTTCTTCCCATGATACTCGAGGGGTATCATGGAAAAAATCAACACTGGGCATTTCATGAAATAGAACGCAAGTTTTTCCCTCTGTTATTTAAGAGAAATTACCTCGTTCCCACCCTTGTTCGCATGATGTAAGAGCATTTCCACTGGTGCTCAGTATGTCACTTTGGATAATATAATTAAATGTCTAAGTTTAGCTGTCTTTTTTTGGCAACCCCACCAATAAAATTGTACCTGGAACTCCATATACGTGGGAACTACTAATAGCAAACCACATGGACCAATCATTATGATCAACCAATCAGAAATAGTGAGCCGCAATCAGGTCCAATTTATTACACTCTTTTTTGGAGGTGCACAACTGTGTTGTGCCTTTTACCAGTTGCGGCAAGCTGCACGAATTTGATGGAGAAAAACCAATTTCCTGAGCTAAACCGGCATATTTTGACTTTTTCACAATAAATTGTACAGTCAAATATTGAGCACCGGTGGAGATGCTCTGATATATATCGTTATTGGAGTGCCTACCTCTCTATACATAGAACGCTCTCAGGTTTTTTCTTTGTATTTGAAAGCACCTCACCGCACACGAATCCTTCACACTTTTGCCTGCATGCTAGAACTCTAGAACGCGATAGAGAAACCTGGCAATTTTGGCAAAAGACCTTCTTGAAATCTGGCAACGAAAAGACCAAAATAAAATTTAAAGATCGCCATTTTGGAAAAAAAAAGGAAAAAAGCCAACTGGCTAAATGTAGACCAAAAAAAACGCCGAATATTTTGAAACCAAGGATGATTAACCGGGCGTTCGACTAACCGAACGTTCGTTCATAGGGAAGCCTATTTGTGTTGAGTCTGTGCGCGTGTTCTGTGTTATCCTCTTTCGCTTTACTCTCGCTGCGCTCATCTGCCATCCTTGCCTTGATCGGAGAGAGAGAGCGCGCGTGCGGGGAAGGGATTGGAGCAGGAGGGAGGGAGGAAGAAGCATGGCGACGATGGCACTAGCATCATCGCGTTCTGCTGCAGCAGCACCAGCGACAATAAGAACATCTTCATTTACCTGCAGCAGAGGCCAGCACATATCCCACAGCGTCTCGGTTTTCCTTCCATCATCAGGTGGTTCAGCATCTTTGGCTGTGTCTTGCGGGCTTGGCAACAAGGTGTGAGTTCCTAACTCTCCGCATTTTTCTCTTCTTTCTTTCAGCAATTTCTGAGTTTTTTTAGTCGCAGCTGGTCAAATTTTGGTAGAAGTTGAAAAGACTTAATAACAGCCTTTGCTTTCTTTTTTGCGCAATTGTGATGATGGAAATTTGGTAACATGTTCCTCGCAAATTCTTTCTGTTCACATTTGTTTTCCATCTGTAGAACTCTTTCTGAAAAACATACAAGAGCAGGGCTTTAGGTTTAAGAAAAATTCCGAGGTTTTGAACTTTTGGTTTGCAGACAAGAGTAATACAGTGTTGATATCTGCAATCAGGATATCTCTCTCCGAGCAAGATTTTTCACCATCGGTTGCTAATTAAGCAATCTCCAGAACCTCACAATTGAAGCAAAAGTAGAGAATTTTTTGAGAAAAGTGATTGAATTCTATTTTTATGATATTGTGGAGGAAGAGTAGAACATGTGATACAGAGCCATGGAGAGGAAATGTTTATTTGTCTCGACTTTTGTACAGAGCTTGGGAAGGTCACAGTTATGGTCAGCTGCATGCGGTGCTGCTTTTGGAGACCTGTTGTCTTTTCAGTCTCCAAGACAGGCTACTATGCATGGAGTGAGGGCGATGGCAGTAGCTGTCAAGGAGGAGGCTGGCAAAACTCCTCTTGGCCTTGAAGTAGTGGAAACTGTGGAGCCTAATTCTCGAGTAATGTTTCTTGTTTTCCTATATGTTTCTGGATTTGTGGCTCTAATTCTTTTCTGAAAAATGCCTCACTGTAGGGACTAGTTCTCTGTGATGATACAATTATCTGCATTGTTGGAGTGTTGCCATTAGAAGTGTTGTGGTAAATGGTCCATTTTGACATTTTGAGTCATGGTTCAGAGGCTTACTCCAGAACTGTTGCTGTAGGCAGGATGGAATTTCCTTTGGCAACTGTTTCTTTTGACACATGCTAGTTTCTTGGACTTGAACAGGTGCGATTGAACATCAAGGTACCTCCAAGTGTATGTCAAGATAGCTATGACCAAGTCCTGAAAGAGTTCAGCAAGCAAGCCAAGGTAGGGAGTAATCCTTGAACTTAACAAGTTGATTGGGCCTTCTAATCAGGGTTTATTATTGTCATCTTGTGGCTTTAAGTTTTGAAGGGCTTTGACACTCCTGAAATGATTTCATTATTGTTGGATATGAAAGATTCCAGGGTTCCGACCAGGAAAGACTGTGCCAGATGCAGTGTTGATCAACTACATTGGCCCACAGCAGATCCGTGCTTCAGCTGTGGAAGCTGTTTTGAAGCGCACACTTCCTGAGGCTATGTCATCTGTGTGTATTCTCATCCCAGAACTTCTAAGAAATCTGTGCTTTTGTTTCAGTCACTACCAATTTCATACTTGACCAAAGAAGTTTTGGCCATATTTTAGCAGCTGGCTGAAATGAAAGCTCTTGCAGGTGGCTGGAAGAGCATTGAAGGAGTCAGAGCACATATTGACAAAATTTGATGACCTGCAGGCCTCCTTCTCTCCATCCTTGGGTCTTAGGTACACTTTCTTGGGCATGCTCTTTGTTACTATGCTCAATTATATATTGATGTTCCACCTAGTTTTGTTTCCATGCTTATAGATGGAGGTGAGAAAGTGATTCACGAGCCAAGTCTATTCAGATAAGGAGCTCCTGAAGTTTTTGCTGGGATAGTTATGATGTGGCAGTTGATGTGGCACCTGAAGTGAAATGGTCTTCAACAAGCAGCTACAAGAATCTCAGAGTAACTGTTGAAGCTCCTGATGACTTAGCAGCACAGAAAGCAGCTGATGCAGAGCTTCTGTCCCGACTGAAAGACCTTGGGTCTCTTCAGGTGGTTGTAGGCCGGGGTATTGAGGTAATAGCATGTTTCTGGACCATTCATTTGCATTAGGATTCATTTTCATTTTCTTTTCTTTCTTAACCTTTTTCACTTATTCCTTTCTCTCCTTTCTGAGTTCCTAATGAATATGTATGCATGATCAGATGGGGGATGTGACAATTGTGGACATCTCCGCCACAAGGCTGAATGAGGATGGCACTCCTGGTGATGAGATCCTCTCCTGCAACCAGAAAGGTGAGGATTATCTGGGTGATAACCTTCCACGTACTTCAGCACATCTTGATGATGTTAGTGAGGAAGATGCTGAGGTGGGGCCTCATGTAGAAGATGAGTGCTGATTTTCAATGGGCTTGGCCTGTAGGTTTTCAGCTTGACACAGAAGAGGGAGCCAGCTACTTGCCAGGGTTTGTGGAGGCATTGATTGGACTGAAGCGGGGCCAAACACATTCATTTGACCTAACGTTTCCTCAGACATGGCAACAAGAAGCCCTTCGTGGATTGTTAGCTCGATTCACTGTAAGCTATCTCTCTTCTGGTGACCATAAGTGGCAACACCATGTGCATTTAGCTAATGACAAAGCAAAGTGAGGAAGTGCTAGCTAAATGTTGAAGAATTGCCCATGGCAAGAAATGTGGGCACATTTGAGTTTATGAAGGCATCTCAAAATATCAATTTATTTCATTTTTCTCTGACCTTGCAGGCAGAGGTTCAAGAAGTGTTTGTGAGAGTGTTACCTGAAATAGATGATTCTATAGCCTCCCAGCTTTGCCCAAACTGCTCCACCATATCTGAGGTTAGTTGCTGACTGGGAAAAAATTTCTGTCAATTGAAGGCAATTCCTTTGTGGTTCATGTCACCTTGTTAGGTTTTATGGAGAATTGAGCCTTCTTGGTGTTGGATGGTCCAAGTTCTACCACATGGCTTCAATGCTTGCCATACAAGCTGGTTGTAGAAGTACTCATATTGGCAACATTCTATTTGTGGGGACAGGTGAAAGATACTCTCCTGAAAAAGCATGCTGAGCAAATAGAACAGGTTAAGAGGCAAGCTACCCAGTTTGCCATCACCCAAGAGCTCTCCAAGGTTTGTTACTGATTCTCTTCTAATGCTTGTTTCACAATACAAGAAGTGTCAACAAGATGATCAATCCGGTTCACTAACCTTGTGATCTTGCCTTGACACCGGTAACCAAATAAACAAATAAAATATTTTGCCAACTAGGAGTGAGTGAGTGAGTGAGCGACTCTTGACCCTACAGGGCACTGCATCAGGCTACTTGCTCCTTTTGGATCGGAGGTGGTCACTTTCTAACCATCATAATGGGTGGGTGCACTGTGATTGCTCAACACTCACCCAGGGTTTGACTCCTGGGTACTCACATGGTTCTTTCACTGGGCAGTTGACCCAGTGACCCCTATTACAGCTGTGTGGGCTATAGTAGGCAACCACTCATGATTTGAAACCTCAACCAATAACATACTTTGATGAGGGAGGGAGAATTCATCAAAGTTTTTGCAGATATGATAGGCTGATGTGATCATCTTTCTGTTTGGTTTACTGAAGCAGATTATGGATGTGGAGATTCCACACTCATTGTTAGAAGAGCAAGGGCGCCAAATGTATGCAGCAAAGCTTATTGAGCTTCAAGTACGTCCCTGACATCCTTTATATATTTGGTTGCATTGCCAGTGCTTCTGAAACTTATTAGGACATGCTGCAGGACGCAATACATACTGCTTTTAGTGCCAGCTTGTTTAGTAGCCCGACTTGCCTGGTAAAACTTGTAACACTTGCCACTGTGCAGGCAAGTATGAAGCTAAGTAAGGAGCAGGTGGTTTCCTTGTCAAGTCAGGAGATGGTCCAGAACTTCCTTGTTTCTCAAAAGCACAGGATATCTGACTCTGTGAAACAGACACTGGCTGTGGCAGAAATTTTCAAGCTTGAAGACCTTAAGGTTGCCCTTTCATCCCATTCAAAAGCCATCTTTTCCAAACTCAGCTATTTCAGATGTTCATCAAAGAGAAAGAGGGATGACCTTGACTTTGTTATTTGTAAAGGTATTGAAGGAGGAACTTGAAACAGAGGTTGAGAATGCAATCGCTGAATTTAAGCGTTACAACCAAGAGTATGATGAAGAACGGGTGAAAGAACAGGTACTGTGTCCCATGATCTTTTATTTGCTATTTCACTGTGGCTATTCAACCAAAGAGATGAACAAATCTTTACTCCATGCAGGCCTGGTGATGAGCTATCATCTATATGACCTTTGATTGTAGGTATTCAAGCAATGCCTCTCAAGTGCTAGCTAACACCATGACTGAGTCTTTACCTGTTGCTTCTGGAAATGTGACAGAAAGCTCAGGATCCAAGTTTTAGTACAATGTTTGCCTGAAAGTTTGAGCAGATCACACTAAAATTATCTACAGCTACCACCAGGAGCTGGTTAAGTCAGTTGGTAGTAATGGCAGCTAGTCACTGCCATTCACAATGGTCTGATACTTTCCAAGTGAAGGTTATGACTGAACTCATTCTTTGTTTGGTTTGGCTGCAACTGACATAATACTTATGTTCAAAGTAGTATTGTGGAGTTTTCTCTGCAATCTCATTGATATGTTAGTGAAAGAAGCAGGTTCAAAGAGTTTCACATTTAAGTTTCAACCACTTAAGCAAAGGTATGTTCTCAGTAGAAGTTGCTGTCCTATTGAACCAATGGCTCTGTTATCTGTCACCAATGTGGTCAGCCATCATATCATTGTGACTTGCGAAATTTATTGCCACTTTGTCATTGGTATGTTATGTTGTTGCCTGCAGGCACAGGAGCTATTGGAAGGTCAAAAAGTGCTGGACTGGCTTAAGGAACATGCAGAGATTACATATGTGACACCACAATAGGTATGGATAGTCTAAATTTTGAGATATGATCACCAGTTCAATTATGGGAGATCATAATTACCACTGGAATTTTTGGAGATCCTGACTTAATTAGGATGAGTCAGTATGAGAAAGGATTTCTTACACTGCAGAAAAATCCCTGCATCTTCTTGAAGGTGGATTCATGCCATCCATGAGCTAACTTGCTACTGACAATATTGCAGTATTCCAGAAAAAGTTTGATGGACTAGGAATAAAAGGCTAAATTCTATTCTTTTAGTGCATTGATCGGTGATTGCCAAAGGGGCAATTGTTACTCAACAATATGATCTACAGTTGAAGGCAGCAACCATACTAGTGACTGATTTTATTTCCAGAAATGGCACAATATTTACATACTAAATGATTGGTGGACAATGGGGATCTGGATTTTAGTGCAGCCTCTTTCTGGCGCTGGTCTGTTCTAAAGGTGGCAGGCAAGTACAGTAGCAACCAACAATCAATCAGAAGCATTATCCCCATGTTGACAGGACATGCAGAATCAAGAATTTTCTTAAGGATTGATCTACAACATGACGTCGATATGCAGACCTACCTTAATAACTTATGAGACTGTGGAGAAAACTCCACAATCACACTTTGTATGTGACTGTTGTGTCAGTTACAGCAAAGCCAAAACTAACACAAAAAGAATGAGACTGATCAGAACTGGTGATAACCAGTAGGTTGGTTTCAGCTTTGGGGCAGGTTCTCATGTGCCTGGATCACAAGGTCTGCACATTGAAAAAACTTGAATTGGACTTGGAATCAGCCTCCTGTAGAAACTGGTTCCAGACCTTGGGGAATCAACCCCTGAACTAGAACCATTGAAAATACATAAACTGGACGTGGAATCAGCCTTCTGTCAACGCTGGTTCTGGACCTAGGAACCAACCCCTGAACCAGAACCATTGAAAAAACATGAACTTGACTTGGAATGTGCCTCCTGTTGAAACTAGTTCTACACCTTGGAAAGAACACCTGGACCAGAACCTAGCTGCATATTTGACAATGCCGTTTTTAATTCTCTAATCAAGCATGTCGTACTGATCTTAGACCCAAACTTGAGGTTGGAGGCTCCATTAAATTCAAAATACCTAGTCAGAACCCAAACTGAAGGTTCCATCAAATCTCTTAAGAATCTCACATTGTTACAAGAGGTTCTCATCAAAACCAAGAACCAGGCAGCACTGGTCATAACTCACAACCTTAGAAGTGTCAGGAAGTATGAGACCATCACTTTCATCTTGAATAGCAATGCCAAGTTGGTATGGCCTCCCACTGACTTTCATCATCTCCCAACAATGGGCATAGTTAAGCATATAGCAACCTGCCTAACCTTTTGGGAAAACAATTTTACAAACACCAGCATCCTGAGTTTCAGTCGCATTTCCAGAGGCAACAGAAACACTTGGTCCTAATGTCGGCTAGCACTCATGAGATTATAGCCAACATACAAAGTCAATAGCCTCTTTGAAGTGAAACAAGCTTATGAGGGTAAGCTTCATTTCATCTTAAAATGTCCCTGTACAAATAAGCAAGCAAGGACCTAAGCACAAGAAGGCACTGAGAGGCCTACATAGAGGAACAGAAAGCCTAACTCCCAAACATCTCCTTGCAAACATGAGATTCCAAAGCCAAAAGAGACTTGCGCTGTGCCACAAAAGCACACTAATGCAAGAAGTTGGCAATTGTGCAGGAAAATGCTGCTTCAGTAGCCATCTAGACATGATAAGAAGAAATTCTTTCAGTGCTTTTTGTCCATTGCTCAGCTACTATTTCCAGAAAAAAGTAGAAGCTGCTTGAAAGCATTGGACATACAAAATTCTCAGAAAATTTGGCACCATCTTGAAGCCATTCTACCAAGCTCCTCATTATGTTACTACACCATTGCGCGATATTTAGTATGTAATCTTTTGCACCACCAACACGCCTGAGTGAAGATCTGTTGTCCATTCAATCCACTGTCCTGAGACACTCCCCACAACTTTTCTGCAACTTGTGGGAAGGCCTTGGACCTTGTGGGAAGGCCTTGTGGGAAGCCAATAAAGAGCAAATGCCAAAGCCAAGGACCTTTCCCTGCATCTTGGCATGGCCTGTGGCTTTCATTTGCAGCCATAGATTGCAAGAAGGTACTGAGTACCATGAATTGCACCTGAAAATTAAACTAAAAGTGCACTAGCTGGCTAACCAGCACTATCTCCCATATGGAGCTCTTGGAGAGATAAGACTTGGGTCTCAGGTTGCCCTGTTCTTTGAGAAGGAAATACTGAGGGAAAGACTATGTCACGAAGAATAAGGAGGTCTAAGGTTCTGGGAGCTTGAAGCCAATCACGCACTACATGGCCAGCACAAACAAGCCTCCCTTCATTATACCTTCCCACATGGAATGGAGCCCTCATCTGCAGGAGACGTGACTCCACCGCACGCTTGAGAGTGCTGTCTCCTGCTACCTTGCTGTGCTTGCCCCAACCTGTCAAGATACTGTTTCCACAACCAACAACCCATCATAAGTCTGTTGCGGAATCAATAGACATGCACCTGTGACCCATATTTGCCAGTTCTGCATAGTTACGTGCCATGAACCCTCACAAGGAGATCAGTGAATGATTTACCTGAGAACACGGGGCAGGTCATGGCCTTCCCACAACAAGGCCCTGAGATCAAGAAGCCAAACATGAAGCATGGCTTGTGCTGCACCAACAGACATAAGATGTAGGTCCAGACAAAACTGCTGCTCTGAACGCCAAAAGGCATTCTCCCATACTTGCCGGCGCTTGGCAGCCACCACAACCTTTTGGGCTCCTTCTCTCTACAGCACACAAACCATACCAACAATTATGTACCCCTGACTGGAAGACTACACATGATGACAGGATGGACATGTTAAAGGCAAAAGTTAGTCATTCGTGACCCCAAACTAAACTTAAGGTACGGTCCACACCTGGCCAAAGTGCCACAGCACATCAGTGAGTGCATTGTAGAAGGCAGCCCCAGTCGCATAGTCCATACGGGCTATCTGATCAAATAGCGCTTCAGCCTCTCCCCACACCTGCTGGCGGGATCCCATCAGCAAACCGTGGGCCACACCATACACCCGAGTATCAAACAGACACATTTCCTCCAATAAAACTGATGCCTCCTGCAACGAGGCACACCGGCTGCAGACCAAAAGTGAGCAATCTGATAGGTAACTTTACCTCTCACTGCAATTCATAATCTTGAAAGAACTGTACAAAGGCAAATGATCCACCTTACAGTAAAGTCAAGGAGCTGCAATTACATAACTGCATTCAGACAATAAGCACCACGGACTTGCTCAAATAGTGAGTCAAGAATACCTGTGAGGAGACTGCTTAAAGTGACTAATTCTCTTTCAAACGTGACCCATTAAATATAAAGCCGTTATCATGCTCAGAATGAGGCTTTTGTAGTACAAACCATTGCAATAGCACCAAGTGATGCACACAGCCAATGCAGACAAGTCAGAGGATAAGGACCGAAGACAAGTGCTCACCTGCATGCATTAAGTATTGCTGAAAATGTCACAACATTTGGTTTCAGACCCAACTGCTGCATTTCATGGAAGACACTGACAGCCGCAAGTATATTAGCATGCTCTCCACTACTGTCCTGAAGGTGCTGAATTTTGTTTGTGGGCTCTGACACTAGAGGACCATCCTTTGGATGCTTGAAGATGGTGGGATTGATGGCATTCCCCCTCAACAATTCTGTACTATCCCCCTGCATGAACAACAGGAATTTCTAAGAGTCTTAAATCGGTCTGGACAACATGTCAGAATGAAAAACTCCAAATGAGGAGGTCTGCATCACTTGACAGTAAATACCTGGTTGTTTCGCCCATATGCATCAATGAGTGAGTTATAAGTTACAATATTTGGCTGTATACCCGCCTGCATCATCTCCTGCAGCAGCTCCACTGCATCGTCCACAAAGCCACACTTGCAATAGGAGTCAATCAGTGCACTATAGAGAACCACATCAGGCTTCAGCCCAGCGCTTTTGAACTCCTGGAAGACCTGTTTTGCCTCAAGATGCATGCCACCCTTGGAATATGCATCAATTATGGCCGAGTAAGTGAGAACATTAGGAATTAGCCCCTCGGCCTTCATCTTCACAAACAGACCTGCCGCATCCTCATGCTTCCCCTGTTTCCCATATGCATCTATTAGTGCATTGTAGGTGACCACATCTGCCTTCAAGCCTGCCCTTTCCATGTCCTTGCAAGTAGTGAGTGCCTCCTCAAACCTGCCTAGCTTGGCATATATGTCTACAAGTGTGTTGTATGAAACTCGATCAGGCCGTATGCCTGCATTTTTCATCTCATGATACAAGCTAATGGCTTCCTCAAAACAGCCCAGCTTCCCATAGCCATCGATCATGGTACTGTAGGTGACCACATTGGGACTGATCGATTTGTGACGCATTGACATCATGATGGTGGCAGCAAGTTCCATCTGTCCCCCCTTGCAAACAGCATCAATGAGCGTATTGTAAGTAAAAATGTCCTGTTCAATTCCACGCCGCTGCATTTCCGAGAAAACTCTTTGAGACTCCTCCCAGAGACTGCCTCGACTGCACACGGCAATGAGTGAGTTGAAAGTGATTCTGTCTGGTTCTACACCCTCCCTTTGCATCTCTTCAAAGATGTCTAGCGCCTTCTTCAAGTCAACACCTCCCTTACCACATGCATCAATAATGGTATTGTAGGTTATGAGGTTAGGTTTGCAGCCAGCCTTTTTCATGGCTTGAAAAACCTTCAGAGCCTCACTACACCTGCCACTGCGGCCATAAGCACTAACCAAGGCGGAATAGGCATACACGTTGTTCCCAAACCCTGCCTTCTGCGACCTGAGAAAAACCTCCTGCGCAATCTCCACTTTCCCCAGTCGCCCTAGAGTGCTAATCATGATGCTGGCCAGCTTGCTCCACTCGCTCCGTATCTGCTCCTGTCGCACCATCCATTCGTAGCTCTGTAACGCCCGCTCCCATTCCCCTCGGTTTCCCAGCTCCCGCAGAAGGTAAGGGAAATCCTCCAGTCCAACAAGCTGGTGTGACCATTTCTCCAGCAACGCCGCCGTGCTTCTTACAGATGATGGCGCCTGCAGAATCTCCTGTGCGGCCATATCCGCTTCCGGACTATGCTTTCCGAGATACAGCTTTTGTCTTCCATGGTGGAACTTGGAGACTAACCTTGTAGATCTGCGGCCACAGAACTCGGAATTCAACCCTCCTTGCACCTGCACGTTGACGCCGCTACTGGTACTGCTGCTGCTGCCACTACTCTGAGTCGTCCCATTCCAAACCCAACCGGAAGCAGGTCGGGGGCCTGTTCCCGTCCCGACTGCCACTCTCTGCGCCGCCGCTCCGCTCCATGACTCCGCTGTCCGCTGCTGCTGCTGGCTTGTAGGTCTTAATCTTCCCCCTCTTCTCGTCGCGCTCCCACTTTGTCCTACCGCTGCCCCTAGGCCTGCTCCTGCGCTTCCTCCTACTCCTGCCGCCTCCGCAGACCAGAAGGACGCCCGGCTCGCCATCGCTGGCTCGCTTCGACGCTGGCTGGCTCTCTCGCTCGCTCGCCTCCCGCGCACTCGAGCTTTCTCTTATCGCGTGAGCGTCTCGCTTTCGTCTCTTGCCACCCGGGCCGCCGCGCGAACGCCTGGCGACCGACGTGTCAAACCACGGGCCCGTCATTCAGGACCTCGAACCACGACCCGTGTCTGACTATTTTGGATACCGCCGTCATTCAGGACCTCGAGCCACGTCCCGTCGATCCAAGTTCCGTCCCGTCTCTGCCTATCGACTGCGGAGATCTGAAGCCGTACAGTCGGTAGCAGTAGTAATGGAGCGAATCCAAGGGCTCCTAGGTGAATCCAACGGCTTGTAGTAATCCATAGCAAAAGAAAGCTAGGGTTGCGGTCGTTTCTTTGGACCGGAAAATTGGCAAATGGACCCGTTTGGGACCTCGACTGTTTGCCTTTTCCGAGTTCCGGAGAACTGCGAAGAACTCGGAAGAAGCAGACGAAGGGACTGAACAAGGGAGTTCCGGAGAACTGCGAAGAACTCGGAAGAAGCCGACGAAGGGACTGAACAAGGGAATTCCGCAGAACTGCGAAGAACTCGGAAGAAGAAGCAGACGAAAAGACTTCACAAGGGGGTTCCAGAGAATTGCTTAGAACTCGCATGAAGCAGACGAAGGACTCAACAAGGGAAGGAAGAAGGAAAGAAAGAAATATTAGTAAGAAGAAGACGGTTTGGCGTGCGGCGCTGGGTCCTCGAGATGCGCTCTCTATTGGGAAGTCGAATTGGGTGGGCACGAATTTTCAGAACGGAATGATCGATCTCTTCCCTATCTACTTAACAAAACGCTGCGCTTTGGACACGACCGCAATTGGCAGGAGATCAATCAATCCGGTCGCCTCCAATCTTCCTGTCTGCCTGATGTGCACTTTTCTGTTTCGTGTAGGGTGGTGTAAAGCCCTCCACCACTGGGCTTCCCCGGGATAGGGGCCCGCCCTTGGCTCCGCCTCACATGGAGCCGATTCCAGGAAAGCCCGTAGCCAAGGGCTTTTAGCAAGAGTCAACATCTGTGTCTATTTCTTCTTCTGTTTCCTGTGATAACCGGCGGGTATCACACAACAACCAAAACAATTTAACAGGTCTGCATTTTTTTTAAAAAAAATTGTTGAGTGGGTTGTTTGTAGGTAGGTAGTAGCTTAAGAAATTTATTTATTAAAATTAAAATTAAAAAAAAAAAAAGAACCAACTGAACTAACCATGGTTAGCTAGGGAACTGGAACCCACCAAATAATTGTTTGCTGACTGCTTACTGTTCATCCTTCATGTTGGGCTGGTGGGTGCTGGTTTCACTCTGGCCCCTTTCCAATAGAAAGTATGCAGTGTGCCGTGTGATTGAAAACATATTGTAATGGAATTTCACAAATTACCTATGATTTTCTTTACACCTAAAACATCATTTTTTTGGCTCAAAATTTTCTAATGACAAAAACCATTGAACAACATTCAATAACTTTTGCACCATGGGGGTCTAGAAATTATGAAACCGACTTGATGCACCCAAACTCATCAAGGGCTTTCCAATAGTATCAAAAGTGCACTTCGATTTTCCTTTAAATATTATTTTTTATTCCATTGAATTTTTTTAGTGATGACAACGCACAATTTTCAATATTGCTTTGTATTGCATATTTAAACCAATGGTGATAAGTTTAGGGTATTAAACAAGCTCAAGTCTAAGTTTTCGATTTGATTCTAAGGTATCTAGGTCAAAGGTTGAAAATTTTGTTAAAATTGGATTTGGATTTGAATTATAAAATAACTAATCTTTTGCTAAAACTCAAACTTACACCAAGAGGTTATCCATTTAAAAATAGGTCCACATTTTATAGTTATTTAATTATTTTTTAATTAGAAAAGCAATAGTCAAGCCTTGGTTTTTACACAAGTTATTAGTTTTAATTGGTTGTACATAATGATTCATTCACAATCTTTTATTTTGGGCATTGGGGATTAGTTGGACAAAATTAACATTACAAATCATTTTATTTTTTAATCAGTGAAATGTAAATGAAACTGTACATTGTCTTCATCTTAAATTGAATCAAGCTAAAATTTGAAAAGTTTTCAAAACTGAAAGTTTTATAAGTTCAAAAAACCATTTTGAGAATTGCATCAAAGGTTTTTTATGATCAAATAAAAAACAAAGTACTAAAGCTAAAGGTTCTCCTCAAGATCAAATATTGAACAACACTAGTTTTAAATATTACAAAATCATTTCTTTGCACCCTTAGTTATCAAAGGTCATGGTGCAATGAACACAATGAAAACATCATGGTTAGGGAGATATCATCAAAACATACAAAACAAATAAATTATTGTTTTGAAACTCTAGCAAATTTCATTAAACAAGTACCCACCAAGGGGGAAGATAAAGAACAAAGAGAGAAGAGCCCAAGTCTAAGCCAAAAAAGCAAAACCCAAAGTGGGTCATAAAGGAGCATCGGAACAAATCATGTTTCAAAACCCCCCACCAATCACAAGAAGCATATCAAAAAAAGAAAGGGGATAATAAGCCTTAAAAAACCATTTTCTGCAATGACAATGCATGTCAAATTAAATGTGACATGAACTCTTTGCAAAGCTTTCAATATCTATTGCCTACAAAAAAGGACACAAAATAACTAAATGAAAGCCACTGGAACCTTTTGCTAATCATATCATGTTAGCACATTAATGGAAAACATCATCTATTTATTGGTGCAGATAACCAAAAACTTAAAAAAAACATATCTATCGAATGTTGATCATCTAAACCTTCCTTCGCCATCGTTGTGGCCACTCTACAAGATGAAATAGCTTACAAAACCAAATCTATTAAGATGAGATTGACAATGATAACATTAGCCAAGGTACAAATGCCATCAACCGATATCACACAATGTCAACATGTTGAAAAGAAGGTAGGAAAAAAAAGAGAATTTGCTCATGCAAAATTTTCTCCAAACAATAAGAAAGTGACACAAGCTTTTGATGATACTGAAAAAATGGTGACATTTTTTCAAAAATCAAAACTTTCCTAATTTTTTGGGTGATTATTGGGTAAACAAAGGGCATAAGGTAATGTGCAAAAACCTTAAATATGTAAATAACTACCTATTACACATTGAACTTTTAATTCTTTCAAGATAATAAAAATAAATTCAAACCACTAAATTCCATTGATCTAATTTTTTTTTTCAAATGTACACACAACCCTATTTTGCTAAACATTGAAAATAATGTTTTCTTTCCATCATTTCCATTGGACATCAAAACAATCTCACAAACCTACCAAACCCTATTACACATTTATTTGCTACTTCCTTCGAGATTAATGTGATTTGTGTTTTTGACTCAATTGTGAATGAGACCTTGATGATAGAATTCAATTGTGAAAAGAGAAAATTAATTAGTTTTCAATGTTCAAAAATATTCAAAATTCAACATTTCTCACACCTTAGGTCTAAAAATGATGAAATTACTTTCAAAAAATTCCACCCTTCAAGGGCCAAGTTCCAATAGTACCAAAAGTGCACTTCAATTTCCCTAAAATATTTGGCTTTAATTTTGCTGAATTTTCCTTGACAAAATTATTCAATATGCAATAACTTTTGCAGTAGAGGTCTAAACATTGTCAAAGCAACTTGGTGTGCCCCTATCATTGAGGGCTTTTCAATGGTATCAAGAAAATTGTGAATGGCATCCTGGTTTGGAAAATCTCAATGTGACAAAAAAAAAAAACAAACATACAACCTTCTTCAATCAATAGATTAGTGTGGTTTGTTGTTATTTATTTGATGAAATTTTGTCAAATGGTGGTGAAAATTTAATGTCCTTTGAGATTTTTAATTGCCAAAATTTGAAAACAAACCTTTAAAAATATTGTTATTGCCAAATTTGGTTAAATTGTGTTATGAATGATTACCACTTAAACAACACCACAAAATTGAAAAAAAACATGAGTGTGTTCTATGCCATTGGCCTAAGTGTAAGCACGATTATGCAATTGTTCCAAGTGTGAACATGAACATGATGTTAGAGCTCAATTGTGAGAGACATTTTAAATTTGAAATTAATTTTCACTGACAAAAATTACTCAAAATTCAATATTTACATGACCTTAGACCTAAAAATTACAAAATCAACTGCAAGAAATCCTATTTATCATCCAGGGCTTTCTTTTAATAGTTCCAAGATCTTGGCCCAATGTCTCGAAAAGTTTTAATTTTGATGTTATTGAATTTTCGATGACAAAATTATTCAATATTCAATATCTCTTGCACCATAAGTCTAAACATCATAAAGCCACCTAGGGCACCTAAGTCATTGAGAGCTCTTTCCAACAATACCAAGAGCGCAAAGGGGAGCACCACACCATAATTTAAGAGATCTCAATGTGACAAACAGGATAATAAAACTACCTTCCTTAATAATAAATAACTGAAAATAATAATTCAAACCACCAAATCCAACAATTTCATTGACCATAATATTTTTTCTTCATGAACCTTCACACAAGCGTATCCAACACACACACACTCACTACATATATAATGTACTAAATTATAATTTGAGATCAATGTAGTTTTATTTATTTGTTTGTTTTTTTTCCTATTGTCATTGCAATGTGAAAATTCATGCCAAAATAAAATAAATCCCAAGACACATAACTTGGCAAAAATCAAGAAATAAAATTTCATAGTTATTTTTAACAATATATATATCATGATAATGTGAAAACTCCCCAGAAAAAAAAACACACACACACACATGAACATCCCTCAAGACTCATAATAATTTCCGAGTGTTTTTTTCTTCAAGTTTGTGAAGTAAGTGGGTTAGCAATCATGCCCGGAAGGACAGAGCCAAATTTGGCTAGAGGTCTGAAGTGGAAGAAGAAGAAAACTTTAGGACTCCTACAATTTGGCAATTTATTGAAAACTATTCTCCAAATATGGCAACCTTAGATTGTTTTTCCCTCAGAAGGTGAGGATTTGGGCCCATTTTCCCCCTCCCACCTTCCCCCAAATAATTCTTTTAAATTTTTTTCCTGAGTACCTTTCTCAGTGCGCACTTCCCTTTTTTTCGCCCCACTAATGTTTTTAAAAAAATAGTAATTAAAAAATGTTTTAAAAAAACGCACACACGCACACAAATGCTCATATATCTTGGCAAAAGTTGGGAAATTAAAATTGCCGTAAAGTGGAGTATTTATAATAATATGAAAAAAAATGACATAAACGAGAAGTCAGTAATAATAGAGCAAAATTGTCGTCTTCTTCGTTTTGTCGCGACTCGCGAACTCTCTCTCCTTCTCTCTCGCGAACAACGGAACACGCGCGCGCACTCACACCCGCGACAACAAACAGACCCCCAAAAACACAAACACACACACACAGACACAGACACACACACTCTCTCTCTCTTCCTGCCACAGACAGACAGATTCTCTGAAGGGGAAAAAAAATTCCCCATCAAGAAACTAGCAAAAGAGAAGAAATGCAGTAGTGCTGATTGATCGCCATTAGAACCACCATCACCGCCCACCGACAGCAAACAACTATTACAGTCGGCAAGATCGATCTACAGCTTGATATGGGTGTGTGTATGGAGGAAGAAGGAAGAGGCCTCGGGGGGTAGGGTAGTAGTATCAGCGGTAGTATAGTATCATCGTCGTCGTCGTCGTCGTTATGTCGGTTGTGTTGTGGATCATCTGGGTATCAGCGTGATGCTGCTTCTGCTGTGGTTACCCAACTGCGTAATGTGGTGTCGTCGACGACGATTGCAGGCCAAGGATATGGTGCTGAAGCGCAACGAGGGGAGTGCCAGGATGGTGATGGGTCATCAGCCGTGGAGTGTAGCAGTAGTGGAACAACAACAACAGCACACGCTCTTGTAGTTGGGAATAGCACGGATCTGGGATGCTGGGTTTACACTTGAATCGTGAGAAGTTGGTTTGTTTTGTTGTGGTTAAGTGGGGCCAGCAGCAGCAGCAGAACCAGCAGTAGCAAGCAAGCAAGCAGCCAGAATGGCCGAGATTTTTAGCTTAGGGGAGAAATGGCTCAAGTCGGTCACCTCGTCTAGAACTCTCACTTGGTCTTCTTCCTCGGGGAGAGCAGAGGTAATGGGTTTTTCTTCTGTCTTTTGCTTCTAATCATGTGGGCCGATTATGGTTCGATTTGTGCCATGATGTACGGGCATTTTAGGGTTTGCAAGGATTTTATGGGCATTAGGGTTTGCAAGGACTTCTTCCCTGGTACCTCTGCTGCAAATTTGCATTCTCTCTCTGTCCTTTGCAAATGCTCAAATCGAGTGACAAAAACAACGAAAGCAAAAAATCTTTTCTTCTTCAAGAATTCAATGTCATTAATTAGGGTTGAAGAAACATCCAGCTGTGATGATGACACACAGATTCATTCCTTCATGTTTACCACTCAGAGTACTCAGTTCCAATCACAGAGGGGTTTATGATCTTCAAGTTGCAGCAGCTCTGCAGATCTTGGGTTTTCTAAATTTGTAGGTTGTGGACAATGTACACTGGAGGGTTGTTGTCAGTTTGTGATCTCATTCCTGAGAACGAGATGCCATCTGATGGAGTGAGCTCCTCCCAAGCTGGACTGAAATGCCTCTTACTTGGAACATATTTTGCTGTTTATGGATAAGCTTGAGTTAGGCAAGGAACTATCGACTGAAAATTGGAACCAACTGGTTTGAGAACTTGTTGGTTCAAAGTATGTTAGAGGTGTAGTGGCAGCTTGTAGTAGTCATCTGATTTGTTAGGTGATGGCATTAGGGTGAAATGGGCTTCCAAGCATGGGTGCAATACATCTCAGAGGTAATTGAGTTTTGAGATGCTTTGAGGTTCTCTCTGAGTGAATTTCAACTCATTTGGGATCAACCTACAGATCTGAAGAGTCTGTGCCTGGATCAATTGTTCATGAAACTTTCTTTCTGTAGTGTTTTCTTGTGTGCTGCAGTTTTTGCCATGTGATGATGGCTTAATTGATGGCATTAGGGTTGAAGGACCTCCTGAGTTGCGGGCACAATGTGCAAAACAGAACAAAAAGTTGATCCTAGATATTTCAAAATTTGCTGGCTTAGTTTGGATCTTCATTTGGTCAATTATCTGATGATGTACCTTTTTTTAAGATTATGGTTTTTTGGTTTTCAATCAGGTGCCAGCTCGTGCTATGGCAGCTGCCGTGATTGCAAGAAGGATTGCAGCTCTTCCACCTCATGAGCGTGGGAATCTTATAGAGCGCTCAGGCTCCTTTTACACCAGCAAGCCTCATGAAGAGCAACAAGCTGAGGAGCTTGAGAAGGAGTTTTATGAGGAGGTGTGTTTTTGATTGCTATCCGACATTGCAGTGATTGCAATGGCTCATTTCTTTGAAATAGGATTTACTCCTAGCCTAGGGTGGTATGTGTCAGCTATATCCAATTCCCACAACTATCTGAGCAGAAGACTCTTTCATCTGTGGATTTAGTGTTGGTTGTTTGTCTTTCAAGGAAGCAGATTGGTTGGTCTTTGCAGAACCACCTGATTAGGTTGGTTCACAGGGATATATCAAACATTGGGACAAAGAGGATTGAATTTTGTCTCACTAGATACAAGGATATGGAGGATTATGCCACAGCTACTGTGGGTCTGCTCCATTTGGGATACTGGTTTGATGTGTCTGGCTGGGTTGTGGAAAGTAGGAGTTTGATCCAGTAAGGTATATGCTGCAAGACATTCCAGAGCATGAGGTGAAGCAGAGTTTTTTCGACCACAAGGTAGCCAACCTTCCAGCTTCTGTGCACTGCCACAAAATCAGTGTTTTTGAACATGATCAGTTCATCTGATTCAGCTGTTGGCTAGCAGTGTGATTGTGCCCTAATTCTTACTTATGGGATTGTTCTCATGGAACGCTGCTGTCTTCCTAGACCTTGTTTTTGCTTCTCTTTCCTCCTATATTCATCTTCGTTTGACCACTTCCTGTTGTCCACTTGAATGATTCTTTTTACTCAATTGGAGGAGCTAGTATGTAGATCAAGTTTGAAGTTTTCCTTCTTTGTGATGTTTGTTGTCAACAGGTTGGTCAGAGGCTTTTGCAGCTTGAAGAGATCACAGAGAAGCTGTCAAAGCAAGTTATGGAACATCATGAGGAGATGGGTAATCTCTATCTTGCACACTATCAAACAAGATTTATGAGCTGCCATATTGTTAAAACTGCACAAATACCATGTGTATTTTGCACAATTCAGTTTGCTTGCCTTGGAATCATTGCATGGGTAGGATTCCTATTGTCTGATTGCCGATCCTCTTGCAGGAATATAGGGTCTTAGAAGTACTTTGTCTCAAGTTTAGGCTGCCTTTTTTGATCTAGAATGTATCTAGAATTGTGAGATTTGAGCCTTGGCAGATGCTTAGTTTCAGCTGGTTGCTATTGACACGACCCATGCAAATTGCAGTGAAGGGGATGCAACTTGTGACAGAACTCGAGAGGGACCTTCAGGTTTCAAGTATTATAGTCAAGGTAAATTCTACTCCCATATATGGCACTTTGTGTTTGAAGTATTGTGTTGATAGCTGGATACAGTAACCTCTTTGTACATGTTCTCTTTTACAGAATGGGCGGAGACACCTGTCAAGGGCCACATTTGAGGTTTCACAGGACCTAGTAGTTGCAGCAAACGTGAGGAAAAAGCAGGTTTCACTGGTATGTTTCTTGTCCTAATCTGAAGACACTTGGCACAATATATGCAACCAACATATGTGTTGAATGGTGTCAACAGCAGTCTTTCTTGACTCTGTGTATGTAATTTTCTTCTGGGTTTTGTGCTGTGCCCTTTTCTTTTGTTGGATGCATGCACACTTGTGTTGTGATCTTTTAGCCTAGTGTTTCATCTGGGCTTAAAACCGTGGATTTTCAGGATATGATTCCAGTATTGGAGCGCATACAGCAGGCTTTGGACATAAAATCACAGCTTGATGGTGCAGTGGACAAAGGGAACTATTCAACTGTGAGTTTCCCTCAGATTTCATATCAGTGAAACTTGAGCAATCATGTTGTTACCTTTGGAGTTGATGACTCAGTTGCTTGTAGTATTCAATTATCCAGGTTGTTTATCTGCTCTTTTTGTTAAAGAGGTGCTTAGTTATTGCTGGAGTTAGGGCTGGTTCCCAAGCCCAAGATGATCTCACATGTGTGACTATGGATGCACAGGCATTGGAAATGTGCTCTCAGTGCTTGCTACTTCTTGAGGAATGCTCAGAGTTATCAGCTGTACAGGAGATGAATCAGAGCATTGAGGTGCAATTTACAAGCTGTGAACCTTTCTACTCATCTCTTGCATTCTGCATCTTGCTTTGCCAAGTTTGAAGTGCCAGCGAGCAACTGTGGAAAGGGGGTCTCTTGTGAGTGTGGAATACCCCACTGGAATTCAAGTACAGTGCTGTGTTTTTGGCTGTTTTACTTCAGGATTGGCTGCAAAAGACAATTGGCAGAGTGGATGCATTGTTGATGGAGGTTTGTCGCAAGTTTGAGGCTGAGAAATATGCCACTGTAAGCTCAGAAAAACTCCTTGTGATTGTTGTGAAGCTAGTACAAAAATACATGTGCAACAATAACCATAACCAGCAGCAAGTTGACCTTTGTCCCCATCTTAGAGCGTGCTGAACTTATGCTTTGATTGAAGATTCTTGTCCTCTGTTGCAGGTAATCAATGCCTATACTTTGCTGGACGATGTCACCAGCCTTGCTGAGAAGGTGCAGAGCTTTTATGCCCAGCTAGTATTCTCCGAGACACATGATGTCATCAAGAATTTGCTGTTCCAGGTATGCAGATGATAATCATAGGCAATGTCAGTGTGGTTGGCAGACTAGTCCATTTGTTACTTTGTTCATATTGTTTGCCAGATTCTTCAGTTGTAAACAATGGGCTTACTGCCTTTTCATCAGGGAAGGACTGGTTTTCCTGCTCACAGTTACGAATTTCAGCCCATTTCAACCCATTTCAATGGTCATGAACTGTAGGGGAGCTTTTGGGTGCACTTCTTTGGGCTTCAGTAGTGATTATATCTGCAAGCCTTAGTTGTCTCAGAATCTGTTCTGCTTGTAATTAACAAATTCAGATGACCCAATGGATGGTTCCTGTGTCCTTGAGTTCAAAGGGATGTGCTTTTCACAGCCTTAACCCTTCATTTTGATCATATACTTGCATCCCAAACTGTACAGACTAAGACAAAGAAAATGGTAACAGCAGAGGTGCACTTGGCTGATTGTTTATGCAGGGAGAAGATCCACAGACTGCACAGAAGAAGAGCAGGTGGGATGTCTGTCTACCTTGTTCTTGGTGTGCTTGTTCTGTGATTCTGAGTGGCAGAATTTGGCCCCATTTATATCATATGCGTGAGGATTTCCATCCCACAGATTTGTTAGATTTACAAGAGAAGATCATTGCAGCTGTTCTTGGTATTGAAACTCTGGTGTTGATTCTGCTCATAAGAGAAATGGATCTACCATGGATTTTTGCAGTATGCATCTCTGTTCACTACACAGGCATGAGGCAGGATATTGTGCAATCTGCAGAGTATGTAACATTTTGGGGATTCACCAATCTAACATTTGTGTTACTAATGCACATGTATTACAATGCAGACTTCCCTACAGGGACTTATGTTTGCAGCTTCCAGAAGCCAAATTCAGGCAATTTCTGAGCAAGACTTTGGAGGTGCTCTTTGATTTGATGAGTTCGTACCACACTTTGATGACATGGCAGAAACACTCTGAGGTATATGCTTTCTACTACTACAACAATGTCAATCAGATTGCAGGAGTTGTCTGCATTGATTTGCAGAGTGGGGGATGATGCACTCATAAAATTGGATACTGAGAGATCTTTCTTATTGTCAAGAGTTTCATGGAGTTTGTGAGAGTTTCAGTATGGAACTGGAATCCATTCACATGGAGGTGGACCTTGTCCCTTACAACCACACTCCAAGAAACATCTCGCAGGGGCAAGGTCCTAAGCCTGCAGCTGCAGGCAAGTACCCAGAGTTGTTCACAGATTTGCTGATTGTGTCATGCTTTTTGTCGTGGTACATGGGTTCAGGTTGCAGAAGATGTCAGTCCTGTTAGTGAACCACAATCAAGGCTGCAATTGAATGGAAAGCACCAGCACCGTCGCTCAGGCAGTCATGATAATCTGAGTCAGATTGTGAGAGGAAGCAGGCATGTACGAACATCGTCACTTTCTTCTGATTCATCAGTAGTACGACAGTCTTCTTCAGGATCGCCATCTGCAAGTAGGTTACAAGCACAAGGTGGGATCAGAAACAAACTTTTTGGTGATGTTTCAGATGCATACGAGAATGGAACATCAACATCTTCTGGAGAATTTGATCTGGAGGGATTTGAGGATGACACCCAATTCAGTTTTAGTCTGTCCAAGCGGGAAGAAATAGTGCAAAAGACTGTGGCCAGGGCTTTAGAAAGGGGGCGCAAGACAGTGTGGGAACTTGCAGCCCGTCGTGTAGCAGCTTTGCTTTCAAATGATGCCATCTCCACAACAAGCTCACACCAGTTTCTACAAAGCCTGGACAGTGTGAATAAGTTCATTCTTATAGGAGAGGCCTTCTGTGGTGCCGAGGCTGTGTCATTACGTACTAAGCTTGCAAAGCAGAGTGAACTGTATTTTGGCACCCTCCATCACCAGAATCTTGAAGTAAGGATTTCCTGGTCTGCAGAAGAAGTGTCACAATTCTCTAAGTATTCTGTCTGTGAGTTTGTTTGTGAAAAGTTCACCTGAAGGGTGCAGAACAAAGCATCACAAAGTGTTTTTTTTTAAAAATAAAATTATGTGTGGTTTTGACTGGATATCGATTTGTTCTTCATGTTGGGTTGTGATATCAGGTTTTGCGGATGATAGTGGAGAAGGAAACATGGCAGCAACTGTCATCGGTGGCTCTAAACTCAGTGAACTTAGCAGGCCTGACAGGTCATGGAGCGTCATTGCTTCAAACACCAGCCACCAAAAACGACAGTGATACAAACTCCAACGGCAGAGGAGAGAAAACAATTTCAGGCATTTCAAGGGCCGGTTTTGCAGATTGGGTAAAGAAAGGCAATCCTTTTACTGAAAAGGGACAATCGCATGGAGCTTTGAAACCAGTCAAAGGAGATGGTGATGATGCAAATGGTATGAGCAAGGCAGGAGGTACTGCTGTTGAGAATAATGGGGCTGTGGAAGGAGAGGATGATGAGGATATTGAGAATGAGGATTTGCTAGCAGACTTCATTGATGAGGATAGTCAGCTGCCAGGTCGCCTGTACCATAATTATCAGAAGGGTTCTTCCACCAAAGATAAGAGGGATCAGAGCCAAGCTGCTGGAGGCGACAAGGGCGTGATGCTGACCAACTCTTCTGTCAGTGTTCTTAGGTTTGCTCTACTCTTTCCTGTCTTATCACATTTGTTTGTTTTGCAGTTGATGTTGGCTACTACTGCTTGTGTACTCTGATCCTACATTTGTTTAGGTTGATTCGTTTGGGTGCTTACATCTTCAGCTGCCTCTTGCACTCATGGGTTTTCACATGTTCACAAGGAAGTCTGTTTCTGGGAAGTTCTGAGTCTGCTTGATTTCTGGGATAGGAGGTTGCTTGTGTTGACATGTTCTTTTGGAACCTTATCAGGTACACCTTTGATTCTACTGAACAATGTGGGGACTGACTGGCAGGTATATTGACAAGTATGCGAGGTTGATGCAAGTAATGCAGCCAGTTGCTTCTGAGGTGTTCAAGGTGCGCTTGTCATCCCTGCAAAAAATTTCACTCTATTTTTTGTCATTGTTGTTGGCCACTTTTGCATTGAGTGAAACAGAAACATTTTGCAAGCTGTTGTTTCAGCAGGTCGCAATTTTGCAGTGTAACTCTTGATTTTTGCTTCAAGCTTTCATCACAGTGTAACTTGGTTTGTGCTCCTATTGTGCAGGGATTGTGTCAGTTATTTGAGTTATATTTCTTTTCCATCTTTAAAACGTTTGGGCAACGTGAAGCATTCAGTGGTACCCGGAGCTCATCAGATACCTACTGTAAGTTGACCCAACATAGTATTGGTCCACAATCAGTCACTAGGGAGAGGTTTTCTTAACGCTCTAATGCCCAATAACATAATGATTAACTGTTGGCCTCATTGTTTACCATCAATTTGCTCACAAATATGGCTCAGGATATGCTACTGATCATTGCCAAGCTACCAAAGGGCACATCAGGATTTGAGTAGAAATACTGATTTGCAGCATGTGGGTCATGACTTTTGTGTGTTATGGTGTGGGGAACGCCATGATTAGTGTTGACACCTCGACTACGGGCAACCTTGTTAAGGATATCACAAGGACTCGAGGAGCAGCGTCTGAGATACTTTATAGCTCAAACACCCACCTCTCCTGCCACTGCAGCTAATGCATCCAGCGTCTCTAGCATGCCATCAGAGATGCAATCAGGGTCTGTGTTTGGAGGTGCAGTAATTGTGATGACAGCCAGCAATTTGTTTGCCCTGAAGGTGAAATTCACTGCATTTGAGGGTGCTCTCAGATCTTTCCATTTTGGCCTATTTACTTCCAGGGGGCTTTGCTAGTGCAAGTTTCATATCTCTTAATCTGGCAAAGGACAATAAGTGTGGCCTGCCCTTTTGCTGAGCATGAAGTTTGTCAGATTTTTGAAGGTTGAAGTGGGCATCAAGCGAGCAGAGTGTTTTGTGCAGGAGCGCAAAGTGGCAACACAGTCACTAAGCTGCTTGGCAGACATGTTAAAACGGTCACGCCCATGGTTGCAGGCAATGTTGCCACAGAATTGTTTGGCTTCAGTGGAGTACTTCTATGCCCGCACGGTTTGCCTCAAAAACTTCTCTACATACTTTTGGCTCTTTTTTTCTTTCTTCGTGTCCAGTTTCTATGCATTCTTTTGGTCCCAAAAGCTCAAATTGCAAGATACTTGATCTGCAGAAAGAAACTTCAGAAGCTGGATGCGAGTCTTTCCTTATATGCAGTGGTTGATATAATCTATTTGTAGGTGGACACTGTCCCTGATCTTATTGAGCATCTATACAAGGCAGTGGCAAGGATGCTCCTCAACATTGGAGGGTAAGTGGAATGGACTCTGTGTTTCTCCAGGTCTGTTTAGATGTTGCAGAGGATCTCACTGGAGTATACTGGATGCCAGAAGAGAATACCAATTCTGGGTGAACATTGTAGAATCAATTCAATTGCACTGGATGGTTGTGTCTACAGGAAGGACTTACATAAATTGTGAAGTCTAGACATGGAATGCAGTACAAGGGTTTTTACAGGGCATCAAACTGAGAGGAAATTTATGTCTTTGTACAGGTACGTTGAACGCATAGCAAATGTCAGGTGGGAGCTCAAAGATCTGGGGATGGAGCACAATGGGTATGCCATTTCTTCATGTAGGATGTGCATCTCTATGGTATGCAGTTTGCAGGGGTAGTGCAGCAGAGTACAGTGAAGCCTGAGCACAGAAGTCAATCTTTGTAGAAACTCAGAATGTTCTGAATAGGGTGATGCATCATTGATTCTTAATTAGAGTGAGTAATTGGTCTCACTCAATCTAGTAGGGAGGAAGACTTCTACAATGGCAGTAACCTCTTTGCATCAATCATTCCATGTGCTCCAGGTACATAGATGTGCTGCTGGGTGAATACAAACAATTCTCAACAAAGCTGGCACATGGAAGTCTTGACAAGGAGGTAAGGCACAGCTCTTGCTGCAAGTGTTGGCAGACCCTATTTCAGCCCTTATTGAAGCACATTGGCTTTGGTATATGAAGCATCGTGTTGATGATGATGATCCATCTATTCCTCATCTATCATCAAATTAGCAACCATTGTGTCCTCTGTTTCAGTGAAAAAGAAAGTCCTTGGCGGAGCAGATATGCCCTTCTCAACAGCTATCTTTAGTCTACCTCGCCAAAAACATTAAGGGTGAATTTGTGAAGCTTAGGATCCAACTGATGTGCAGATGTTGGAGCTTTTGCTTGAGTATGGAGTTGACACACTTGCAGAGACTCTTGTCGAAGGTCTTTCACGTGTACGAAGATGCAATAATGAGGGACGAGCTTTAATGTCACTTGATCTACAGGTTTGAACCACCCTTTCTCTCATTGACTTGGCAAGTTTATGCAGCATGTAATGCCAGCATGCCAGTAGCTCTCTGGCACAGACATGCATACATGTATCCTTATTCTGAAGCATGCTGTGAATTTTCTGCAGGTGCTGATAAATGGGTTGCAGCATCTAGCACCTCCAAGGCTCAGGTCCAACTTACAAATTGTAGAAACGTATATTAAGGTACAACTATATCAAGGACACTAGTGTCATGTAACAGAGTTGTTGCAGTCAATCTGAACATTTGTGGTTTTTTAATCTTTTGTTTCATGATTGTGTACAGGCGTTCTATCTACCTGAAACAGAGTACTTGCATTGGGTTCGCACACATCCTGTAAGTTTTGATTGATTCTTCAAACAACAGTAAATATAGGTGGTGAACTGGGCTTACCAGACTCTGGTTGTGTCAGGTTTTTTTATGTTTGAATTTTGACCTTTGTGTGTGTGTGCGCGTGGGTGGATTTCTGTTGCAGGAATACACAAAGTCACAAGTGATAGGATTGATCAACCTTGTGGCCACTGCCAATAATTGGAAAAGGAAAAGTAGGGTTGACATGGTGGAGAGGATTGAAGCTGGTGATCTTTGACACACGAAAATCATATTTTAATGAGACCTTTAACAGAATGTATAACTAGTAGTTCAGTTTACTTTCATCATCTTTTGCATCATTCTTTGTTTGTCCCTGAGTCTGGCAGAGTTTCAAGGGTACAACCTCTCTATACAGCTGCATGGAACATGTTGACATATAGTATGCACATGAGGGCTCCTCCAATCAAAATTCCTACATGTAAAAAACACCACACATCATCTTATGCCTATCATTTTACAGCAGCAGGTGTTGGAAGAGGAGGCCAGTTCTTCCCATCCTCAACCAGGAGGTTAAATACATGCTTTACCTTATAGCTATGTCCCCTGAGTGCTAGCCAATGTCACGACTGAGTCTTCCCATTGTTTCTGGAAATGCAACAGAATCTCAGGATGCAGATTTTATATAATGGGTTTGCCTGAAATTGTGTGCAGATTATTATATACTTATCTGCACCCACCCGTCAGGAGGTGATGAAGCCAGTGGGTAGCCAGGGCAGCTCTTCACTGCTATTTTTGATGAAGCTGTTGATGGTCTGACACTTTGTGAGCAACTCTCATAAGGTTATGACTGCTCTCATTGTTATGTTACCTTCAAACTGTTCTAGAGATTTCTCTGCAATTTCATAGACATATGCTTTACCACATCTGTATTACATACAGATACAAGATCATAGGAGCCCTTGCAATTTGCTGTTTCAGAGCTGGACTGCACCTGTCTGTCCATAAATCCACTTCACAAACTAGTACAACTGAAGAATGTAAGCATTTCACACTTGCTGGCAGTGCCTGATTCTGCTGATGAATCTTGGAAACATGAAATCTAATTGCTCTCTTTCCACAAAGCACAGAATCGTTTGGGAGACTCCCTCAGGTGACAAGGGATTTCAAACCTTTCAAGGAGTGGTCATACCTTCTGGTTGCTAGATCCAGAAACACCATTGTTATCCTTCACCACTATTTCTCCAAGGGTATGTTGCTCCATGATGAAGCAAGGGTTCAATTTTTAACTAGTGAAAACAGATGAAGCATTGCCTCCTTAATATTCACAACATTGACCAATAGCTTGTTTGTGGGCTTCCTGATTTCTAATTTTGCAAATGGCTCTGTGACAAAACCTGCTTTGAAACCCTTGAAATAAGTGATTACCACTTTGGGGTTTGTCAAAAGACTCTATCAACAAAATAACATGAGGGTGGAACTCTTGGTTTCATTAGAGACCTGCAAAGCTCTGCTCTGATTTTTTTAGTGTAATTGGGGCGCACCTATTGAGTGTAGTGCCTTCTGTGTTTTTCCCATGTTTTCCTATTTCATTGTTTTCTCTGTTTTCTGTTCCATGTTTTTTCATGCCAGGTTTCATCAGGGAAAATACAGGAGAAAAATTGGAGCAGGTCTTATTTTTATGAATCTGCTATGGTATCATCATATGAGGAATGAAATTGTTCAGATTGTAGCTTCAATAATTATGATGGTTTTCAACACCTCAGCTTCATATTTTCATAAAAATTCATTTCACTGTTTTGAAGATTATTTAATGATGAAACCAACCCTAGAGTAAAGTATTCTTTTTGTAGGTTATTTATCTATGGAAATATAACTATTTAAGTTTGTGCTCCACCAATTAGCCTAAGTACCATGTACCTAATTGGACAAGGCAACTACTACATTAGCCTCTAAATGCATTAACTTATATGTTTCTTAACGCTTCATCTCCTCCAACTTGCCAATTAACTTCAACTTCACCATCGCCTTCCTTAGAGGAAGCACATTATACTTTCCATTTGCACTCCCGCAACTCATTGTTTATTGTACTACAACTATTCAAACTAACCAATCGTTCTCTATTCGACTACATACCAAGCTTGCATTGTAGCATTGTGAGCACACACTACATATATGTATACACGGCACAAAGTAGCAAGTATAAGTTGCATCGCATAAAAACTTGTAAAAAATGGGGTTTTATACTCCCTCGTTGTCCAAAACCAAATCCTTCAAGAGTCCCTCACTCAACTACTAATATTGTTGTAACAACAATTACTACCTCTCACAAACTCTAAACTCCTATCACTATCTTGCCAACATTACCTTTGCATATGGAACTTGCTAGAAGTTGGTTTGTAGTAATTTAGCTTATTGTGAATCAATTTTCAATAATTTGGTTTGCCACTAAGCATTATGTCAACTTCCCCTCCTTTTGGTTTGCCTATTAATTCTATCTCTATTTACACTTTTATTGCATAACAATTTGACTCTATTTAAAACTTTAAAGGATTCTAGTCATTTTTAATGTCTTGAAAAGCTTTTGCATCATTTTGTACAAGTCATGGATTACTTGCATGAAGCAAGTTACATTCATTTGAAAGTTTATTTGTATGGGCATATGCCATAAAACCAAAGGAAGTAAAATTCTTTTGACAATTAAAATCATGATGATGGTTGTGCTCAGGAAAGATAAGATAAACATCAAACATTTTCTGAAATTTGGTGACAAGTTTTAAAGAATAAGTAGAAACATGCATGTTGAATTGTTATCCACAATTTTTTTTCCAACTAAAACTCATGAATTGAAAGTTCCAAGTATGTACATTTATGAAAACACCAAATTGACATGTTTCACAACTAACATTTTAAACCTACTACCATCCCAAACTCACCTCTCTCACCATGTCTTTACTTCACCCAATAAAACGAAAGTCTAAGATTTCAAAAGTTCAAAACACTAAAGCAAAACTTCAACCTTCAACTTATGAACTTTTAAAACTTTAAAATAACCTCCTCTAGTTTTTGCTTCCTTCCATGCATTTATTCTTTTAGAAAATCCTTTTATTTAGCTTTTTTTTAATGCATAACTCCCCCAAAACCCATAATTCCTCCTCTTGTTTTGTTAAGTTTTCTTCCTCCTAAGAAAGCTTCACATGGTAGTTGAAAAGTAAAACCTCTCTAGTGCAATCACACTCAAAGGAACCACTCGCATTATTAAATCCAAAGACTATGTGTCCTTTTGGAATCCTTTTGATTTTTTCATAGAAAATAATTTTTGATTTTTTTTTTTACAACTTGTTATTAAATATGCTTAATAGAGTTTCCCTAATACGTCACATTTGGTGTTTTAATCATTGTTAAATAAATGTGAAGTTTCAAAAATGTATATATATGCAACTTTGTTTTGAAAAATGATCATAATTTCAAATCATACCAAAAATATAATGATTATTTTAAAGTTAAGTTTCTTGTATTATAATTACAACTTTGTTTTATATGTCATGTACATTACACCCCATTTACATGTGCTTAAAGGTTCTTGAAATTGTGAGATTTTAGAAAATATTTTGAATATTTTGAATTCTAAATTCCACATCTTTTACATTGTGAATTTTTTTTGAATGTGTTAATAGGTTATTATTTATTCAAGAAAATAATTATCAATTTTCTAATTAAAAGAATCTTCAATTTAATCTTTTGAAAAATTATCATTATTTGATGAAGATGTCCAAGTTCAAAAGTCATTTACTAAAACCAAAACTTGAAATTAAATTAAATTAAATTATTATTTTGAATTCTTCAACACTCATATTAGTCATTTAGCACAATTTCCCATGATTGTCATGAGTTTCACATGACAATACATAAATACATATATAGAATTTGACAATTTTTTGTAATTTGACATGATTTTTGGCTCCTAATATTATGATCACACCTTCTATTCCTAAAGTTACAAACCTTTATTTTTCCTCCATGTTCCTTTCTTAAAGCCTCCAAGTTCATTTTGTGTTGCCCCATTTCTCAACTATCACCATCCAACAATCACACTTGAACCTCCTCTCCAATGATTCCCACTTCAAGAATTTTGGTTGGAAACTTCTTAGTGAAGTCATTCCCTCATCCACCTTGCCAGTTGTTGTTATTTAGTTTTCATGTTTTGTTGATTGTTTGGCCATTACTGATGGATGCATATAATTAATAGTGTTGATGATGGTTGTTGTCTATTCCATAATGTTAACACCACATGACAATGCTAATTAGTATTGATAGTGCCATATTCATGTTGAGAATGTGATTGTTCACTTTTCATCCCATATTTTTGTCAATACTACCTACTATTATGCAACTCGCCTAGAACTTGTGTTTATTAACATGACAATGTTATTTTTATTAAAATGAAATCATTGTATTCATTTTGACTTTCAAGCTAATAATATTTTTAATCCATATTTTAATGTCAAGATTTCCATATTTAACACTAGATACTCACTTTTAACATGAATAAGGTTTTGTTGTAATTTCAATGTAGATTTGTATTGAAAGCAAAACACATCATTAAATGTTAATTTAGTGTGGAGGCTTAGCAAGTGAGTTATTTATAAGTCAAGGAATGGTCATTGCACAATTTTTTCTTGTTACTATGGAGGTTTTGTATGTCTTAGACGTGACTACATAACATATATTCTTTTGAGTTGTTTCTTCAAGGTTTTTAACCCAAAATGGCACATTTAACACCCCTAACAACTTGAAAGAAGTTCTTTTGTTTAAGCTTCTTTCTTTTTTTCACTTGTTAATGTAATTGTTAATTATTGTTCACAAGGTTTACAATTCCATGCTTGACTAACACCAAATTTTGTTTGTTGACCATCTAATCACCTCTTTCTCCACTCCTACTATGTAACTATTCTATTTGCCACAACTAGCAAACACCCACAAACATGCATCTCCCCAACAACCCCCTTCTCTACTTACACCACATGCCCACAACCTTCCTCCCCATGCTTTATTTCAACCAAAATGCGATAGTTTGAACTCCAAAAACTCAAGAATGCAATGTAAGATTGTTTTCAAAGTCTATGTTAGCTAATCCACAAAAAAATTCACAATTGCTTTCACACATGACTAATTCCCTCTTTCTTTTTATAACATCTTTCTACATCCCCCCATACTATTCCTTTAGTCACTTTCTTGCCACTTCCTTTTCCCATTTCTTAGGTCTACGTCCATCCTTTACACTATCTTAAAAATTGTAGTATAAAAACAAACACAAATGTTATTTTACTATATATATATATATATATATATATATATATATGTTCCAAAAGCTCCATCATTCTCCACCATTGTCTTACAACTTTGCCTCCATGTTCTCTTAAACACCTCTTTTCAAAATGACAAAAGCTCATTCCTCACTTTCAAAAACCCCCATTTCAAACTTTTAGATGAAACTTCCCATATCACCTTTCCATATCTCAACCCTAGTTTTGTTCTCATGTCATCTTTCCAAGTGTCAACCCCTAGTTATGCTCCCATGTCAACTTCCTAATCTATTGTCAATGAAAATATTCAAATTAGATCAAGCTTCTCGATTATGGTCAAGATTGCCTTATATTTTAGCAAACCATTGACAATATTTGGCGCCTAACCAATAAAGTTCTCCCTTATTCATGTACACCTTTTGATAAGGCTGGTTGTCCTTGCCAATAACATAACACAATTTAACTATCAATAGTCCTATCCCAATAGTTGATAGTTTATTATGTCCTCTCATTAAAATGGAATTACTATGTAGCTATTATTTGATCTTTTACTTACCCAAACACACACCTATGCTTAACACATCTTCCTTTTTTAAAGCCTACTTCTCATTTTCAAAATTCATTTGGCACTAAACATTAATCACTAGTTTAAGGATAGTGGTCAATAATGGTTCCACCTCCTCCACATATAGGAATAGCTTGCTCGAAAGTTGAAGGGGAAGGTAATGGGTTCCACCTCATCCAAGGAACATATAGGATAGGTTTCAAGGGATTCCCTTTCTCAATGTGGAAGGGGATTTCTTAATGGCTAGGTTCGACATGTCTTTAATGGTACAAGATCAAATGTTTAGGGTATTGGAAGAGATATTAGGTTCCATTTTGTCTCCGTCACCTTCTTCCAATTGTTTGGAGGGCTCAAGCAATTGTTCAAGCAAAATGTCCATCTACTCTTGGAAAGATGCAATTTACCTTTCCCTTTCAATGGTTGTGAAGATCAATTACTTAAGGTGTAAGAAAATGGTTTTTGGAAAGAAATTTATTTCAACCCATGTTTATCCATACCAAATTTAGGTGCAAGTTTGGTTTTCCCCTTCAATCCCTCCACATCCTTAATGTTATTTCAAGGGTCAACATGATTCACAATGGGAATTGTGGAATTTTTTAACTATATTTTTTGGGTTAATCAATAGCCAACCTTTGGGGATTGGCTATGGGGTTGTAAACACACGAAGTTTTCAAGGATGTAAACATATCATCCATTTTCCACAAGGTGTATTGGGCCAATCCTTGTCATGGTAAGGACGATTTAACACAAGGTTTTTTGGTTGATGGGGATGGTATTGCCAATGATAAGATGGGGTTCTTCTTTTTTAAATTATTTTGAAGGTTGGTTTCCATTGAATTTTTATTAAAAAAAGGATAAATGTGTTCAATAACTTACAAATTCCTCTTGTGGAAGATATCATCACTATAAGCACCCCATGTGATAAAGTTGTTTCCTCCTAGTTGAAAATTGCACCTTTTCACATTGTTACTTGTTAAAAGCCTTGGTCCAAAACACACCTAGTTGCCTTAGCAACTAAAGCAACTTGAAGGTTCTATTCGTCCATGGTTTTGGCCTTCAATATTGTGAAAACACCAAACATCTTTGTAGTCAAAGTTTCCCCCCCCCGCCCCCCTCATTGTGTTTTCCATTGAGGTGATTTCAAACATGATTGAAACTTGCTCAAGTAGTTATAGTTGCATAGGTTGTGGGAATTGTTGTCAAAATGTGCTCCTATTGCTACCCAATCTTATTTGAATATTGGGTTAAGATTTTTTCCTTGAACATTGGACATAAACCCCTTGTCCTCATTTTTTGTCAAGAAATAATGTTGAACATGGGCATAGGAGCTTGTTAACCCCCTTTTGTTCTTTGTTGGAATGACCACAAATAGAGGAACATCAAATGCCAAAGTTTGTTGACCACCTTTCCCATCTCTTTCTATTGTGACAATCGGAATATGAACACCAAAGTTTGCTTGCACATGTTCAAAGTCAAGTTAAATTTTTATGATAGCGAGCTTGAGCCCAACCCCCCTTCTCCACACCATGGTGATCCAAAGTGAAATGTTCACACATCCAATATGGAACCAATTTGATGCAAGGTTCCAACTTACATCAAATTGTTGGGTCTCAAAATCACTTGATTGTCCAGCCATGACTAGCAAAGTCCCTTAATGCAGAAAGCTTTTCCAAGGATAATCTATGAGCTTGATCCTCACCAAACTTTTGCAAATCAAATTTTTTGTAGCTTTTTACCAAATGTCCTTCACTAGTTGAGAAATCATCATAGCATGACAAGTGTCATCCCTCTTCAACAAATATACTTAGTTTGGTGAGGATTTCAAGTGTTAAATCCATAGAATCTTCAACCCCGCAAGGCATTCCCAATTTCAAATCAACAAGTAAGTTGTTGAATGGGAGATTGATTAATTGGTTGTTGCAAAATCTCATTATCCAAAACATTAGGATCTTGAATAGCCTCTTATCTTGATTGACATGCATTTTGTTGCAAATTCAACATGGAATCTACAACATGAAAACTATCATTCAATAACTTTATGGCAACATATAAGAATTATAGTTTGATTTCCACAATTAGATTTTACACTTTTAGATGACAACATAACAATGTGTTCACATGCGTACCTTAGTTTAAATAAAAGATTGTGGCAATCAAGTGAAAACCAAAAAAATAAAGAAAGTTAAGGAGCGTATAATCTTGCTACTATGTACATGTTTGTAAATTTATTTATTGAAATCTTTAGTAATATGATTTACCTATAACACCAAGATTGGGTGTAAATGCTGGAATCTTTTCGTGTTCAACACCATGATGGGTTGTCAAATCACCAACATCCATAAAACGTCCTTCGACATCCACAACTTCTTGGGATTGATTGTTAGAAGACGCTTATAATGGTTGTTCTCTAAGTAATTCACTAACAAATTCATCAAATCCAACACTTGTTGCATCATCGTTTGGCATGTTGGAAGGATATACTATTAACCAAACTTGGAGGCCTTTTGCACGTTCTAAAACCAAACACTTTATTTGTTCATGTGAACAGTTGTTGGAAATTAGTGAAAGGGAGGTGTAATGACTTGGATGCAAGTTGAAGCCATGTCTTCCTATGATGCCAACGAAAAACTTGGCCACATTGCAGATTAAAGCAACTTGCATTTCTAATTTTTTTTCTTGAAAATAGATTCTTACACCATTCAAAAACACACATGGTTCATATTTAATTTGGCCACTTTTTCGGACCTTTTTGTGAACTCCTTTACAATCGAATAATTGTTCAAGATGGAAGTAAGCCCCCAATCTCAGTTTTATGCAAACATATGTGGCACGAAACTCCCATGCACCATCCTTGTCCTTGTTGAAAAGGTCATTTTCAACCTCTAAAGCACATCAATGATCTTCCATTTTTTGTTCATCAAGTAATTTTTCATCTAGGTATGCTCTATCATCACCCCCCAAATCATATAGAAGCATTTCCAATGCCAAAATTTTCACCTTAGTTTCTTGTCAAAAAACATGAAAATTACATGGGTCAAGGATATGTGTATTGAACAAATCCACAATAACACCTTGATGATTTTCCAATGATTTTTTAAATAATATCATTCATTGTTGAAGAGTGTAAACATCAAATGGGTCAAGTTGAAATGCTTTGACCAAATCTTCCATGGCACCTTTATAATCCTCCAATGTTTGTTTGACTACCCTTCGTTGTTGGAGAATGCAAACATTACTTGGGCCAAGTTGATGCACTTTTCCCAAATCTTGTAGAACACTTATAAGATCTTGCAATATTCATTTTACTTCTCTTTGTTATTGAAGAATGTCTCCATTAAATGGATCAAGTTGATGTGCTTCCTCCAAATCTTGCAGGGCACCTTCATGATCTTTCAATGCATGTTTTAGTTCTCCTTGTTGTTGAAGAACATCAACATTAAGTGGTGCATGTTGATGCATGTTGTTCACACATTTGTACAAAAAATCATTTTCAATTTGATATCTAAATTGGTAGAAGACGGTTTTTTGGGATACATAGACATCTTCAATGAAACCTCCAATATACTTTATCTATTGAACATTCAAATATAAGTTAATAAAATATTTCCATATTTCTCATTGCATTTGTAACTATAGTATAATTTTCATGGCTAGTTGGGGAATACAATTGTGAGGCATTTCTAAAGACCAAAGGGAAAGAAAAATAGGGAAAAGGTATGACCAAAAAATGGTAACAATAATAATTAATCTAAAATTCCAACAAACTTAACTCTGAGATAGAGAAAAATTTTAATCATTGAAAATTGTTCCCATTATTTCCCATCAATATATAAATCCCCTTGTATATAAAAGCATAATCTAAACTTGTAAAAGGTTCATTAATACACTTATTTAAAGTGCTAATAAATTGCACAAATTACAACATATTTGGGAGTTCATAGAATTTAATTATATATACTCCAACAATATTTTACACAAATCACAATTTGAATTAACTTGGATAAAGTTGAATGATGACTTGATAATTACAAGTAAAGAAAGTAGGAATAGGTAAATATATTTTCCTTAAGAAAATTCAACTTACCAAATAAGGATACAATAACCAAGAAAAAGAAAAACATAACATGAACTATCTTGTGTTCTTGAACCACAAGTGCTTGAAATAAAAAGTTGTTCTTTGAAATAATAAATACTTGCAAAGATGAAATTAAGCATATGAAAAAACATTTATTATTCGAAACTTCCACACAAACTTTCAAATCTACCATGTTAGTCTCAATAAGTAGTTGAGAAAAAACAAGTGATTGCAACAAAAACAGAAAAGTCTCATTTACCTTTGATTTTGAATAGGAGTTGTATCACATCCACTTGTGCTATATAGTCTTCAAGATTCCAAAAAAAAACCAAAAGGAACAAGCATACAAAAGTGAAAAATCAAAAGATTGCAAAAAAAAAAAGAAAAAATATGTCAAGTCTTAATTCAAGTGTTTGATGACTACAAATACTACTTCAACTTTTATCACCAAGGAATTAGCTTTTTGCAACTTCTCAAACCATAGCTTATTCACCATGGTTAAAACAACTTCATAATAGTAAGGAATTTTGTCACATAAAGACTTTTGAAAGAGAAGTAGAACTAGTTGCATTTCAAAATCTAGGTTTCATTGTTTTCTCAACAAGGAAAGCAAGGAAGAGGGGATGAAAGAAAAGATGTTACAAGACGTGAAATTCCAACAAACTCACAAAACTTTCAATGTAAGGTAAAGCCCAAGGTGGAGGCATTCCAAAAAAAGGGCCTATGATGAGTTGATAGTTGAGTCCAAGCTAACATTTTAGGAATGTACTCCACATTTGGGCATTATCCATGGTAAAACATGACAAAAACATTATCATGAACCTAAAGATATGTAGATCACAAGGTGAGAAAAGGAGGGTTTTAAAGCTTAATCTTAAGAGTGGGAGAAATATTACACCTACGAGCACAACTTTTGTCTTCATCCTAAGGAAGGTGGATATTCATGCATGTAAAATGCCCACCAAATACACTTGGAATTTTTTCTAAATGGGTGGTTGTTGTCCATTAAAGTATCAACAACCATTAAGGTATAAGTGAGCCTAGGCCTACATAAAATAGAAGCAAATAAAGAGGTTATGGGGGGTTCAAAAGTACCTTGGTTTGGAGTACTAATGATTCACAAGCACTACAACATGATTAGGATGTCATAGAAAAGTTATACACTCCAAATACATTTTCACTACTCCAACAACTACAAACATGCTTGGGATGTCATAGAAAAGCCATACACTCCAAATACATCTTCACTGCTCCAACAACTACTATAACCAAAAAAGGAAGTTTCAAAAACACCTTCACAAGCACTGTAGAATTCTCTCTGCTAGAATGTAGTAGACTCCTCTTCTCTGGAGTAGACAAACTTACCAAGTTCCTAATTAAAGTCCATAGCTTCTATACCTCTAGCTCTGCCCATTCTCAAAGAAAGGCACACATTCAGTGCTCCCAAAGACCCACTACCAGAACTTCTATAGGCATCACTTCGACGCACGTCTCTACAGGCTCAGATCACCTTCTGACCCTTTTCCTCTTCCACACCTAACCTTCATTAATCCTCCTCCCCTCAGATCATGGAGCTACCGTCTTCTAGTTGCTAACGCAGCGGAAGACAATCAACAACTAGCAATCTCCTACGCTCCCCTGCATTCTCCAAATTTTTCTTCTTCTTTCCCCAAAAATCTATCCACTACCCAAATCCTCCTGCCTCCTCCTCTATTTCCCCCACCTTCCCGTTTTGCCTAGTCCTTCCTTCTCCTTTTGGCCCATCAATGCACCTCCACACATCCTCATCATTCGCGCCGCCATTGGCCTGTACAACCTCCTTCACACCCCAAACACAGATCTTCCATGCATCTCCATGCAGCCGTCACGGAGAATTATCCGCCGCCAAAAATCAGGACAACTAATTATACTCATAACAAAGCTCAAGTCCCTAATGTGTTCACACTAGGAGAAACCTGTTTTCACGTTACATATGTAACCCCTCCGTTCTTAAAGAGCTGAGTCCCTCAGCTTTTCTTAGTTTGGTGGAATGTGATAGATCTGAAGGTCCCTTCGGGATCTCTCCCACTGGTTTCCATCAGCATCCTAGATGGTACAGATTCGACATCCCTCCTCAAAGTCAAAGTTACCTTTCCCATCAGTATGCCCAATGAATTGGTATGGGCCTTCCCAACTTGCAGCCAATGCTCGCTTCTTTCCTGGCTTCTTCATCCTCACCATTGTCTCCCCTGCAATCAGACCCTCAAACAGGTGCTTACCTTTCCTGGTAGCATAGGCCTTTCTCTGTTTCTTTTGTGCTTGCCCCACATTGAGCAAGACGTCTTCATGGATGCTTGCAATAAGCTCCATCTTCTGCACGAAGTGTGCTGCAGCAACTTCCACATCATTACTATCATCAGTTACAGTGGTCAGACCGTGTAGATAATTGTCTGCCCTAAGATGCGGGGTCCGACCAGTGAGGATGATGAAAGGTGAGAATTTTGTGCTAGCCTGGATTCCACATCGATACCCAAACAAAATCTTGGCCAGCTATTCATCCACACTCCCTGGTGTTGCAGTAAGGACTATGATGTCGTGCTTGATGGTCTTGATGATGCGCTCCGCCATCCCATTGCATTGAGGCCACTGAGGTGCAGTGCGCTGATGCTGGATCCCATAGTCCTTGCACATCAAATCAAATTTTGCAGCCCATTCTCCACCATTGTCAGTAAGCACAAACTTGGGGACCCCATACCTGCAGATAATGTCATCTTCCAGGAATCTGGCCACAGTCTTGGCACCATGATCAGCAACTGCTTTCACCTCACACCACTTGGAATAATGGTCGATGGCCACCAGGATGTATTTGTTTCCTGACTTAGTTTCAGGCAGTGGTCTTGTAGTGTCCAGAGCGACCCTATGGAATAAGTCGCAGATTGGAATACTCTTGAGCTGCTCATCCCCAGAGCGAATGCTACCCTCACTCCCTACCAGCTGACACTGCTGGCACGTTTTGATGACTGATCTGACATCCACAGTCCTATTGTGCCAGAAATACCTTCTACAGATTTCAGCCGACATCCTATGTTTTCCAGAGTGCCCCAAATCCTGATGCATATGAACTACCAATGGTATTCTTTCCTCAGGCTTGGGCACATACAGTCCCTTGAAGTAAAGCCTTTGCTCCCTCCAGCAGTAGTTGCTTGCTCGTCTTCTTGCCCTCTTGCCTTCCTCGAGGTCACATGTGTCTGGTAGCATCCCTTCCTTCAGCAGCACCAGACAGGTCGTATCTTCCCAGATGTCAATGCATTCCGTTCCCACTCCACAGTCTTCTTCCTTCCCCAATCCTGTCAGATTGACTTCATGATGACTAAGCCCAGACAACTCCTGAGCAGCCAAGATTAGCTCTAGCTGCTGTTGCTTACCATAGTACCTGAGCTGGCCCTTTTACAGAGCCTGCTTGCCACGAGTGGCTTCCAAACCCTCATCTTCTGCTGCTCCCACAACTTCTACATTTGGGGCAGCCTCCTCATCCGCGTTTGTTGCGGTCACAAGGTCAAGCATAAACAGTTGGTGAGGTGGCGAGCAACGCCAATGATTGATTCCAAAACAACAACTGCGATGCTCAGTGAATCCTCGTATCTGCCTCTTGATTCCTAACCACTCCGAATCCTGACCATATTGGACAGCAAACATTCTTGTAGCATCGTTGGTGGATCCACCCCGTATGTTCGAATCATCCTGGATTTCTTGATAGAAATCATCATCATCCACAACCTGTCCCACTGGATTTCGGGTCAAGGCGTTAGCATTCGCATGTCTTATACCTGGCCGGTGTACTATCTTGAAGCTGAAGTCTTGCAGCATGTCAATCCACCTTCCCCTTCTCCCATGCGCATCAGATACTGTCGCCAACCATTCAAGCGGCTTGTGGTCCGTTCTCAGAGTGAAATGTGTTCGGTGCAAATACTGCTTGAAGTGCAAGATTCCCCATATCAATGCATAACACTCCCCTTCCATGGGGTGGAATTTCCTTTGAGCCACACTCAGAGCTTTGCTGGCGTAAGCTACTACCTTCTCGCATCTGCCCTCCCTCTGTGATAAAACGGCACCAATGCCTCTTGTTGACCAATCAACATCAAGACAGAACGGCTCCTTAAAGTTAGGTCTCACCAAGATTGGGGCCTCCACAAGTGCTCTCTTCAGAGTGTCAAACGCCCCCTGACAATTTTGATCCCATACAAATGCCATGTCCTTCTTTGTTAGTTCAAACAGAGGACTCGCTATCCTCGAATACCCCCTGATGTACTTTCGATAGTACCCTGTCAGTCCCAAGAAGGATCTGACATTGGTTACTGTTTTTGGTGTTGGAAAATGCAGCACTGCATCTATCTTACTAGGATCAGGCTTAGTACCCTCCTTGTTGACTACATGTCCCAGGAACACAATGCTCTCAGCAGCAAAGCAGCATTTGTTCGGATTCAATTTCAAATTCACCTCCCTGAGTCTGGAGAACACCACTTCCAAGTGTTGGAGGTGGTCCTCCCAATTCTCGCTGTGAATATTGAGATCATCCACAAACACCTTGAGGAACCTGTCTCCCAAATCCTTGAAGACCTCAGACATGGTCCGTGTAAATGTACTTGTAGCGTTCTTTAGGCCGAATAGCATGACTGTCCAATCATACAACCCGCTCTTGGTAATCAGCGCTGTTTTCCCCCTGTCTTCAGGAGCCATCCTAATTTGCCAAAATCCTGATTGTAAATCAAGTGCAGTGAACCAGGCTGATTTGCCCAACTAAGAAATTACATCATCAACAAGAGGCATGGGGAACGAATCTCGCCGGGTTTGCAAATTGAGTGGCCGATAGTCTCCACAGAATCGTCTGCTCCCATCCTTCTTTACTGGCAGAGTCACACAACAGGCGTATGCAGAGTCACTCGCCCTCATCTTTCCCAATTCCACCAACACATTGATCTGCCTTTTCACCTCTGCCTCCTCCCAATATGATAGTCGCCCTGGAGCCACCCTACAAGGAGGAAAGCCTTGGGTGTCAATCGAGTGTTCTCCAATAGTGCAACAGCCTAGCTCCCCCTTGTTCCAGGCAAACACATCTTGATATTGTTCCAAGACCGTCCAGAGTTGCCGTCCCATCTCCTTATTCAGCACCTAATCCACTTGCATCTTCTGGCGAATCTCATCCCACCTTGAATCCACCTCTCGATTGTGATCCAATTGTGCTTTGGTGCTGTTGTGAGAGTCAGCGATGTCCTCACGCTGAACTTGCAGTAGCACAGGCACTTTTTCACCTTTCCCTCTTCCAGAGAGGACCTGTTTTCCCCGCTCTGCATCAGCAACCCATTGAATCCAATCGGCGTAGTCATCTGCATCTGTGATCTCCTCTTTCATGAGATCATTAGCCTGCTCCTGTAGTGTTAGCTCTAGAATTTGTTGAGGTCCCTCTGACAGTATCAGCTCTTCAAATTCGATGTTATCGAACTCAGGTGCGCCATCAACTGGCTCCACCACTTGGACTACCTGGTCATAGCTCCCATTCGAGTCAGAGTCGGAATCCGACTCCCGGGTGTCTATCTGTACATTGGCGCCATACTCATCATGCAAGGACGACTTTCTGAACAGTGCATCCAAGTTCCCAGGTGTGTGCTACAGAGCGTCTGTATCAGTTGGGATCACAGTTTTCGAGTTCAACTTCTGCAGCATGTTCACCATGGTCAGCGGCAGGACTTCCACATCAGATCCTGGACCGCGCCTCACCTGAATCAACCCCTGCTCCATGTCGACGATCATTCCAATTTTGATGAAAAGGTCAAGCCCAAGCAGTACATCGTAACTATCCGTATCTACCACCATGAAAGTCATGGTGCATTGTACACCTCCTACCTTGATCAGTACTTCCTCGATCCGACCGAGAGCCTGTGTAACGGCTCTTGATGCCGTCTTGTAAGTCTTGGATCCAAATACCAAGTGCATCAGACCCAACTCTCGAACAACTGCAACTGCCATGACTGACATAGATGCTCCGGTGTCCACAAGTCCCTCAACCAAATAGCTATTCACTTCCACCGAAAGGTGGAGTGTTTTGCTTCTGTGCATCTTGTTGATGCATACTCGCCTGAGCATTGGAGCTGCTGAGACCATTGATATCTGAGTACCCGCAGCTTCTGCATCCTTCTTCTTTCTGGCTACCTTCACAAGACTCTCAAGGTGCTCCAATTCCCCCGGTATCATCATCACCGTCTCCATTGGTGTTAGTGAGATTTTTCCCTTAATGAAATGGGACAAAATTTTCGACCTGACAGAATTTTCCCGATTGATTCCTGCGCCTTCTATTGTAGTTTCAGGGGGTGGCACAGTACCTGCTGGTGCTACTTCGACATGCATCCTTCTTCTTGGCACCTGAGTGTAAGAGAATATGTTCTCGCTCCCACATAGTTTGTTGAGCTGATGCAAGGTTGCTTCCTCATCATTCAGCAGTACTTCCAGAAAGTTTGCTGATCCGGGATGTGCCTTCCCATCCTTCGGCTTCTTCCAGCATCTGTCCTCTGAGTGTCCTAACCCTGCACAAAAGGAGCACTTCACCCCGCAATTCTCTGTCCTATGAGGCATCCCACATTTGGCACATTTTGGCCGGGGTTCATTAAGCCTTGGACATGCAGTGGCTATGTGATCTCCTCCCCTACAGATCTGGCATCCTGTAGACATGCTGGAAGAGGATGATGTGACAGGTCCCTACACATTCCCCTTCAAGAAATTAATGAGTGTGTTATTCAAAGCATTAACCTGCTTCTCCATCATTGTCTCTTCAACTCCTTCCTCATGTTCCTCCTTCAGAGGCTCGTATGGAGTTTCGCCAAGCTCACCCAGTACCCTTTTGAGCTCTGTGGCAACACCCACAAGCTCTTCAATGTCAATGAACGTCCTAACTACACATAACTTTCGAATCTCAGGCCTCAGCCTACCCAAAAACCGCCTTCTTTGTTCGGCGTCTGGTATCCTGCCTCTCTGAAACAACTTGTCGAGGCGTTCGAAATACTTCAGCACCCGCTCTTTCGGTTCTTGCTTGATGGCATCCAATTTCACCCGGATGTCATCAGTATCGACATTGCCATATTTTTGCACAATCAGGGTCCTCAACTTAGCCCAATTGGCTGGTACAGGTTGCAGCCTCTTGAACCACTCCTTGGCTCGACCCCGTAAATTAAGCTTGGCGATCTTGAAAAGTTTGTCAGCATTGAGATCGCACACTTCGGCCGCCATCGTGAGACGCTCCGCCCAGTCATTGACGTCCTCATGATCTCGTCCCCATAACAACTCGTACATTCCCTGGGGACTAGTCATCTGGCAAGTGTTTAGCAGCAAACAAAATTGCAACGTTGTCCAAGTGTCAACAAAAACAATCGGCTTCTAAGTCTCTGCAGCTCAGCTCTGATCTTAAAGGAAAAGCAAAACTTTATCTCAGTCAAGGACAAAATTCCGACTGCACTCCCTCTACAACTGGAGTCAGAGGTGAAACATTAGAAGCAAAAGTAGAAAAAATTTGCTCATCGGTCGATTCCTGCTGAAACCGCCATTCTCCCTCCTGACTTCGCCATATCCTCCAGCTCATAAGGCGCGATCTAAACTCGCCATGCTCCACCCTGAGCAGATGATCGCCCTCCTGAAACAGATCTTCCACTCGAGGAATGTATAACTTGACAAAGTGATTGGGCGACACCGCAGTCTTAGGTACCCAAACGTCTCCTAGTCTCGGTATACCTCGTTGCCTCTCAACAAACATAGGGGATATCCTACGCAAGATAGGAGGTGAAGTAGAATTGGGTCTGTAAGTGTGAAGTCGATGCCCACCCTCTTGTTCCATTTACTACCTTCACCCAAACTTCAGCACGAGTATAAAACCCACTATGAACTACCTCTACGGTGATATCTCCAACTCTAGCTTGGTTTGGATCTATTCCTACAATGCTCACCACTCCAAAACCTAGAAAACGCAAAATTACTGCCCCTCTCTGTGGCCCATTCTGCACAGTATGGAAATCAAACATACTAACAAGTTGCTGCTCACGAACTTCCTGAGTCACTTCTTCCACAGGCACTTCCTTTCCACTCGACGAAGACATGATCTTCAACACTCATTCTACCCAAGTTCCCACAGGTTCTTCCAAGGTTGCTAACACGGAACTACGCTCTGATACCAAAAAGGAAGTCTCAAAAACACCTTCACAAGCACTGTAGAATTCTCTCTACCAGAATGTAGTAGACTCCTCTTCTCCGGAGTAGACAAACTTACCAAGTTCTTAATTAAAGTCCATAGCTTCTATACCTCTAGCTCTGTCCATTTTCAAAGAAAGGCACACATTTAGTGCTCCCAAAGACCCACTACCAGAACTTCTATAGGCATCACTTTGACGCACGTCTTTACAGGCTCAGATCACCTTCTGACCTTTTTCCTCTTCCACACCTAACCTTCGTTAATCCTCCTCCCCTCAAATCATGGAGCTACCGTCCTCTAGTTGCTAACGCAACGGAAGACAATCAACAACTAGCAATCTCCTACGCTCCCCTGCATTCTCCAAATTTTTCTTCTTCTCTCCCCAAAAATCTATCCGCTACCCAAATCCTCCTGCCTCCTCCTCTATTTCCCCCACCTTCCTGTTCTGCCTAGTCCTTCCTTCTCCTTTCGGCCCATCAATGCACCTCCACACATCCTCATCATTCGCGCCGCCATTGGCCTGTACAACCTCCCTCACACCCCAAACACAGATCTTCCATGCATCTCCATGCAACCGTCACAGAGAGTTATCCGTCGCCAAAAATCAGGACAACTAATTATACTCATAACAAAGCTCAAGTCCCTAATGTGTTCACACTAGGAGAAACCTGTTTTCACGTTACACTACAAGCATGCTTAAGATGTCATAAAAAAACCATATGCTCCAAATACATCCTAGCCACTCCAACAATTTCCTGTAACAAGATGGTTGTGGGGTTCAAGTGGAAGAAAAGCATGAACGAAAAAGGGGATTAGGAAAGAATTGTTATTGAGGAAACCAAAATTTGATATTTTGCAACAATGGACCTCGCACTAGAGGAAGAATTTTATTAAACTTTGCCTACTATTGCAAACATGAATGCACCTTCAAATAAACCATTCAATGACAAAACTTAAGGAAAAAGAAACACCAACATCTTGTTCTAATAATTCAAAAACCTTTGCTCCATTGGACAACATTCAAAGAACCCTACAACACAAGAAATTAAAGATCAGTTCATTGAACAATGTTCAATTTCTTACATAAAGAAACAAGAATTACATTTTGGCCACATTGATTGTACTTTCTTTCTTTCTCCCCCTCCTCCCTTTGGTGCACACTAATGTTTTTTTTTTCATTTTTGCAAAGTAGCTAATGGGGCCACCTTTAAAATGCAATTGGTGTTGCTATGGTTAGTAACAAGGTGTTATAGGAACTTTATGTGGCCCACTAGTAGATTCTTAATAAAAACTTGACTGCCACTTCAATTTGTTAAGTGAATTATTTGACATTTCTTTGAATTATTGAGTTAAAAAAATTGGCTAGTTTTGGAATGCAGACATAGTTTTCAAGCTATTAATCAAATGTAGTTGGAGTTTTTATGGCGAGGTTTGTATTATTGTTGTTGAGATTTGGCAAGTACTTGGGGTGGGTTGTAGAATTGCCAAAGATATAAAATCCTTTGAATGTATAAAACCAACTAGAAACAATCATAATCACAAGCACTTGTGGGGGAATTAAGCCCTAAAACTGGCCTTTCCAACACAAGTGACCTACAATCAACCAAGTTAGTATATAAGAATAACTTTAAAAAATCATGCAAGGAGAGAAACCAATGTGATTGGAGTTTAGAAAGTTCACTGGCTTGTAAATAGCCATTAAATTCAACAAATAAAAATACACACACACACCAAAAAATATATGCTTTTGTAAAAACATAGGTAGCAATTCATGCCTATGCAAAAACATGGCCATCAACTCCACAAAATATAGCCCACCCTAACCATCATAACAATAGTGGTGTCATGTTGTTCACCATTGTTCAATACACTTTGCATACGGGAAATTTTGCAAAGTGTAAAATCATTGTGTAAACATCTAAATAACAAAGGGCAAATGGGTAGTCAACCTATTATGGAGCTTTGATTTCATGAAAGCCAATGTAGAAAAGCAGTGCTCATCTTCCACACTACCCACTATTTGCACCATGGCCATTTCAACTAGTTTCACATATTATGGGAAGCTATAAATAAGAACCTCAAATGCTGTCACTAAATGCCACATTTTCGTCAAAGGATTGGTGTTAAAAGGTGGAGCCATGCATGCAGCTACATTCAACTTCATCATCAACTTGAACATGCCTTGTTGGCTATCAAGGTCACTAACATTAAGGACTTCAGGCACAAAGGTTTCCACCCCATCCAATAACTATGTTTTGCTAAAGTAGAAAGTTATTTTGATTATAGCAAGGTGTTTTGGGAAAGATGTTTCATAGTTTTCTTGTAACCAATACTGGGGATACACAATCCCAAGAACATTCGTGACACCATGGGCTAGAAACCTTATCTCTAGTTTTTGAATCAATGTTTTTATGACCCCTGCCAAAACATCCACATTACACAACAACAAAACTACTTTAAACAACCAAACTTGTAGCCATGCTTCCAACAACCCCTACAAAAGCATGAAGATAAAAGAAAACTCAACAAATTGAAAGAAAAAAATCAAACAACCCAAAAAAAGAGTTTTAAGAATTTACCTTTGCACTAGTTCTTCATCGGTGATTCAACAACAACAAATATAAATTCAGTGACAAATGTAGGTGTCAAAGTCTCCAAATCATAGTGGATTACCCATATGTGCTGGCCATTTACTTCAAAGGCCAAATGTTGGAGTCCAAAATTAAGATTAGGTCTCCACTTCAAGTGGATGTTTTCATGCTTACATATGATCAAGGACTTGAATACCCAAAAGGTATATGCAATGAAGTTTGAAAATTGTTCCAAATACATGTTATACATATCACCTTGGTAGACCTTGATAATAGTCACAAGGTCACACACAAACACATCCCACATCTATGCAAATTTAATCAGAGCATGCACAGATTCCAGTAGTGGCAAGATACATGCAAGTCCCAACAAGATTTGCAAGTCACACAAATGTTCATAATTTTGTTTGGCTTGTTGGTTTGTAGGGTTGTCTAACACCATTTTCACCAAGAATGTTTTATATTCTGCCATCAACCTTTTGGCGGGGCTCAACATTGAGATCCACCTTGTTTTCATGTTCTAGATAATCTTATTCCCCTTCATTTCCAACTTCTTAGCTAGCTTTGTCAACTCTAGATGTCTTTTTGGTGAATGTGCAAAGTAATTGTGCAAGGTTTGCAACAAATGTTCAAGGCAAATCACCAGAGGCAAACTTGATAAAGTTTGCACTGCCAAGTTTGTTCGATGGGCCATGTAATGAATCCCCAAAGAATTGGGAGCATATTTGTCATGTATCTATTTGTGACACTAGTCCTTGTCCCCTAAAAAAAATTAACACCATCTGCCCCAAAACATATAAGCTTTTGGGCAATTTAATTTCATGGCAAACCTACACTTATCATGAGTGCCTCCATAATAACCTTAGTTACGTAAGTAGTCCCTGAACCTACAACCACCCTATCCAAAGATATTAGAATGGGATTCCTTACCTAGTTCTGCACCACATAGCAATGGATAGACAACCATGATTGGTTGTCAACTATGGAGACCTAATCATAGTTCAGAGCAATGTAATGTGCAACTTGAACTATAGCCTTAGTGGTTTTCATCATCGCTTGATGCATGAATTTTACCATGGTCTAGTTAGAACTATCACTCCAATGTTTTTTATTGTTTTTGGGCATTGCCAAAAATTCAAACAATGACTTCAAAGATTCATATTCCAACATTGGATGGCCCTACTGCAACAAATGAGACATAATGGAAAATTGAACAACTTTCCAAGCTTTTTCTCCTACCACCCCATGTGCCAATTGGGCATCAATAGTCCCCCGACTATAAGATGTAAGTGTTTTCTGGTTCTTGGCATGCTTACAAACCTTGGAGTAAAACCAATCCCCTTTTTCACATTAGACCCCATATTCCTCACAGTTTTTTGATGACTTGCATGCTTACAAAGGGAATCCCACTTAGTAACAAGTATTTTATTTTTTCCTTCTACCTTAGTTTAAACCCTACATTTGATAGTGTGCAAGGTTCCATCTCCCCTACAAACAATTCTACCCATGGGAGTTTTGTAGCCCATTTTTCTTGGAACTTTCTTGTTGCATCATAGTTCGTTTTCTTGATGATTACCTTAGGTTATATGGGCTTATCATTTTCAGCACTAGGGAAAACCTATTCAAAGACATGGACACATCTTCAATGTGATATACATTGGAAGGATCAGAACTACAACTAGAAAATAAAGGAGGAGAAGATGGAAGAGTAGACCCATGAGATGAAAATGATTTGTCACTGGTAGGAATGACAAGAGGCCCACCTACCTCAAAATTCATGGAGGAGAAGTACTTGAATTTGCAAACATGTGATAGTAGTGGTGGCATTGTGCCAAGAAAACACAATAGTTCACTAAATAGTTTTGCAATAAAAATAATTGCACTAAAGAAGATAATGTACCAAGTCTGTAGAAGAGAGCATATTTGGAGATAGCTGCATTAAATATAGAAGATAGTACCATCAATTTTGATAAAAACACTGGTTACCATTGAATCACCATTGAAGCAGAAGGCTCATTGAAGCATAAATGCTCACTAGAGTAGAAAAGCTCATTGAAGAACAAAAATTTTAGAACATAAAATACCACAATTCATTGAATCAAAGATGCTCACTGAGCAGAAAGGTAGAAAGGTTGTTTGAAACAAAAAAAGGTCATTGAAACATAAAGGTTCACTGAAGATAACATTAAAATAGAATAGAAAACCAACATAGAACCCTAGAAGACCATAACTTAATGAAGCAGAAAGGTTTATTGAGGTAGAAAGGTAGAAAACCTCATTGAAGCAAGTAGGGACACTTAAACATACAAGTTCATTGAAGATAAAGTAAAAGAAGCAATACAAAAGAAGACCAACATAGAACCCTAAAGTAGCACATTAGACCAATATAGCAAAAAGGTTTACCGAGGTAGAAAAGTTTACTAAAATAGAAATGTAGAAAGGTTCATTCAAGCAAATAAGGGCACTGAAACATAAAAGGTTCATTGAAAACAACATTGAAAGTAGAAAAGAAGACCAACAGAACCATTCTACAAACCACTAAAGCAAAAAGGGTTTACTGAAGTAGAAAGGTTTATAGAAACAAAAAGGCAAAAAGGCCAACAAAGAAGCATAGAGTACCTACACCATTGAAACAAAAATATTCATTGAAGAAGTAACACTAACATAGATTCATGAGACACCACTAGAACAAATAGTAGAAGTATGGAATTCAAAGGGAAATGGCTAGATTATGTACCTCTTTATAATTTTGTTAGGAGATCAAGCATGAAGTCATGGATACTCTTGCAATAGTGTAAAATTGCATAAAATTTCTAGCAATGTTTGCACTCATAAAGGATTCACAAGATCCTTAAAGATTTTAAGAACTATAAAACATATAAAACAAACAAAACCTAGAAAAATACTTGAATTTCTATTCCTTGGTAATTGTTGCGCTTGCAAAAGTGAAGAACTTCAATGCGCGTTCATCATGATGGAGGATCATGAATTCGTGGAGCTCCATTAGCAACACACTAATGCGAGAGTCGTTGGAACTTGGAAACCTGCACGAACACAAGCATTCAAAACATAAGTTGGAACTTCCAAACATTGAAAATGCAATTGGTGACTAGAAGCTATTGCAAACGGAATGCCATTGCAAGTGGGTGACAAAAAATAGTAGGAGCTCCTTAGCGATGAGCAAAAAGGAGGAGGAGAAAGCTTTGGCGATCTCTCCTACACAACCATTGCAAGACTCTAGCGAGACAAGCGCCTGAATCTTCGTGGATAGGTCAGGAGTTAGGGTTTAGGAGGGTTATAAGGTGAGATCAATAATCATCATCGTCGCATCTGGGCAACAATGGCAAAACCTTTAGGGTTTAGGTGGCAAATCCAAACCGTCCCTCGACGCCTTTTGGCATGTCTTCATCCGTCCATGTCCATTTTGCCGCAAAAAAAATTAAAAAATCCATTTCCTTTTGTATAGGTAGCCATGGATTTATAAATGTAGAAAAATGAGGATAATTCGCCAAAAATAAAAACACACAGATTTCTAAATGTAGAAAAATGGCAATAATTCGCCATAAATAAAAACACAGATTTCTAATGTAGAAAAATGGCAATAATTCACCAGAAATAAAAACATTGGTGCACACACGCACACGCACACACACACACACTCTCTCAACAAACTGAACACACCTTGTAAAATGTCCAAATGGCCCCTAACAAATAAAAATGTTAAAGACATTTGTCTCTGTTGCAACTTCTTGGCAACTTTTATGTATATGTTTTGAAGAAGTGCAACAGAAGTTCAACACTGGCCGGAAAGCAGAACAAGCATAGCAGGGCTAGAGTGAACCAACAACCACTAGTGCACTAGTTTAGGATGAGGTCATTTAAGTTGTTTTGGGGATGAACCAAAAACACATCCTTTTCCCCTACCCAGGGATTTTTTAGCCCCCTTCTTTGCCCCCAAATTTTCCCCTCCTACC
>Ga0116231_10000101_pt1 | contig 103089 bp, 94 predicted proteins | sample S1TSphgellanicum_2_FD_89695 | JGI IMG/M metagenome (GOLD analysis project Ga0116231, IMG submission 89695) | Host-associated microbial communities from peat moss isolated from Minnesota, USA - S1T2_Fd - Sphagnum magellanicum MG | ecosystem: Host-associated > Plants > Peat moss > Unclassified...
ACCACTTTGTGTGGGTTGTGTGCAGGCCCGTGTGAGTGACTAAAGCTTGTCAACTCTTCCTAGTCCCATCCCGAAGCTCCAACACGCCCCTCTACCCCTCAAAGGGTTGTGAGCTAGGGAGCGTGCTCCGATTCCTCCTTTTCCACTATTTTCTACTTGGGCTCACATTTGAGCCCTTAAGGAGTTGGGAGTGCGTCAGATTAGGCTTTCGGGTTGGTGACCCCCATGCCTCCTTGGGAGGTTGGGAGCGCCAGGGTGTCCCACCTAACCTTAGCGTGCATAGGCGCCTCCTTGCCCCCCTATATAAAGTTCCTAATGAGCCCTCTGACCTGGCTGCACATTTTGGGATCCGGATTCTAACATGCGGCCAGGTACCAGATAGACACGAGTAGAACCTATTTCGCCACTAAGATTCTTCTCGCAAGCGAGAGCTTGTTACTGTTCCAATTGATGAGCTTACCTTTGAGGGCGAGCATCATCGTGTCAAAATTCGCCTCGGATGGTAAGTGGAAACCGACCTGAATCTCGAGGTACCTTGTACCTTTCCCTTTCGGGATCCACTTTAGCCCTTCGTCTTTCCCCCACTCCCAGGACTTTTTGTCGCAACCCCACTTTCGGGCTAAGAGTGAGAAGGCAACTCACGCTCCCAAAAGTGGGAAAATGGAGTCCTCCGGGACTCCCAAAAATTCAGAAGACGATTTGAGGGGTCGAATCTCCTTGCCTTGGTGAGTTCTTTATATCAATGGAAAGCTCTTGAAGTGTAGATGTCCAAAATGGGCTCGCATTGCCCATTTGGACATGTGCAGCCCAAGTTATGGGCAAAAGAAGGGTCAGGAGTCAAACTGCCAGTTTGACTCCCGACCATTAAAAGTCAGGAATCGACCTCTTTCCGACGTCGGCTTAAGGAGTGTGACACGGAGTTAGAAAGCTCTCGACAAGAACTACAGCTTTGGTTTAGAGCTCGTCCCAATCCGAGTTCGCGGCGACGAGCTATGACCGTCCAAAGTCCCGAGATTCCAACTCGGGACAGTTTCGGGACTCCAACTTGGGAGTCCCGGGAAAAAGAGCCATTTGGATGTAGCCTCGCGGAGAGCTATAGAGTATACTATATTGGGGAAGGTGGTGGCTTCCCTCGAGTCCAGGCCATGGTGAGTCTTGTGTGTAAAAGTGCCCGTGGCTTGTCCCAACACCCAAGGGTGTTCCCAAATGTGAACTAGCCCTCTTGTGATTGATTTTGGATACAGATTCATGCTTGATCTTCTAGTCCATCTTCCTAGTCTAATCCTGGGACTTTTAGCACGCCCCTCTACCCCTCTTTAGTGCTAGAAGTCGAGAACGCCCCTCAAGTCTCAACTTTTCGCAATTACACCTAGTTGAACCCTCAAGTGGGTTCAACCCGGGACTTGGAAATGCATCACTTTTCTCTTTGGCTGGCCCAGATGGCAACCGATTTGTGCCAATTGACTTTGGCTTCGGACGCGCGGAAAAAGGTCTTGAGGACCTCTTACGCCCGGTCCATGTTGACTGGGGTGCCCTTCAGGTAGAGGGCTGTGTCATCAGCAAAGTCTGGTCCCTGATCAGACCACCTCTAGGAAGGGAAAGGCCTTCGACCCCATGATTGGGGTCGGCCAGCATGTACCCCAGAACATCAATAGTTAGAATGAATAAGTAGGGTGCTAAAGGGCACCCTTGCCTTACAGACCTGGCGAGTTGGAAATCGGGGCCGGCTACCCCATTCACTTTGATGGCGGAGGTGGCATCTCGATATAGGGATGCAACCCAGCGGACCCAGGTGGGGCCAAAGCCCAATTTGTCCAGGGCCTTGAAGAGAAAGTCCCATTCGATTCTATCGAATGCTTTTTTGAAGTCCAAAAGAAGGAGGACCAGTGACGCACTCCCAACTCCTCAAGGGACTCAAATGTGAGCCCAAGTAGAAAACAACGGAATAAGGAGGAATCGGAGCACGCTCCCTAGTTCACAACACTTTGAAGGGTAGAGGGGCGTGTTGGAGCTCCGGGATGGGACTAAGAAGAGTTAACAAGCTTCACTCACTCACACGGGCCTGCACACAACCCACACAAAGTGGTTAGTGCATAGTTGGAGATCCCTTGGAGCTAGGACGAGCCACGGGCAACACAGACACACAAGACTCACCACGGCCCGGACTTGGGGGAAGCCACCACCTTCCCCCTTATAGTATACTTTGCAGCTCTCCACGGAGGCTACATCCCAATGGCTATTTTCCCCGGAAATCCCGAATGGGAGTCCCAAAATCGCGCCAAATGGGACTCCCGAGACTTTGGAGCCCCATAACTTTGCGAGCAGACCTCGGATTACAATGCAGTCTAAAGAAAAGTTGTAGCTTTTGTCAAGAGCTTTCCAACGATATGTGGCACACACCCTGTAGTTAAGTAAATCGGGTCAATTCCCGACTTTTTGTGGTCGGGAGTCAAACTGGCAGTTCGACTCCCGACCCTTCTTTTGGCCATAACTTGTGTTTTAGATGTCCAAATGAGTAATGCGAGCCCATTTTAGACATCTACGCTTCAAAAGCTTTCCAATGATATAAGGAACTCCACAAGAAATTGAGGTTTGACCCCCTGCAATTGCTCTCTGAAAGTTCGGGAGTCTACCGGGACTCCATCTCCCCAAAGTGGGAGTTGCTTTGGGAGTGTGAGGGTTCACTCCCTCACACTTTCTAACACTCCCGGGAGTATGTGATGTGATTCCCGGGCTTCCTCTTTCCTTAACTCCCGGACTTCCTCTTGCCTTGTGACGCGCTCCCAAGTCACGGGGTGAAACCCACTTGAGGGTTTCACAAAGTCAAGTTGCGGAAAGTTGAGACTTGGAGGCATGTTCCCGGCTTCCAACTCTAAAAAGGGGTAGAGGGTCGAGTTGGGAGCCAAGGGATTAGACTAGGAAGAGGGACTAATTTATCTCGTGTGAATCTGCATCCAAAACCAACCACAAGAGGTTAGTTTAGCATTCGGGACACCCCTTGGTGTTGGGACTTGCCACGGGCACTTGGACACACAAAACTCACCATGGCCCGGACTCGGGGGAAGCCACCACCTTCCCCCATATAGTATTCTCTGCGGCTGGTCGCGGAGGCTACATCCGAATGGCACATTTTGTTGGGACTCCCGAAATGAAGTCCCGAAAGTGTCACGCTGGACTCCCGGAACTTTGAACGGCCATAGCTCCTCGCCCCAAACTCGGATCGGGACGAGTCTTAAATTAAAGTTGTAGCTCTCGTCGAGAGCTTTCCAACGCCGTGTCGCACTCTTCAAGGCGACGTTGGGAAGAGGTCGATTCCTGACTTTTAGTGGTCGGGAGTCAAATTGCCAGTTTGACTCCCGGCCCTTCTTTTGCCCATAACTTGGGTTGAAGATGTCTGAATGGCTAATGCAAGGCCATTTTCGATATCTACGTTTCAAGACCTTTCCAACGACACCAAGAACACTCCAATGCAAGGTGTTTTGGGCCTTTCTGTCGAGCTCTGAACATTCGGGAGTCCCGGAGGACTCCAAACCTCCAACTTTTCCAAGTGTTGGGCTTCACCCCCACACTTGGCCAAAGTGGGGTTGCGACACCTTGGCTCCCAGGCTTCCTCTTGCCACAACCTTGCAACCCCTTTGCCTTGGTCGCGAGCCCAAAGCTAGGGTTGCGACACCAGGTCCTAGTTGCTTTCTTCAGCCCAACCTAGGCCTTCTTGAGCCATGAACACTTTGTCAAGGATGCTCCGGCCCTCCACGAAGCCCGTTTGGTTGGGCCTGATGATCTCCGTGAGGTCCGTCTAAATCTTACAAGTGAAAGTTTTTGCGAGAACCTTATATATGCTGCCCAAAAGGGTAATGGGCCTCTAGTTATTCAGTCTGGCTCAGTCCCGTGATTTGGGGATGAGAGTAATCAGACCTTTGTTGATGTGGGCCGAGGTCGCGCCGGTTCTGAGCATCGCCGAGAAGGTGTGGAGCAACATCGACACTACCTCTTTTTCGAATTCTTGGAAGAATTCCATGGGCACCTCGTCGTGCCCTGGAGCCTTTCCTTTGGGGAGGGCTTTGATGGCATGAGTGACATCTTTGAGGGAGAGGTCTCTAGTCAGCCTCTCATTCATAGCTTGCGTGACCTCGGCGGGACACTCTTCCAGCAGACCGTCTGCGCTTCCGCCATGCCTGGAGTTGGCGCATCCGAGGAATATAGGTTGGCATAAAAGCTCGTGACATACAAGGCGAGGTCGCTTTGACTTGAGACTATGCCCTCCTTGGTTTCCAGCTCGCATAGGAGGGTCTTTTTTTTTCCTATGCGGTGGAAGTCAAAGAAGGCCTTGGAGCAAGTATCCCTGTATCTTAGCCATTTGGAAGTGAAAAGATGTTGGTTTCGCTCCATTGAATTTTGGAAAAAGTCCGCGAGCTTGCCTTGTGCATCTGAAAGGATGCCCCGCACTTCAACGTTCGTTAGGTCCCTTTGAAGTTGGACTTCAACCAGTTCAATCTTTTTGGTGCTTGCTCTGACGCAGGCACCATGAGTTGCCTTTTCGCCTTTGAAAGGCACGCGTTGCACGACATTACCCGGTCGGTGGCTGATTCTAGCAAGGCTGGCCAGTCGAAGTCTCGAGAGGGGGTGGTGGGGGGGGGGGGGATTCTCGACCCATGCTTCCCACAACTTTTTTCTCCCGTTTTCTTCACTCAAGAAAGAGATGTCGAAGAAGCGAGTGCGGTTCCCAGGCGCTTCCTGTTGTTTCCCCTAGACTGAAATGACAAGAGGGGAGTGGTCTGAGAGTTTTCTTACCAACGCTGCTGCCTCGATTCGTCTTCCCTTCTCTTCCACGAATTGGGAGACCAAGAATTTGTCGATCCTGGACATTGCTGAGGATGCCCCCGGGCGTCCGTTATCGAAGGTGAACTCTTTCTTAGAAAGCTTTCTAAAGCTGTCCAGGCGCCAAGCGTCAGACAGCCCATATTTGAGCGTCATGAGATGCCAAGAGGAAGACTCCCTCCTGTTCATCTGCCTTAGTCCGGTGGTGCCTCTGCATTCCGAGACCTCTTGGTGGTTGAAGTCCTTTCCGAGGATGACGTGGTTTGCATTGAAGTTTGCTTGGCTCACCTTTTGCCATAGTTGGGCTTAGTCGATGGAGTGGAGAGACGCATAGATGTTAATTATAGTTAATGATCCCTCCCCGGGAGGTTGTAAGGTGATAAACTAGGCGCGACCTTCGACCAGTATGCCATGATCAGTGATGAGTGGTGAGATCGTTTTGTCCACGAGTATCGTCATGCTGGCGCTGATTCTCTAGGAGCGTCCCATTGGGACACCCTCATTCCAATATGATTCGCCCTGCCAGAACTCAACCCCTCTAGTGGGGTCTTGGGCTTCCACCTTCCCGAGGTGGTGCTCCTAGAGAAGAATGACTTGCGATGGGGTTGGGAGCGATGAAAGCCAAGCCTTCACCTGTTTTGGTTTGGTCATTTTAACCCTCATGCCTCTGACATTGAGGGAGACCATAGTGAAGGTCTTCTCAAACATAAGTTAACCGGTTGCGGGCAGCCGGCTGGCTGATCAATCCCGAGGGTCTGATGGTGTCGTTGGCCGTGAGCTTGCTTTCCGGGCACTCTTCCTTGTGTTCGCCTTGGGCTGGGCCCAGGCTGCTTATTTCCGGGTTCATCAATATCTTCATATCCAGCTTGGTGAACTTTTTTTTTCTAGCGGCCTGAGGGGAGGCACGTATGCTAGCTGATCTATTTTTAAGCATTTGGCGGGTCGTATCTTCCGCACCCGACCTCATTAGAAGGTTGTGCGTCGGGGCGACGAACGCTACCTCATTGTTCAGATTGGGAGTTTGCTCCAGGGCCTTCCAATGAAGGTATTTCCTTTTTTGAACACTCACCCCTTTTACTCCCGTGTGGATGTAGACTAGGATGGTGCATTCCATCCCCCCCCCTGTTTAACTCTTCTTGCCAGGACCATTCCAACTGAGGTCTTTCATTGATGTTAAACTTGAATCTCAGGATTTGCTCTTCCAACTCAACCTCTATTCTATGAATGAGGTCCACCCATGCTGCATTAGGAGTCCACTCCACCTTGGGCTCAACTGTTGGCCCTGAGTATCTAATGTTCAGCGGTAGACTCGGCAAGGTGTGCATTTTGGAGTGCATCAACATCTCTTTTTGAACGTCCTTTTCTCTAGTTAGAACCGGCCAGAATCTGGCTTTAAAGGGCTCTTTGTTAGCCGGGACTGAGATTCCCAAGGAGGTGAAATAGGATTGGTGCACTTCTGAGTGTAAGAGTCCTTTCTTTCCGCCTGGGGTGACGTCCCTTTGGGGGGTGTGAAGGGGGGGCTGAGGTGGTTCCTGTCTTGGCGAAGCCCGAATTGGGGCGTTCCTCTTCTTCCCTTAAAAGACCCAGCCTTCCATCGATTCACCTGGGGGCACGCTTGGTCCTGGGGCCTCTTTGCCCTTTTAGCCTAGGGTGGCAAAAGGGTTAGAAGTTGCCTCCCTCGTTGCCCTCTGGGGACCTTCCCGAGCTGGGAAGCCGAAGGATGGCTTGTTGTTTGGCGAGAGAGTGCCTACTGAGCGTTGCTCCTTCTCCATATGTGACTCGGCCTTGGAACAAGTTGCGGATTCTGGGAGATCGGGCATCTCCTGGTCACTCATCCCTTTGCTCTCCGGGTTCCTTGAGTTAACTACTTGGGCTGGTCTCTCAAGGCCGGGGTTGCCCTGCCCTGATGGTTGTGAGGGGATCTGGGGGGAGCCCGTTTCCGCCGGAGCTTCCTCCCTCAGTTTGCCTCCTTTCATTTCCTGAGTTCGGGTGGGGCGCTTGAGGACGACTTTGATTTGATTGTTCTGATAGAGTTCTGGGCTGCCTCTCTCGGGTCTGAGGCCCCCCCTGAACTTGCTCTCAATGCGGGGTTGAGATGTGTCAGACCTTCCTAGGGCCTAACTAAATTCGTGTTATAAACTTTGGCATGATGCCCGAACTTGCGACATTTCCTACATTGGTTTGGCAAACTAGAGAAAAAGATTTTTTGCCTGATGGTGTTTACGGTGCCGACGCCCTCAGACATGGATGGGATTCTAATGAATCCCGCTAATCTGGAGATATCATGGACCTCCACCGTGACCATGGGGCCAACCGGCCTCTTTATGTAGGAGTCCGCAGCTTCTATATTTAGTACTTTTCCGAGCTTATTGGCCATTATGTTGAGGGCCTTTGCATTCCTGAATTGTTCGTGCAAATCAGGGAATTGCACTTTGATTATGTGCGTTAGGAGCGCTTCCGCTCCTTGAGCACTAGCGTCGAAGTTCGGTGAAAATCTGGAAAAAGAAAGGCTCAGCCTGCTCCAATCCACAGTGGTAAGCTTCTTGGTTGCTATTGCCCCTTCCTTGCTATCGAAGAGAATCAGGAAGTAATCTCTTGTCAAGAGCGTGGTGAAGGCGAAGGAGGTGGGCAGATGGAGTTTCAGACATTCGTGAAGAGCTTTGAACGAAACTCTTCCCCCCAATGTCCGCCCAATAACGGTTCTACGAGCTTTCTTTGCAGCTGCGCCCTGCATCTTTATCACCATCTCGGTGGGGAACTCTGCTTCTAATTCTATACTCGGATCCACTGGCGATGGGCCTTGGGGATCCGCTCCCGTGGGGGCGGTCGGTCTTGGTCCATTGCTTGGATGCGTGGTTAGAGCACTGTTGGGTGGAGTGGCCGAAGTGATGGTCGGTCTACCTCTTGAAGCAAGTCTCTTGCTTGGGTCTGATTCTTTGGCCGGGACCCTCCCCTTGCTACCCTTCTTTCGGTGGTAGAGCCCCGGAATTATGAGCTCTGACCCTTGCCTGCTACTACCGAAAACAACTCAGGAATGCGGGAAAGAGGAGTAGAGGTTTTGGGAAGAACCTGAGAATGGGAGGAGTTACCTTGAACCCCGGCTGCTTCTTTTGCGCTTTGCGATGAGGCCTCTCGATGGGAGCTCGGCGGAGATGGCTGTTGAAGGCGTTCTTCGTTTGGTTCCCCATCGTTTCGAGTAGTGGCTGCTTGCGTGCTTGGGGCTTGACACTTATGCAAAGCGCTGGTTGGGGCCGGGTCCTCTGGCGTGGCAGCGGCGTACTTCCTTTTGCTGAGTAGACTTTCCGAGAGGAGAGTGAACGGGGCATTGGTAGCTTCGCTGGAGCAGTGTGTTGAGCAGACGGAAGGTCCGTTGGCGTCAAGAGAGATCTCTTTGCTCCCAAGCCATTGATCCATTTGACATAGCAACTTGGCATGCATTTTTGCTTTTCCATTCCTATTTTTGTCATTTCTACCACGGGATGGTGAGAAAGACTATTAAGAGATTCGTGCTTATTTGCATCGGTTCATGGCAAGGGACTTGGAAACATTACAAGAGGAGCATATAATTAGACCATAGTTGGCATTGGCTTCCTAAAGATCTTTATAAATGGCATCACATTTTACTCCATCTCCATCAGCACAATTGTGTTGCGCACGAGCACTTGCTCATGTAGAGGAGTTTATTCAAGCAGTGCATGCATTGGCCCATAACACTCCTATGGCCCATTGCCTAAAACTATTACGACCCTTCGCCATTTTCATCCATTGGCTAAGGTTGATTTCCCCCCTTTTGTTGACGATTTTCATCTAGAGATGGATTTTGTTTTGGATAAAAAAAAATTATTTCTACTTTGACACGTTCACCATATCTTTCATTCGGCGGTCTTTCAAGTATGGTGTATGAGCTTTTGCAGGATTTTTTTGTCCTTGATGATTTTGGTTGACGCACCCCCAAGTTCCATAATGGACTCAAATGTGAGTCCAGATTGAAGACAACAAAAAAGCAAGGAGTCGGGGCATGCTCCTTGGCTCGTAGTTCTTAGGGGGGGGGGTAGAAGGGCATGCTGGAGCTCCCGGATGGGACTAGGAAGAATGACAAGCACTTAATCATTCACTCGGATTTGCACAAACCAAACAGTTAATGCATAATTAAAGCACTTTTGGTGCTAGGACGAGCCACGGGCAAACTCGGACTCACAAGATTCACCACGGCCTAGACTTGGGGGAAGCCACCACCTTCCCCTTTATAGTATACTTTGTGCCTCTTCACGAGGCCCACATCCAAATGACTTTTTGTCCCTTAGGAGTCCTGAAATTGCAAAAGTCGAGACTCCCGCGACTTTGGAGTCCCATAACTTTGTGTGCAGACCTTCGATCGTGATGAGGTCTAAAGAAAAATTATATCCCTTGTTGAAAGCTTTCCAATGGTATGTTGCACACCACTTGCATGCAAGGAAATTGGGTCAATTCCCGACTTTTAATGGTCGGGAGTCAAATTGCCAATTTGACTTTTGGCTTTTCTTTTGGCCATAACTTGTGTTTAAGATGTCCAAATGGGTGATGCAAGCCCATTTTAGACATCTACGTTTCAATAGCTTTTTAATGATATAAAGAAGTCTTCAAAGTGATGAATTTTGACCCTTGTAAACGTTCCCTAAATATTCAAGAGTCTTTCGGGACTCCAACTCCTCAAGTGAGAGTTGCCTTGGGAGTGTGAGGGTTCATTTTCTCACACTCTCTTGCACTCCTTGGAATATAAGATGTGCCTCTCGGGTCTCCCTCTTGTCTCACCTTTTTGCAAGCCCTTGCCTTGGTCGCGAGCCCAAGGTTAGGGTTACGACATTGGTTGTGGTTTTGAATTTTTTTTTGAGATATGTAGGCACATTGTTCATGGTCATGTTCCTCCATCAATATCACATTTGCTTGTTTCATCATGACTATTAATTTTGGAGAAACAAATTAGAGGTGTTCAACCCAACGTGATTGCAAAGGTGATTTATTAGTTAGTCACCCACACATTGGTTATTTAGTTTAAGGATACATTTGCAAAGCATTTTAATCCACACCAATTTGGAGTGGCAATGTCGAGCAAGTGCGAGACATTGGTTCATTGGGTTAAAGCTATGTTGGATTTACATCTAGAATGGGTGGTATTATAGGTGGATGTTCGAAACGCATTTAATTCAATATTTCAAACATTTATTTTTCAAGAGTTGCAATTTTGTATCGGCACCTTGGATCAACTTTTCCCATTTGTTCATTGGTTTTACGCACACCCATTTCCACTATATTTATTGGAAGTTTTTAGACATGGGGATCTCACAATCATTTCATTCAAATTTGATACACGACTAGGGAATCTTTTGGGAAAACTGTTGTTTGCACTAGTTCATTTTCATATTTTTTGTCCTATTGTAGTAACCCACCTTACTTTGTATTTTTCCTTTGTTGGTAGATGATATGCACATAGTTGATCTTACCTCAGGTGTGTTACCTATTTTTTTGCAATTATAAGAGGAGTTTGGAGCATTAGGATTTTTAGTGTAATTGACAAAATGTGTAGCCTAGTTTCCACAAGGGTTAGCCCAGTCTATATCACTTCTTCTAGGTTTTTTTGCACTTGAATCCGATTTTCATATTATAGGTGTTCCAACGGGTTTTTTGCCATTTGTGGAGTATTTCGTATCAAAGGCACTTTAGGAAGACCTTAACATGATTGTTAGCCTTCCTATGCTCGTAAATCTTCAAACAACTTTTGCGATGCTTTCACTTTGTTATGCCCAACAACCAAGCTATTTATAACATACTATATTTCCATCACTAGGTATCTTGCAATGTTATACCGGGTTTGATGTTCGTATCATAACTATGTTGGAAAAATTATTAGGGTCAAAAACTTTTGGCACCACAATGGGCCATTTGGCTCTTCATCAGGTCACTTTTCTTACTTCTTTAAGGGGGATAAGCCTTCCTTTAATGGTTTGACGTGTTGCCCCTACCTTTTTAAGATATTAGGCTTTGATTGTTCTTGCACTAATATCTCATGTTCAATAGGATGATTACCCTACTCTTCTTGATGTGGTGGCACATTTAGAGACTAGTACTTATCCTGTCCAGGTCGCATTAAAGGATACCCATGCAATGTTACCTAAAGCTTTTGATCACAAGTCTTGCCTTTCAAAGTTTAGTGGTGCAATTCTATCCTCAAATGCAATTTTCTTTAATGGACCAACTACACAAACAATAATTTATTTCGCTTTTAGAAGATGCTCTTTTGGATGTTGTGTGACCACATCTATGCTTTTATGTAGGTTTAATAGTAAGGGCTTGGTTATTAGCTTGTCCTACTACCCTTTCATTTCATTTTTCCTTTGCCCATTTTTTTATAGCACTCCATATTTGTTTTGGTATACCACATCCTACAATTGCGCATCTTTCCATTAGTAGAAAAAATGTCATTTGCAACTAAATTTTAATTACAAGCAACACTTGAAACTAAAAATCAGCATAATAACAAATGACAAGTTATAAATGACTACTAATTATAAACAACATATGAAACATTCTTTTGTAAAAATGAGTATGGAAATTTTATATGTTTCCAGGGATGAGTTCCTACAACTACACTTGCAATTACATTTGTAGTGCAAACCAATATTTTCGCATGTGGTAGCCTAAGAATGTGACATGTGGCATCATTTGGATTTTTCAAAATATATTGTAAAACAAATATTTCATTTTTTTCAACCATCTAATTAAAACAACTAGATTATGCCACATGGTGGTTTAAAATTATGCCATGTGGCAATTTAAGATTTCCCTATAATCATTTAAGGTTAATTTAGGGTTAAACCACTTATAATAGGCCACATGGCACCTAGGTTAGGCCACCTAGCCTAGCTAGGTGGCCTAAAGTATTTAACTTAATTTTGGGGTAGGCCATTTACAATAGGCCATGTGGCACCTAGGTTAAACCTAGGCCATGTAGCCATAGGTCTAGGTAGGTAGGTAGGTAAATAGGTAGGTAGGTCTAGGTTCAAAACTTTTACAACAAAATCCTATTTTATTTTAAGTTGAGTCTTTTGGGTGGAGCCTATGTGATTAGCTCCTCCCATATGGTAATTGAAAAAATTGAATGTGTTTTCTACACCAAACCAAGTTACTTATATAGTTCGTAAATTTAAAAAAGAAGACAAATAATATGGGATAAATTTTAGTTGTAGCCTAATTGTTTAATTGTAGCCTAGTTGTAACTATTCCTTACTATTACATAGCCTACCTTCTAAGTAGCATAAGTTCTTACTAGGTACCTATTTAGATAATATTTATTTTAAGTACATATTTAAATAACCTTCACATAATTATTTATTTTCAATACCTATTTAGATAACCTTTAAATAATTATTTATAATTAAATAACCTATTAGGTAGCTAGTGGGTATGTAGGTATATATGTATGTAGGTACCTAGTAAATAGGTAAGTACGTATGTAGTAAATAGGTAGGTAGGAAGGTATATAATAATTAAGTAAATAGGTATGTACATAATAGGTAGGTAGGTATATAGTAATTAAGTAGGTATGTAGGTGGTACATACATAGGTATGTAATAGGTAGGTAGATGGTATGTACGTGGGTATTTAATAATGAAGTAGGTAGTATGTAAGTACTTAATAAGTAGGTAGGTAGGTATTTAGTAAGTAAGTATATACATATAAATATGTATGTACCATTAAATAATCTATACGTGTAGCTACTAGGTAGCATACATACCTTATGCAACTATAATGTGGCTACTTTGGTTGCATGTGTTGAGTATGTATATACAATGTTGTAAAAAATACAAAAACAATATGAAAAATCAACCTATTGGAAAGATGAAATAGGTCATAGTTGCAACTAGTTGAAGAATGACCAAAATTCATCCAAATTTGAAAAATAGTTGCATAAGCAACCATTTGTAGTTGTAGGCGACATTCAATTGCATATATTTGCACAAGGAATGGTTGGAAACGACATGATTTCTACTAGTGTTCATGATGTTAGTGTGGTCATACAACATCGATGATTTGGGTATCCATTTGTTAAGTTGCTTATGCGAAAGTGAGTGCACTACAACCCATGATACACTTCAAGATATCGTTGCAACTATTGTGTTAGAGAGTGGAGCTCACGTATAGTGAGAGGCTTCTCACCTTTTCTTCGTCATATATGGAAAGGGGTGGATATTGTCATCACCAAAGACAATTTTTGAACCTCGGTGGATGTTGTCATTGTTGATTTGATTCGTACAGATTTGGTGCAATGTGTTTCAACGACTATAATGTATGTAAAAACAATTGCCGTTCAAGACAAGGCATGATCCTATGTAGAGCAACTGTCAGGAGATGATTTCATTTCCTTTGTTATAGAGATCTACAGTTGTCTCCATCCTTGTTTTGATTCCTTTTTGACTTCTTGTGTACATGCCAATATAGCTTGCCATTAACAAACTTCCTTGGTACCTTTGATGCTCATATCTTCTAATAAGTAACGAGTGTCAATAGCCTTGACATGCATAAGCTATCATGATCCTTCAATGGGTTGTCACATTTAGTCATAATTTTTCATCTCTTCCACACATATTAGCTAATGCATTTCCATCACTAGTTGATTTGTGGCAAAGGATGCCCTTTTAGCATTTTGTCTTTCACTTCATTATTAATGTTTTGATTATCTTGGTTTTCCTTTTGTGTATTTACATTTGCTTCAACATGCCTTGTACCTTTTGTGGATGAATTTCTATCCTTGTTTATATATATACACATAATTTTTTCTCATTAGTTTTAAATGTATTGTGGCTTGTTCCAATGTATAAATGTTCTGAAAAATGTAATGGGTTTGTATTCATTTTAGAATTTGCTCAAAACATTGAATAGATATGCTTATCTTCTATTTGAAACACTCATCTTACAACTTTGGATTGATGTTATGAACAAAGTTCATTGAATAGATATCCTTATCTTCTACTTGAAACGCTCATCTTACAACTTTGGAATGATGTTATGAACAAAGTTCATTGAATAGATATCCTTATCTTCTACTTGAAACACTCATCTTACAACTTTAGAATGATGTTATGAACAAAACTTTTGTTTCTAAGGACCCTATTTCTCTCCCTGAAATACTTTTGTGCACTAATGGCCATGTACAAGACAAGAAGACAGTTTAACTCATCATGAGTCAAATCATTTTCACAAATAACACTCTCTAGTGAATCAAGGCTTTTGGACTTTTGATCCTTTGCCTCCATCACTGTTGTCAGTACTATCTTCAAAGCACATGGGTAAACAAGCACATGGGTCAATAGTCCTTCCAACTCTTGAACTAGTTTCTTTCTCTCACTTCTCCTTGGCATCATGACAAAAACAACTAAATTATGTGACAAGTATGAAAACCTTTTCTAACCTTTGGTGGATATGGCAAAAAAATCTTCAAACTCCTCTCAAATTGGAATTGCAAAATTCACAAGAAAGATAGAAACATGGCATAATGAAGACAATGATTTAAGATAGAATTTGATATTCAAAGTTTATGGTAGTGTTATATGTGATAAAACTCAACAGAATAAATGAAACAAATAAGATCACCTTGAAGATGACTATGAATGCTCATATATTGAAGTTCGTATTTGCTCTCTCTCTCTCTCTCTCGTGTTGAACAACTTGGAAAGAGAAAGAGCATTTGAGATTATGAAAAGTATTGAGGATTTAGATCAAAGATTTACCTTGAGATCCTGCATTTCTGGACAATTGCAGATGGTTGTTGTTGAAGATCTTTGCATTTCTGGACGATTGCAGACCTGTCTTTGTTCAAGATCTTCCTCAAATTCTGCATCGGGAAGAGTGTCGAGGCATGTGGCGACGGACGGGGGGTCATCTGCAATAATCGATGACAACAAAACACGTGTGAGAGCACAAATCCGGCGAGTGGATTGTCGAAGTTTTGACGAGACACTTTGCGCAAATGCATCTCTCAGATCCCTTCCAAACGTGATGACGCACGGACGGTTCCAGATCCGAAGAAACTGGCCAAAATACTCGCTGAAGAATCTTGAGGAGACGCGCTGCTAGAGACATAGATTATGCAGCAGCAGCAGCACGACTCCTCCTCATCGATGGCATCACTAGAAGAAGCGAGCAGCAAAAAGGAGCTGAAATTCGCTGCAATTTGTGCACTGGTGGGAATTGCAGCACTCTATGTCGCCGTACCACGCTCGGTAGGATCTTTCTTCTTTCCCAACACTCAGGCTCGCTCTCTTCTCTTCTTTCCGTTTTTGCTTTAATAGCTTCACCAGCTTCCTGTTGTAGCACGAGATCAGTGTTCGGGAACCAAAGGAGGAGCATTTGCAGAATTCTCTCATGGAAAGGAAAAAAAGACTCCAATTCTTCTCAAATTGAAGACAAATTCAACAGCATTCCTGTGTTTGTTTTCTGCAGTGATGCTCAAACTGAGATTCATTTCAAATGTTTTCTGCAATGATGCTCACACTGAGGTTCATGAGTTTTCTGCAGTGATGATGCTGACAATCTAGGGTTCTAATGAGTTCTTGGCTTGCTGCAAAATTTCGTGCAAAATCTTGCATGAAATGGTTGTCAAGCTTGAGCTTTTGATTCAGTTTTCTGGTCAGGAAAGGTTCTTCAAATTTTAGCTCTGTGAAAACACTGGTCTGTAGTTGGTTTTTTGATTTCAACAATTGTTGCAGTCAGAACCAGCAATCCATACAAAGAGAAGCAAGGATTTTGGTTAGTGCTTTTCTATCCCTCCTTTTGTCTTCAATCAATTCAGATAGAGCCAATTAAGATAATTAACTTCTCATGCTTGTTTCCAGAACTAATCATTTCTTAAAGCTAAGACTTGCATTTTTTGAAGGAAACTCAATGTTGCTAATCAGAAAGAAACTTCAGTTTTGCTAAATCCTGGAATTTGTGCTTTTGCAGCTTTGAATCCAAAGCAGTGGGTGAATTTCACCCTGCAAGAATCTCATCCACTTACACACAATACAAGGATCTACAGGTTCTTTGCTTACTTGATCCATGATTTCTTTCTATATTTGATCTTGGAGTTTACTCCTTCACTATGGGTTCTAATTTCCTTTTCTGGGCTTAGAGTGTATGCAATTGTGTGTCAATTTTCCGACATGTACATTAACCTTTGCTGTTTATGGACATTCAATTCAGAGGTTTGGAATATGTGATCTATTGGCAATTCATGATTTTAAGCAGGTTTACATTTGATCCAAATGCAAAGCTAGGTCTCCCTGTGGCTTCCTGCTTACTGACAAGGTAATATGAGGAGATCACCTTCTTGCAAAGGTTACGTGGTAAGTCTCCATGTCTCTGGTATGAACAGCAGGAGAGTTATTTGTAAAGTGTACCACAACCAAGAGAGGAAATCAGCAAATTTCCTTCCTCTCAAGCTTGCAAGGAGTTTTATGATTGAATATGATTCATAAGAAGTATTTTGCAGCAGCTCACAAAAGTCTTTCATTTTTTGCACAGGGCTGTACTTACAACCACTGGCAGTGGAAGATCCTATAGTATCATTCGCCCGTAAGTATCTTTGTGTTTTTTTTTTCTTCCATCAAAGATTAGCAAGGTCTAAAGTTTTTCTTGCCTGTGCTAGGTTCATGCATTTGAGGTGATTGCAAAAAAGTTAGTGTTGTCAGGCAGTTCAGACTAGTTTTTGAATCTGAAAGTGGCTGTGTTTTTTTTGCTCTGTGAGTAGGATTCTGTGAGCTGACCAGTTGTAATTGGAATGCCTCTGGTCCAGCTACACACCAATTTCAGATCCAAATGCAAAGGGCTATTGTGATTTAATGGTTAAGGTTAGTTCATCCCTCACTATGATAATCTCTAGTAGGTTGAAAATCCTGCTGTGTTGTGGTGAGGGGAGTCAGTAAGTTGAGGTTTAGCAGTTTATGTGTGAAGAGCTGGAGCATCTTCAATGGTTAATTGTTGCTATTAACTGTTCCTACAGAAGGGTTTAAAGGTTTTGTAGTTCTATTAATATACCAAATTCTGGTACTTGGAGAATGAGGCTGGGGGTCTGTCCACAAGTGTGACGTAGTATCTCCACCTTTCCTCTGTATCTCCTTTTTCATACTCATGGATAACAGCATAATTTTACAAGTAGTTTTTGTTGTTACAGTTCTATCCAGAAGGTAAAATGAGCCGCCATATTGCACAACTGAAGCCAGGAGACACTCTTGAAGTGAATGGGTAATCTCTTTTTTAACCATAATGTAGAAAGAAATGGAGGTTTGTGTGTTAACAAATCAAACATGTGTTGTCACAAATTGTTGACAACCAATCTGGTTTGTGAGTACCTCAAAAATGGTATTTGAGGCTGTTAAAATCCACTGTAGGAAGATGTACAGGCTAACTGTGTCTGTGATCAATGTGTAGGCCTGTTACAAAGCTGCCATACAAAGCAAACATGAAGAGGCATTTGGGTATGGTAAGCCCATGCCCAATCTCATGGTCAGATAATTGAATAACCTTCCTTCATGAGATAAACCTCTTGATACATGAGCATATCTTCTCCTAGCTTTTCACACTGTGCTTACTAGAGTGCTCTCAATCCTTGTGCGACAACCATTGATAAGTGCTTTTATTTTTCTGGCGTCCCTGGTTTCAGTAGAAGATATGTTGCAGGTATGAAGTTGACCTGTTGATGTCATATCTCAAATATAAAGTTTTGGCTGCAGATTGCTGGTGGTACAGGAATCACACCCATGCTGCAGATAATTGATGCCATTCTTTCCAATCCCAATGACTATACGCAGGTTTACTGCCTGGAATTTCTTATCACTTCCACTTACTCTACTTCTCAGACTCCTGTTTTAGGGAGGATGGGATGTTCTGAATTGTTAGTGTAACAAGTTTGGGCTGACTATCCTCCCTTTTGTGTGCTAAACCACATTCCTACCATTGGTGGCTGGCAGCTTTCACTTCTTTATGCCAATTTGTCACCTGAGAACATCCTTCTCAAAGACAATCTTGATGATTTGGCACATGCCCACCCTAACTTCAAGGTATTTCGAGATTTCATTGTTCTGAGCTGTTGAAGTGCCAAGTACCAAAGCTCCTTGCTTCATGCTAGTTGTACATTTGAGAGGTACCTGGGAGCAGATGAGTGCAGAATTTCTAACTATGCCTACTTGCTTGTTTGTTACATGAATCTTTCATGTCTTGCCACTAGACATGTTAACCCACTGTTGTCCATATCCTTCAGGTGTTTTATATGGTAGACATTGCAGCAACAGACTGGACGGGTGGGCTTGGTCGCATCAACAAGGATGTGATCATGAAAGGCTTACCACGTCCATCTCATGATACTCTCATTTTGGTAGGCAAATTGACCATAACACCTACAATTTCTTTCTTCTTTCACAACAGCTGGTTGCAGTGAAATCTTCTCTGAATTACACCAGAGAATGCACATCATTCACATAAGGCATGTATGGCTCTTTCATATTACAGTCGTTACAGGAAATGGGTTGTATCTTTGCAGGTATCTGGACCACCTGGATTAGTAGAGCATGTGTGTGGAGACAAAGAAGATGGGGATTCTCAAGGAGAGGTAATAATCATCAGCATATACTCTGTTCTTTACCCCCTGTAAGTGCCAATATATTCTATTATGTACTCAATCCAGTTGGCTTCTTCTAAAATCCCAAACCAGTGGTTTCTTTGTCGGCAACCAAGTAAAATATTTCTTTCTATGTTGCCATGTATGTTGCACCATCCAACTCATCACTGCTAATCATGATGAAGGTGATGGTCTGACACTTTGTGAGTGTCTCATAAGGTTATGACTGCACTCATTGTCATGCTCTTCGAATTGTTGTTTTTTGGAGATTTTCTGCTATTTGATAGATATGTGTTTCTCACTAGTGATTCAACATCACTGTCAATTTGTAATACAATCCCAGTGCTAGGATGTTTGATAAACAACGATGGAAAGAAAGCAGAAAGCAGATGACTGGCAGATGAGTAAACATGAGTCAGGATGTGGATGTATTGAGACCCTTTTCACTGGTTGTGTGCAGCTTGCTGGACTCTTGAAAGAAATAGGCTACAAAATGGAACAAGTCTACAAGTTCTAGAGCAGCATTGATATAAATAGATCAATCCAACAACACTGATGGGCATACTAACAAAGACTAAGAGGTGAGCCAGATGGATAAATCAAGAGAATTAGTGGGCAAATTGCATGCAACAATGCGATTATACTCCCATGTAGGCTTACACGAGATTGCAAGACAAAAGAATGCTAACAAAATCCACCCGCAATCTTGCTTGAAGTTGGGTACTTTGAATGCTTTGTCGCATTATGTGCAGGATGGAGTTGGAAAATATGGATTCAAAGAATTACTCAACAAAAACACAAATTGACCAACCATGAGGGTACAAGTGTCACTTTTCAGGGTGATAGGTAGCATGTTGATTGGTTGGTGAAAACCAGTGTAGAAATTTGTGATTTTGGGAGTAAATAGGGCAACCCACCTTATTGCCCACCTTATTTTTTCCAGAGTTGAATTTTGATGGGCAATTTGCTTTTAGGGACTGTTTTGGTATTGTGTATTTTAAGACTTCAGCAGGTTGTAGCTTTCAAGCCTTGAGAAGCATTGGAATAATTGGAGTTTTGCGATATTTAAAAACCTTTGCTCATATACCTAATTGTGCTTGAAGAGCTTTGGAGTAATTTTGAGATGATGGGCAATTTGTGACATCTAATGCAATATTTGTGATCATTGTGTTAGAAGTGTAGGAAAATGTGGCAGAAAATGGAGACTGCAATTATATAACCATGGTCATAAAGTGCAAACATAGGTTTTGAAATGGAAGTGCCTATTACCAGTGTTTTTATTTCCTGACAAATTTTGTCTCTATTTTTGATAAAGAATTTAGGTATTTTTTTCACCAAATTTTTCACAAAAATTGGGGGGGAGGAAAACCTGGTTAACTCTAGATTTTATTTGGCATAGGTAAAAGCTATGAACTATTAAGTGCTAAAATTTGGTGTTATTTTTAGTGCATGTCAGGAAAGAGATTTTAGTCACATTTACACCAAAGTTTATCATTATTATTACTCTACAATACAAAAAGTCACAAAATATGGTGATGTGGAGGATCTCCTTGGTTCAACTTAATGTTCTTTGGATCGTCTTCATAGCTAAACTAATGTGGCACGAGAGGCTAAGAAAAAGCAAGAGTAGTTGAAGACTCTACGACGTAATTGTAAGAGGAATTGAAAAGAATTTGCACAAAGAAATGTTATAATTGCAAATGGCATTCCAAATTGCTACCTTTAGTTCCTCGCTGCCCTTGAGGATCAAATAGAATCACTTCAAGCCTTTATCATGCTTAAACTCTAAAGTGCAGGTTTTCAAATTGATTTTAGTGGGTTCATCGTAGTGGCTTTGTGGGATAAGGATGGAAAGATTTCAGGTGTTACATTTGAATCATCTTCTTGCTTTTTTTGGGCTAGATCATGAATCTAAAATTTCTTGGCATAGAAATCCCTTTGATCCTTCAAGAAAAACTACAAGCATAATAAGGGGTTGATGTTTGGCCCAGTAAAAGGAATTGAAGAAAGTGCCCACAACCTTTGAAGAAAAATGAAGTTGGGTTCAGATGGCAATACACAATGAATGTAGAGAGGCCTTGGAGAACCAACTGAAGAACAAAAGTAGTCAACAATCTCAAAATAACTTATAATTTTCCAAGGAATTACAACACAAAGCAAACATTCACCAGTGACTCTGCAGAAACATTCACTAGTGATAGAGTGCTTAAACAGGCCTGGACCTCCACTGTGGAAGTGGGTGTGGCTACCTGGCATGCCGTTGGTACACATAGGCACCTTAGAGAGGCTAGCAAGAAAGCTAGCATTCGTCTGAGTGGTGCTGCAACGGCATCTTGGTAGTGAGGACCTTTGGCATCCGTCGGCATCTTCTCCTGCCATTTTTTTAATGAATTTCAGAAAACCAGTAAACTGTGGGCCTGCAGTCCTCTCTCTGTTTCAGGGTTCCACCTGAAGAATCATGCATTTGGTATGATCCCAGGAGTACTTGGATTCATGTCCAGTGTTGCTTTGGAATCAATCATGACATGTGTGTGCATGGAGGCACAAAAAAAGGTGAAGTCATGCAAATGCTGACGTATTTCCAGTGTAAAGCCAAAGCATTTGGAGATGAAACAAGATTTGCAGAACTGGAAACCTTCAGACTTGATTTGGTTACTTTGAAAGTCTAGGTTGCTTTGCAATCCACATTCCATGAAGATCCTTGCATACCTGTCTACTTGCATGCTCATGGGTTACTGCCACTAGGCAATGTGTTGATTCTTTTGTAGTTCTTATATGTCAAGGTCATCATCAGGATCCTCATCGGAGTCAGGCCGTTCATCATCCGAGTCTCGCAAGTAATGAATTTCTCCTACTCCACTTGGCTTATGTGCAACAGACCCTACTACTTCAGGATGTCTTGAACCTCCATTGACAACATTCAAGCTACCAAATGTTGATTGAACAGAATCTGGTCTGCCATCATAAATACGGACCTCTTTGCCATCACCTGCACATTTGAAGAAACAAAAGTCAGCAGCTGCCATATTTTTTGGATGAATACCAAAACAAGGGTTGGGCACCTATATTGGATTTCTAATTCTTATCTCAAATCTGCTGCACCCACACACACACCTTGATGTTCAAATGGAAGCACAACTTTTGATCGATCCTCTCGTTCCTTGTCTGAGAGCTCCAAATTGAATTGCACCTGCACAATTTTTTTGCATATTCCTTTGAACTCAGAGTCAGGTCTACCTGTTCCTCCCTGTCCAGTGGATGTGTGCATCACTGAAGTTGCACAGTATGACTAAGAAAGGAGGCAGGATTGCACCTTAGGCATGCTACTTGTCAGGCTGACAGCCTGATGCATCTCTGTCGTGAGAGTGACTGGTGCAAACTTCACACCTGAGTTTTCAATTTGAAATTCCTCAACCTGCATGACTTGCCCAACAAGCATTCACAATCTGTGTTTCTTTAAACAAGTAACTACTGCATCCATGTCAAATGTAAAAGCAATGGATCACAGCAGAAGTCTTTTTCTTGGTGCATTCAAGTTCATCTGTTGCGGCTATGGCAGGAGACAAGTTCACACTGAGGGCCTCTTTGTTAACCTCCCAAGTATCTCCTGCTAAGCTCCTTTCTATTAGTGCACAATTAAGGAATAAAAGCACATACCTGTTCCCGCACTCGGCCATTTCGCTTTTTTTGACGCACGTATATCCTGCCATAGCACTGAGTTTCTCTCTTGTGCTGAGTTTCAAGCATTTGACCAGGTAGATGTATTTGAGGCTTGATATGTATAACTGTAGTTGCCACATACTCCAGGGAAGCAACCACTCTTGCCTCATGTAGATCACCATGCACCACCCACATCAATGCTGATACTTGCTCTGCCCCAACAATAAGAATTTCTCAGTTGTTCAATGCACACAGAATTCACCACTGAAACAGTAGAAGTACCAAAAGACTTTTGACCCCTGAACCCTAAACCATGCCAACTCTGTCACTCTTCTGAAAAGTCCCTCCTGTTATGTAGGTAACATAATTGCTTAAATATGTTGTGCAGATGAGGTATTCCTCAACTTCCTTGTCACATTCTACAAACAGAGACTCCAGAAAACAGAAGTCCAAGACACTAATACCATGGGATCGAAGAGCACTGAGGAAGTTTGTAATGGCAGCCACTGATTGATAACGCAGGAGAAAACTAATCTGCGTAAGACCATCCATCAAACAAATCTTCAGAAAATGTGTCCTCTGGTAGGGTCACAATTATGCTCATCCAGTTGCAAGTACAAGTGGGCATTCTCTGCATTCCAAGTATGCAGCTATAAATAATAGAGGAACATGGCACATGAGATGGAGCTGCTACTTGATGGATCACAGAGCAAACAACCAAAACAATTGTCTCACACACTGCATGTCAGAACTGATAAATTCTCAAAGAGGCAACGAGACTAACAGAATCAATGAGTACTGCGAAATGTGCCTTGCCTTGTTGATTAACTGCAGCTGCAGCAGGTCAAGGCACACACCTCACAATCCATCAGTTCATGCTACAAACACCAACATCCACTTCCCTGATCTGCCTTCAAATTCCCCTCAAGACTTCCATGGTCTCTCATCAGCAAATGCTGTGAGCTACAAAGACAAAGTTGTGAGGAAGACAAATCCATCTCAAAGCAGATGCAAAAGCTGAGATAGAGCTGTCCATTATAACTTGATCAGCATGTCTGTCAAAATCCTCAGACCCTTGTAAAGCAGCAGCACAAGACACATTCAAAAAGGACAAAAATTCAAGCTATACCAACAAGCTTTGGTCTCCAGCAAACAAAAGAGCACAACAATATACCTTGGCCAGACCTAAGCACGATTGAAAGCAGGGAGTTCAGATCAGAGATGTCATGACACAAGGTGGAGTAGGCAGATGATGCCTCCAGCTCTGTATGTCGTTGTCCTTCTTCTCCAAGTTTTTCTGCTCCTTGAATCCTTTCATTCCATCCCAATGGATCTGTATAGCAATCAACCAGCTGAAGGCTTTCTCTCCCCCACCCATCCTCACTTTATCAGTGAATGCAGAGGTGTATTACAACTTCTGCAAAACTGGTAAACTATGAACCAGCCTAAGAGCTCCCTCCCTTGCAAAAACTGCTGTCATCACTCCATCTCTCTATCTGTTTCCTTTTCTCTCTCAAAACCTCTTACAAAAGCTCAAGGAATTTCAAGAGGCTGGCTTTGTAGTGGTTACCAATGACCAGGACTGGACCTGCTCTTCTTCTCTGTATCCAAAGATGATGTATAGCTTTCAGGTGTGCTCCTTAAAGCTACTACCACCAAGCCCCTGCAGACACAAACCGCCACCACAATTGCAAGAAGAACATGATGAAGCTGCTACGAGATTTGTGGCAAAGACCTTTGTCCCTCCCTGGACATCCGTTTTCTTCTCAATTTTCTTTGATTGTCTAGAGGATTTTACAGAGAATTGAACCTCTTGAAACAATAGTTCCGAGCATTGCTTGTAATGCTGCAGAGAGTTGAAGACATTGGCAAGATCCTCCTTTTCTGATCATCTAGAGAAGGAATAAAAACAGCACAGCGACGACAACGACACAAAAGGTGAGAGAGACGACAACAACGGACTTGGCCTGTGCACGCCCTGCTGCGATGTTGGAAGTGAGAGAGGCAAAGAAGTTGGTAAAAAGCGCAGGAGCGGCTCTGGTTTGCAATGAGTCGCACAACATGACTGCGGGAGCTTGCTCTCCGACCACCACGCCATCTCTCAGCAACCTGGCCACAGCCTCAGCCATCGTTGCCCCCGAACCACCAAAGAACGCACACACTCCAAGAGAACCACAACACAACAACAATCAGCAAGAGCAAGAATCCTGAACACTAAACCCTAAACCCCTTCGCAATTGCTGAATCTCTCAAGCGGTCATGCATCCCTGATCGCTGATCGGTGTCGACGGTAGACTACCCAAATGGATTACGAAGAGGATGATGATGCGCGCTTGCTACACGATGTAGTCTCTCGCATCGCCGTGTGCTTGGGTATTGTTTGTTGCGCTCGGTTTGTGTTTTTTGCTCTCTCTTTCGCAAGTGAGGGAGCGGAAGTGAAGTTGTCATGGCGTACACAATGAGCCAAACCAGCTCGTTGTCGCAAGCTCTCTCTTTCATCCCTCGCCGCTCTCCCTTCACCCTTTCAAGACCGTCCCTTGCACCACGTTCCGTTGTGCAATCATCATCATCATCATCATCATCTTCTTCTTCTCCTTCTTGGTCTTGTTCTCTGTCTCTTGGCAGAAATTTCACGCGCTGCTCTCAATCCGCTCTGGTGGCACCAATCTCACTTGCGGCGAGTTCTTCTTGTTTCCTTGAAGGGGATGGCGGTAGGTTGGCGGGGTTTTTGACAATGGGTGAAGGTTGTTCAGGCAGGGAAGAAAGAGGGAGAAGACGGAAAGGAAGAACAGGAGAGGAGGGAGGAGGATACAATCCAACAAGGGCAGCAGCGGACGATGTGCCGGCTTTCAAAGGGTATCCACCCATGACGCAGAAGCCCAAGTTTTGGTGGCGCATTCTGGCATGCGTGCCATATCTGATGCCGTTGAGCGAGACTTGGATGTATGCGGAGACGGCTTACAGTCTGCACCCATTTCTAGAAGACTACGAATTCTGCACCTATCCTTTCCTGATCCTCATCGGCTCCTTGCCTGGATGGTTCTTGCTAGCGTATTTCTTCGGGGCGTATCTTGGCGTGGTGCGCAACAACCGTTGGCCTCATTTCTTGCGTTTCCATGTCGTCACCGGCATGTTGCTGGAGATCATCGTACAAGTGATCGGGACTGTGAACGACTGGGTACCGCAGGCTGTGTACTGGGGCAAGTTCGGGGCGCACTATTGGTTAGCCGTCTCTTTTGCTTTCCTCTTCATTGTGCTGGATTGCATCAGGTGTGCTTTGAACGGCATGTACGCCGATGTGCCCTTCCTCTCGGATGCATCTTACATGCAGATCCCGTACGAGTAAGAATTTGTAGCAGACCAATTGACCCACCATGGAAGAGGAAGCTTCCTTTTGCAACACAAGGGGTTCACAATACAGGTAGCTGGATTTGTATCTGATCGTTGTCAAGCTTTTTTGCAACAGAAAAAAGCTCCACAATTGTAGTAGGTGGATACAAGAACTCGTGCTACAGGAGGCAGACAGTAGATAAAAAATCATAGAGCAAGAGCTTCTATGGACTTTCTCCCACTGAAGAAATGGTGCAACTGGTAATGGAGGTTTATGGTGCTTTGCCCCTTTACCTGGATGATGTCTCTTATTTTGTGATGAACATGCTTGGCTGCTTTCTAAATCTGCAAGAAAGCAAAGTAGGGCTAATTTTTTCTCTGTGGTACTCATTTTGCAAACAGTATGCTTAGCTGCTTTGTAAATCTGTGAGCAATGTAGGGTACCATCAGGTAACTCTCTCTCTGACATGCAGTCTCCAGATGATGTGTTTTGCTCTTATCTCTGTGCTCAAAACAAAGCATGCACATCCGGATTGTGTGCTTGTGGGTGTGTGCTCTAAACACACAGACATGCACATGCTCATGGAGTCCTTCCTACATATATTTCTCTCCATTGGACAATTGTATTCTCCTGTGTCCTCCTCCTGCACATATATACAAACAGCCTGTCTAGAATTTCTTTCTTTTCCAATTTCCTCTTTCTCTCTACAATCTCTCCTCCTCTCTTTTTCCTTTCTGCATTTTGCAGATAGAAGATCTTGTTGTGTGTGCACAATGTTACTTGTGATTGCACCATGGTAATTTATCTCCTTTCTCATTTTGTCACTATAGAGATTGGGTCTTTGTTTCTCCAGTACACGGCAGATTTACGTAATACTTCCATGGAAAAGCCTACTGTGGGTGGGCATAACCTGCCCTGATTCTTGTCATGTCTGTTTTGGTTTGGCTGGAACTGACACAAGTGAGGGTTACCTTCAAAGTGTTTCCTATTGTGGAATTTTCTCTGCAACCTCATACATATATGTTTTGTTGTCACTATAGAAAATGTAGTACTGCATCCAATTGGTCACCAGTGTTGTGCTTAAAAGGACATGTTTGGAGTGCAGGAGGCTCCAATGTCTATGTCCAAGTGTCTCTTATGCATTAGGTTTAGATGCTCACTCCCTTGCTTGGACAGACAGGATCAAGCTAAAATGAAATGAACTTCACTCTCATGAGCTTGCTTGTTGTAGCTTGAAGGATATGCTATTGACTTTCTGGCTATCTATGCCTCTTAAAGTGCTAGCCAACATCATGAGTGAGTCTTCCTGTTGCTTCTCAAAATGCAACAGAAACTCATTGCTGCAGAGTTTTCTTGCCCTTGATCATCTCTGCCAGAAAAAGAGAAAATTTCACCCGGTCAGTTTATGAAGCCCAACAGTGGGTGGCAAGTGGGGGGACAGATTCTGGCTTTAAGCTTTGGATACAAAGTCAACAGAAGCAAACTTGAGGTACAATGCTGGTAACACTGATCTCTGTTGTAGTAATAAGTGGAAGACTATGGGAATCTCTGAGCCATCACAGAAGGCAATGAAACGAAGTCTTTTGCTCATGACCCAACTTGCAGGATGCAACACACATGAGGTCAGTCACAATTTCTCATTCATCTCTAGTTTCAACTCCTTGCTGCATTGCATCATAATAAGAGAGTCTGCAAACCGCGGATCTGCAAACAGAAAGTCGAAATTTATTTTGTTTAAGGATTTCATGCCTGAAAACTGGGATGGTGGAAGGCAGATGCACCTGGAGCTCCTTGCATACCCCCAGTAACATTTGGAATATAGAGCGGAATTGGCAACATTCTTCTATGATTAATGATCCCATACTCTGAGCTAATCGTCATAGGGCTCTAATGGAGCCATCAAGATTTGCATAGGATGACTTTTTTCACAATGGTTTGATGATGGCATGCCTGCTGCCCTGGGGGAAGAAGGTTCAGTGTAGCCTTGTGAAAGAAAGTTCAGATGATGGAAGTGTCAGAACAAGAAATCCAGTGAAAATTGGGGAAGGGAGACTTACAACAACAGTAGTACCTTCATGCTCAAAGATCTCTCCAACCATTTGTTACATCAATTGTTGGTTAGTCAAGTGGATAGCCTTCTTCTCTGCCCTTTTTCAGCTGGTAATTCTTGCAAGTTCTTGCAGCAAACAAACCTGTCAAGAAATTGCAGTGTATGTAGCTAGAATCACTCCTGTCATTTGCATTTCTCAAAGATTTGAAGCTTTGAGCAGCAAGCTAGAGTACATCACTTTTCGAGCTTGTGTTCGAAGAGTAAACTTGAGTATTGAGAGGTTTGAAAATCGTTCATCTCAAATACCAGCAATACTAATCATCTCATCACAAGATTGCAAACTTGAGTGTAAGATGTGACAGCAGTGATGCATTTGTGGGTAAAAAATTTAGACTAAGTTTTGGTAATCTTCTTCAAGCTCCAGTCTTCTCAAGTTGAAACTAAATGTGTGGGTGTACTCTGTGGAGCTTGATCAGTGTCTTCATTTCTGAACTCATCGTTTGATGAAGCTGTACAGACTGTACAATCACAACACAAAGTTTCCAATGTCCAGAGATTTCTTCCACTTACCTTGATGGGTCAGGTGACTTTACTTTGTGTACTTGGTGTTTCTCTGCAATGGTTTCCACTTCACACCTTGCTGAAGTTCATAATAATACACGAGCAAATACCTTTGTATATGAACAGCATGATTGATCCTTAAGCTTTCTGTGGGTGTTGTGTGAAGGTGGTATGTCCAGAATGTGAACACTGTCTGTGCAGGAATTTTACCCTTGTCAACATTAAGGTAGGAGGAACATCTTCCCTGCCAGTATTGAATTGTGCAATCACCATCCCCACTGCTGCTGGTTGATCAGTGAGTTGCTGCTTTCAAGGAGCAAGTTAGCAGGATTGAGTGTGACTTTGCAGGTTATATTGCTTCTCTGATTCACTGAAGAGAATGACTGGAACTGAAGAGTCTGAAAAATAACATCGGTGTCCATATTGTCCTTACTGTATAGGTTTTGGACACAAATCAATGTGGAGGTGCAGAAGTCTCAACCATAGTAATGTCTATTAATGTTTCATCTTGGAGGACATGTAAGCAAGAGATGTAATACATGTAATGGAGTTTGATCTTAGTGTTGGTGAAACTAGAGAAGACAACTGATGATGCCTTATCATTGCCTAGTGATTTGATAGCTTACTTCTCTTGTGTTGGTATTTATTATAGTGCTGTTGGTTTCTTTCCATGACGAAATGAGTTTAGAAGAAGAATGACAAGCTGTTTGCCAATCAAACAGGATTCAATATTTCTTCACCCTTAAGGCTACTGCCTCCTTTTGGAGGTGGACATGTTCTAACCATCATCAACAAGGGCAATGTGGTTGGTCTTCCCCATGGTCTGATTCGCCCACAACCACTTTGAAAGGTGATCCATGTATCCCAACTTCTTGTGCTATTCCCTTGATGTTTAATCAGTTTTTAATCACTTGGAGATTTAGCTGCATAAACAAACCCAGAAGAGAAGAAAAGTAAATGGGCATCTTAATTCTAAGTATGAATGGCACTCTTTTGACATTCTTGTAGAAGTGTATAATAAGTGCACTGTTCATCTTGTTAAAAGGCTCCAAGTACAAATGACACACACTGCTTTTCAGTATAGAAATGCATTATTTTTTTCATCTTGTCTTGATGGTAGTGCATAATATCACCATAACTTGGTTGTAAAGTTTGTCCACCCCTTGAGAATCTACGAGTGAGAAATCAGACTAGGCTTTCCACAATATTCATCTTGTGATTTTGAATCCCCAAGCTAAAAGTTTGGGGCTGAATGGTTACGTAGTTTTTGTGGAGTTCACTTGATAAGAGGTTTTGATATCTGTGTCATGTGATGATGCAGAGATCCTGTCACAGCTGCTTCCTCTAGAATCACACTGCAGATGTCCAACTACTTCCAGTGACTTTTCCCACTTATATATCAGCAATGGGAGCTACATGAGTTTTCATTGGTCTACTTGCTGCTTTTCCTGGCAAATGATTTCCAGAACACACCTATTGAGTGTCTCAACTGGGTTGCAGTCCTACAGTACCTTTCTGTGTTCATGGCTCAAGTACATCATTTCTGTGCTCATCACTCAAGTAAGTTTCTGTGATCATTTGCTTTTGCTTGAATGAAGCTGGTGCTGCACTTCGGTACGTTATACCTATCGCTTGTGTATGTGATCTCTTTGAAGGAATTTTACTTTATCTTTGGAATGGAGAATTGATTTGCAAACATCAGCTAAGGAAGGAAAAACCGGAGCTCCACAGGGCAATGAACACCTACTACTTTTTGTTTCCATCCCTGACACTGGTGGCTGGCTGGTAGTAGGTAGCTGAATATACTTCACAAAGAAAAAAGGCCATGTGATTTACACACATGCATGGATGCATCTTATAGAAGGTGCATCCATACACTCAACTCTGTATGGTGCCCATCTTATGCGGGATAAATTCCAGTCATTTGAAGGTGCCCTGAACTACACTAGAAGAAAACAGCAAAGGCTTTAACAAACAAGTATCACATTAGCTTAATTTTGGTGCTATATTCTTAGATAAATTAGTTCAATAATTCTATGCAAGGTGCTGGCTGTATATTGCAACTTTTGATTCCACATCTTTGAAGGGAAGCCCTCTTTTGCTGTAACTCGTTTTGGCATCCCATTCAGTTACTTCTTTTACTGGTTTTTTCTAGGCAGAACAGGTGATCATCTGCCTGGTTCCACTTCGGGTTCTGCTAATTCCCTATAAATTAAATATTAAAAAATAAAAATAATAGAAAAACACTTATGTCATATCTTACATCAATGTCAATTTCAATAAATACCACATATATTTGACATGGAAATGGAAGAAATTGCAGTGTTTTTACCTCACAACTTTGTATGAGCCAAAGGCCTACTTTCATGGGAAAAACCTTTTTCGGGTATAGTTTCAATTGTGAGTGTCAGAAATTTGCACAAGATTCCAGAATTCCCAGAGATTGATAATCATTTCTTGCCATCGGATTATGAATGTGGGCCATTACACTAATATATTTGCACTTGTCAAGCTGCTCCCTACCCTGCATGAGAACCCCTTAGTACCCTTGCATCATGATCTTCAATCTGCTCTTGTATTGTTACCTGTATTACCTTGTAAAAAGTCACAGCAACGTTTTACAAGCTTAGAATTCTTTCAGAAGCAGAAGAATTTCCTTGTCATAGGGAGAGAGGTAGTATTCAAATTCCCAGTTTTTGAGCTTTAGGACATGCAAAATGAATCAAGCACACCCAGGTTTGTCACAAATCTCTGAACAAAATCCCTGCATTAAAATTCTTCATTTGTCATAGCACTCCAGTGTGATGTCCCTGCACCATCCATCAGTGGTGTGTTGCTGGGTGCTGGTTCACTCTGGCCTGGACACTTGAATGCCGTAACAGCTCAGATTACACTCATGTCAAGCATACCCAATGCATGACAACACCACTACTATTACACTTATAATGTCAAATTGTAAAATTAATGTAATGTGTGTGTCGCAATAAACATCACATATTTTACATTGTAATGGATCAAACCACAACGTTTCTCACACATATGCTATGATGCACCATGGCCTACTGCAATAAGAAAAAACATATTCTTTCAGATATGCAGGACTGAATTTGTCACAAAGCAGCTCCAAATACTAGGGCTTCATAGCATGCAAATAGTTGGACCATGTGTGACATTCTCAATTCACAAGGATGGGGCGGGGGTGGGGGTCACTCCCTTGCAGGAAATGGAAAATGAAAATTGACCAGCAATAAACACTACAACAGAAATTGGTTTTTCCTTATAGTAGTAGGCCATAGCTCATGACACTTGTGTGAGGTAAACTTTGTGGTTTCATCCATTACAATGTAAAATATGGGAGCATTTATTGTGACACATATTACACCAATTTTACAATTTGAAATTAGTTTAATACATGTCACAAATTTACACACATTTACCCTACTATTACAATTTGTGACATGTATTACACTAATTTCAAATTGTAAAATTGATGTAATATGTGTCACAATAAACATCGCAGATTTTATATTGTAATGAATGAAACCACAAAGTTTACCTCACATGTTTGTCATGTGCAATGGCATGTTATTGTAAGAAAGACCATATTTTGTTGTAGTGAAAGCATTCATGACATCCACCCAGAAGTACTACCATCATAGAGATTATACATGCTACAAGTTTTCTGAGGGAAAAAAAGAACTAGTGTAGTTTTTGCCATTGGTCCAAGTGTGAACTCATTGAGGTTCAACTCATTTTTTCTTCCAAACCCAAATTTTGCAATTTGTTTGAATTTATAACAAAAAATCCATTAAAAAATCAATGTCTTCAACAACTTAGCTTTGAAAATTGTGCAATAAACTCTATTAAATCTGACTCATTAAGGGCTTTCCAACAACACCAAGACCACCCCCAAAATTTCAATACAGTTTTCAGTTTTGATTTCATTTAGTCATCATTGAGAAAATGGTCCAATAATTAATAGTTTCCACATTGTTCTCATACTCGTATGCATGGCCTCATACATGACAGCTGGTTACGAGCATGCCCATTGTGCCTTTTAGGGTTAATGTATGTTCTTAGGTGATTGTACGTTATTAGGTGCTTAAGGTTTCAGCTTGTTGGCAGCTGTATAAAAGGCCAAGCTCTACCCTTCTCTTTTTAATTTTTCTAGAATTCCTTTGTTAGGGAGAGTTTCCTCCATAGTCAGATTGGATTTCTAGATGTTCATGGTGACTATTACATGGCCATTGTCTACATACACTACATGTTCTTTCCTTCTTTGCAATTTAATACATGAGAATTTCATTTCAGCCTCCTCTTGTGCATTGTATATATATGTTCGTGCATCTATTTTTGGTTGATTAGTTTTTACCTTTAATTGGTTTTAGTCTTTTTGTTTAGTAGAATTTACTATGGATTTACACCCTTACAACACTGTATGTCACAACACTACATGTCACAACAATGAGCCATAATATCATTTGGCAAAATTCTATGTCCAAAGTAGACTACTAAGGTGACAACAAATTCACACTTTTTAGGATGAATATTCATATTGACTTCATGGAGCCTCTTGAATGATTCCTCAAAATGAGCCAAGTGTTGCAAAAGTCCCTTGCTATGCACTAGGATGTCATTTATGTAGCACTTCAGGAAATTTGCCCCTTCGAAAACCTGGTCCATGATTTGCTGAAAGAAAACAGGTGCATTCTTTAATCTAAAAGGCATCACAAGCCATTCCCATAACTTATTGCTTCGATGGAATGCAATTTTCTTGCGATCCTTCATAACAAGCACAATTTGGTTGAAACCTTGCCTTAAATCCACAATTGTGAGAGATGTTTGAATCTCCAATGTTATCAAACAGTTCTTGAAGGATGGGCATGGGGTACCTATCCTAAGGTGTAACCAGGTTCAAAGGCTTATAATGATGCACTCCCAAACTCCTTGATAGATTCAAATGTGAATTTGAAATGAAAACAGCGAAAAAGTTAAGAGTTAGGGCACGTTCCCTGGCTCATAGCACTTTGGAGGTAGAGGGGTGTGTTGAAGCTTCGAGATGGGACTAGGAAGAATGACTAGTAACTAATCATTCACACGGACCTGCACAAAACTAAACAACAAGTTGGCTAGTGCATAACTAGGACATTTTTGGTGTTAAGACGAGCTACAGGCAAATTCAAACTTGCAAAACTCACCACGGCCTGAACTTGGGGGAAGCCACCACCTTCCCCTTTATAGTATACTTTGTGCCTCTCCGCGAGGCCCACATCCAAATGTTTTTTTGTCCCAAGACTCCCAAATGGGAGTCCCGAAATTCCCAAAATTGGGACTCCTGTAACTTTGGGGCCCCATAACTTTGTGCACAGACCTCCGATTGACATGAGGTTTGAAACAAAGTTATAGCCCTCGTCAAGAGCTTTCCAATGGTATGTCGTGCGTCACCTACACGTAAGGAAATCAAGGTGATTCCTGACTTTTAATGATCGGGAGTTAAATTGCCAATTTGACTCCCGGCCTTTCTTTTGGCCATAACTTATATTTCAGATGTCCAAATGGGTCATGCGAGCCCATTTTAGACATCTTTATTTCAATAGCTTTTCAATGATATAAAGAACTCCTCAATTTAATGGGTTTTGACCCCTGCAATCATTCCTTAAATATTTGGGAGTCCATCGGGACTCCAACTCCCCAAATGGGAGTTGCCTTGGGAGTGTGAGGGTTCATTCTCACACACCTTTTTGCACTCCCAGGAATAAGATGTGTTTTTTGGGCCTCTCTCTTGTCCCGCGCACTTACAAGCCCTTGCCTTAGTCGCGAGCTCAAGGTTAAGGTTGCGACATATAATCCTTGCACATCATTTTCTCATTCCATAATCCAATTGAATCCTTCTTTGTTGGCATTATTGTAACGATTACAAAATCAAAACTTGATGGTTGAATGAGACCAGCCTCATGGAGTTCTTTGCATCTTTCATCTACCAATTCCCACTCATGCTTGCTTAACTTATATTTCCTTCGATAGATGGGTGTTTCATTTGTAAGGTCTATAGGGAATTACATGGTCTTACACCTACCTAAGTCTTTCATTAAGAATGCGAACACATTCTCATACTTAATTAACAAGTTTGTGACCTGGTTTCTCTCCTTCTTGGTGAGCTAGTTCCCCATAACGAAAGGGTAGTTGGAAACACATGGAATGTAGTTTGAAAGTGTGTTTGAAGAACTTGATGTATTGGGTTCTCCACTATCTAATTGTGTAGATTCGTAAAAGGTTATAATTGTTTCTCTAAACGCTGATGTACCTTTAGGTGTATTAAAAAAAATTTGAGTCAAATTACATGGTACCTCCTCCCTCCCAACATTAAGAGTGAAGTGTAGAGTGTTGAAGATAGGCAAGTGTACTTGGTCAGGGTGCCATGTGGTCGCATTGCCATAATTACAAGTTGATTGAATCAATGTTGGTGCTATGTACATTTGAAAGAGTACACATGTTACTAACAACCATGTAAGGGAGTTCAGGTCCATGCTTCTCCCTAGTAAAGCGTTACGTTCCAATCTAGTCACTTTGGTGTGATTAATAATGTGAGTTTGGAACCCCATAACCCTTTTTCTTTCTTTCGGGCTTTGTTCATCCCAAGTGGCTAAAACATGACAATACACTAGGCCTAGTCCATTTCCTTGAAAAATGTGTGCTCCTGGGAAGGAGACAAAGGTGGGCCAAACACCTCTTGGTTTTCCTATTATGTTCACAGGAAACCAAGGAGGTTTTTCTTGCCTTGTAATTGGTTAGCAGGAGTTTTGATCATTCAATATATTTAAAACCTGCAAGTTGGGGTTTCTGATGGTGTATCTTAAAACCAACTATAAAATAAAAAGTGGTGCAAGGTTGGTCCACCAATTGCGTAATCGGTGTGCATAGGAACTGCATTGTGCCACATCGAGTAGGAGCAACTTTCCAAGGTAATGCTTGACCAGTGTGTAGTGCTCCTGAATTTTTTTCCTTTAATCAAACTGAGAAGGGGTGTTCTTAATTACATAACCAAATGTAGGAGAAATGGATTAAGCCCAAGTGATCAATCATACCATGTCTATGAAGAGACCGGATCTTGTGTCACTCAAGCCTTCTCCAAATCTAGCCGCTAAAAATCCTTGACATTCCTAACCTGAAATGATGAAGTCCACAACGCCAAGTAATTCCATGTGTTTCTTTTGAATTAGTTATATGTCAGAGGGCAAAAAAGTGAAATTGGTTTTCCATGTGGTGGTTGTAAATTATTGTGGAAATTTGGTTGTGAACTCTATCATTCTCGATGCCGCCACTTGCCTTATAATAGGATCAATGTCTCCATAAAAATACCTCCAAACCACCATCCCTAACTATAGTAGGGCTTCGAGATTTGTACCAATACCACCAAAAAACTCTAGTAATGTAATCCCCTCTTTAGGCAATGTCTAGGTGATTAGTTGACGAAGTACTGGTTTAATCGGTTTGTCATGGCTCTTCATGTTTTCAAAACTAGACAAAGCTTTGAAGGCTCGTGGGCTACTTTGAACCTTTGTAAAACCTTTGGTCCGTGTTGAATGTCTGTAAAAACCACCTTCAAGCTTTTAGTAGCTTGGGTGTAAGTTTTTTCCTCTTCAATTCCCTCTATCCATTTGTGGCTAGTTTGTTGGATGTTGGAAATGGTGTGTGCTTCCTTGAGCATACAATGGTGAACCATAGGACTATGGTTCGCATGTAAATCAAAAGGTATGTATCCTAAGTGGTGGCCATCAGTCTCCCAACCCACTCGGTAGTATGCATGCTCAAACTAGTTATCAATTATGAAACTTGTTGGAAATATGGCCTCTTGCCCAATGAGCACATCGTAATTGGTGACATTCGTGACAAAACATCTGACTTGTAAGCAAAGATCTTGATCTGTACCTTCATTGAAGTTAAATGTAATAAAATCCGAGCTCTCCCCAAATACTTATTTTACGCTCCCACTAATAGTGCAAATTTGCCACATAGATTTCCGTAGTTTGGAATCGAGCATGCCCATCTTCTTGACGAATTAAACTCCAAGAATCACTAGTTGGGCACTTGTATCAAGAAGTACCACTTTAGGTATATGTCCTTCCACCTGGATTATTGACTTGGTATTGTCGATAATGGCAACTCTGGTGGCGATGGAAGTTCTTTCACTAGGCACCACCTTTGGAAATGAGTGAAAGACTTTGTGAAGAAAATGGCTATCCATAACACCTTTGCTGAGTAACAAATCCACAAGTGAGGTGCTTTTAGCTCCCTTTTGATACGTGAATGTAGAATCAAAGGTAGGAGAACCCACTAATTTAGCCATGCTAAAACTAGTGACTAGATTACGAACGTCATCTATAACACGTGAGCCAATTGAGTGTCTTTGAAGGGTGTTGGATGGGACTTTTATAGCATGTGGATCAGGGATTGGTAAAGGACTTGATGTAATGTTCAAGGTATCCTTTAATATTGCAATTATGTCCTTGGTGCTTAGCTTTGAATCTTGAAAACTAAATAATGGTGTACTCACAAGCTTTTAAGCCATTTCACTTATTTGAAGTTGACACTCCATAAGCTGATCAGTGGAAAATTGTGTGTTTTCCTTATGTACATGTACTCTTGGGACACGATAATTTGATACCCTAACAGCTTGTGGTATAGTAGTTTCCTCCCCTCTCACCAACAAGGTGCATTCTTTTTCTGTGTTGAGAGGACAAAAAGATTGTGGCATGACTGTTTGAGCTCCTTTAGCCCTAGTAATAGGACTTGAACAAGATGCGACTCCATTAGTCTAAATTACTTGCCTAGTGGCAGAAATTCTGGGTGCCACACTAGCTTCTTATGCCACAAAGTAGGAAGGGCAAAAGGAAATGGCAAATTTTGGTGTGAAACTAAAATTATGTGCATTGGAAAGAACTACTCCCCAACCATGGCATCGTGTGGGAGGCCATATAATGACTTAGGAGGTCCCTTTCGTGATCTTGAACTTTGTACAAGTTGGGCATGACTAGCTGGTTGGGAAGACTTACTTTTTAGATTAGCAAGTTAGGCCTTTAATGATTCGGTTCATTTTGCAGAATTTGAACTTGAATGGCATGGGCTTGAAGCACCTCCCTTTAATCAACATTGTGCTCCTTCTTCTTAGCATTTTTACTGGAATTACCTTTGGTGGGGAAAGCTTGAGTGGAAGGCTGAGGTGCCTTAGCTTTTGGTTAAGGGGTGACGAAATATGTTGGTAGATTTTGTTGTGGTAATCGGAATTACTTCCATTCTGGGAATTTGGCAAAACAAATAGCTTTCTGATGTTCCTTTTTCCCATAATAATCATAAAAGAAATCCTCGGAATGAATGTTGCACTCACTAGCTTTATGGGCATGATTGCCATAATAGTTACAAGAAGGTAGGATGGGTGTAGCCGATTGCACTACATGAGCAAGTTCCAACTTTTCATAAATGTTGTACACATTCAACAAAGTGTACGAGTTTCCAAATTCTGCAAAAACCTATTGCAAAATTTACGCATGGAGTGTTAGAGTACCTTCCAAGGAATGAAGATACTGATGGGCAATTTTCAAGTCTGTGATGTTCTGAGTATCTTCTTTGAGATTGAGAAACCTCCTATAGAGCATCTTGAAAGTTTCATCCTTCTGTTGAAAAAAGGTGGCGAGCTGTAAAATTTTTAAAAAAAATTTCATTAGAAATTCCACCTCAAGAATTCAAAAAAATTTCCCCATTGGATCAGCAAAAGTTGGTGCATCAATGGTGGGAGGAATGTTTATGGTAGTAGCAATGAGTTGTTGAAGAGAAATGTTTATTAAAGTAGGTACCAAATCTAGATTATTGGGCACAGTCCCATGATGTGCAATGGCAACTTGAAGTGGAGCTTTGAGAGGCAGTGGTGATGGTTGTGGCATAAGTTGGATTGGGGATCCGGGTGACGCCCAAAATCCTTGGAGAATGTTATTCGTTAACATCCAATGTTTCATAATGCACATAACAGGCCAGTTGTTTGAATGTGAATGCCTCGGTGTAATTAGTGCCATATTTGAACTCCAATTCACAAACCATAGTTAAGAAAATTACCTTGAATTCTTTAAAAGAAATGGTACCTAGCTTTTCATTGAACTTCTTAATTCTCCCAGAAGAACTGTTACCCCCATGGTGTATATGGGTGTAGAGGTAACACCTTGCAGCGAAATATACAGTGATGGTGTGAAAGTAGGTGTGGCAGAAGTCGTACCCCACTGATTAACCCCTTCAAACGGACTCTGATGTATTGTTGATGTAGTGTAACTTGAACCTGAATTCCTAGTAGGAGTTGTACTGGATGACAATGGTGCTATAGATGTTTGATGGTACTATTGTGAAGATCATGAACCCAAAGAAATTAGTTCAATGATTGTGTGTTATTTTGTAGCTGATACTTGGGCTCTGGTTGAACGGTACTGCTCTCATCATTTGAGGACATGGTGTTGTCCCATGCCCCAAAATTTGTAACAATACAGAACATTAGTTACAAAGTTTTAACACAATGTACGGTTTGAAGAATATAGTGCGTCAAAGGGGATGAACGGTGAATGGACGTCTATGAATGGACGTAGGTGGAATGGCGATGGACGTTGAGTAAAATGGTGACGGATGTTGAACGAAATGGTGATGAATGTTGAATGGAATGGTGACGGACGTTGAGTGGAATGGTGATGGACATCAAACGGAATAGAACTGCTATTGGACGAAATGGAATTGTTGTCAGACAGAATGGAACTGCCGTTGGACAAAATAGTAACGAATGTCAAATAACACAAAACTACCATCGAACGAAGCTCAAATGGACGTTAGATGAAAGTCAGAGACACATCCGACAAAAGTCCAACAAAAGTTGGACGAAAGTCCAATGAAGGTTCGACGAAGGTCCAACTAAGGTCTAATTGCGACATTGGACGAATGTCGATTGCATTGGCTAGCAATGCAACGTCCGACGACATGGCGGCCAGTGACACGATGGTCAGCAACTATGGTGGCACTGCGACATGACGCGACAACTACGACAATTATTACGACAACTACTACAATGCAAGCTTTGCAGTGATGGTGGATGTGACGTTGTAACTCGCGATGCTACTCGGTAGCGATGGCGGGCGGTGCTGCTCAATAGTGATGGCATGTGATAGGGTAGTTCGCGGTGCTGCAGAAATTTTATTTATTTATTTATTTATACTTGATGCTGCACCCAACTTCTTGAGTCTTGTACGCAAGCACAAAAAATTTAAAAAAAAACCTTTCTAGGATACGTCAGTCCCCCATTTGGCGCTTCCTAGCTCCTCCGATCCTAGTTCTATTGGTTGGTAAAGGTGTAACAACACAAGTTCCCTCCAGTAGCAATAGCACCAATAAAAAAAAATCAAGAACTCAAAGCTAAAAGAAATCTATTGCTTTCAACATTAAGTAATAGAGAGTAGTTTTTCTAGAATTAAATTGTAAAGAAAGAAAGAACATGTAGCATATGTAGACGGTGGCCATATAATAGCCGCCATGAACATCTAGAAATCCAATTTGACTATGGAGGAAACTCTCCCTGACAAAAGAATTCTAGAAAAACTAGAAAGAGAAGGGAAGAGCTTGGCCTTTTATATAGCTACCAATAAGTTGAAACCCTAAGCACCTAATAGCATACAATCACCTAAAAATGTACGTTAACCCTAAAAGGCATTATGGGCATGCTTGTAATCAGTCATCATGTATGAGGCCATGCATATGGGCATGACATCATTGGGCCAAAGTAGTAGCCATTTTCGAGATGCCCAATTCTACTAATGTTCACACTTTGAGCAACTTCATTGGATTATGTAATTATTACAGAATTTATGTCCAAGATTTTAGTACTATTGTTCATCCTTTCTATGCATTATTAAAGAAGGATGTTAGTTGGACATGGAGTGATGAGGCTTAGAAAGCTTTCAACACACTCAAGGAAAAGCTTTCAGAATTCCCCATTCTGAGAAGACCTGATTTCAATAAGGTTTTCATTATACACATTAACTGGAGTGCTTTTGGTATTGGAGCTATTCTTGGTCAATTTGATGAGGAAGGCAAGGAATATGTTATCGCCTATGCATCCCGAAATAACAAGGTTGAGAGTAACTACTCTTCATACAAAGGGGAATGCTTTGTTGTTGTATGGGTCGTCAGACATTTTAGGCCCTATCTTTATGGCACTAATTTCACTTTCTATACTAACCACTAGCCTATCAAGTGGTTGATGACCAATGATAAGTTTACTAGTAAGTTAGTTTATTGGGCACTTATATTTTAAGAGTATGAATTCAAGTTATTCACTGACCTGTCATTACACATTAGAACGTGAATGCCATGTCGTGGAAACCCTTCACTACCTTTGATGATTTCTCAAATTCCAGCAATACATGTATCTGATGCATCTAGTTATCTTCATCTAGTTATCTTGCACTAGTACAATGTAACTTGGTCGAGCATCCCATTGTGGATATATGGGAGGATTTGGACACTCTAAGGTTATTCAACATGGGGAATACCCTCCCCAAGTTACGTCAAGTCATCAGGATCGCATACAATAACAATCCAAACGTTATTCATGGAAGGACAATCACCTTGTTCAATGTTTACCACAAGGCGATAAAGTGGTTCCTCCACCACATGAACGACCTGGTCTTATTTAAAAGGTATGCTCAGAGCTTGGACACTTTGGAATTAAGTGTACTTATAGCCTTTTCGTTCCTCATTACCATTGGAAAGGTATGTATGCTCAAGTTCAAGACGTCATTACTAGGTGTGAACAATGTGATGGAGTGAAAACTTCCTTCTCCTCTCAATAGCTCATGTTTTCTCCACTCTTTATTCAGGGCATGTTCTATCGTTGGTCATGTGATTTAGCTGGAAAGTTACCACAGACCTCTAGGGGCAATGTCTACATCATGATTATGATTGAACATTTTTCAAAGTGGGTGAAGCTTGTCGCACTACCGGACAAGTCATCACACAACACCAGCCATGCTTTCTTACAACAAGTTCTAAATAGGTTTGGGGCTTATGTTGAGTGCCCAACTAATCAAGGATCAGAATTGGAGGAAAATTCCAAGACCTTCTTAATCATGCTCTCATTAACCATCACCGGACTTCAAGGGATCATCCCCAAGTTGATGGCCTTGTAGAAAGGATGGTTGTCGCAACCCCACTTTGAGGGAAATGTGAGGTCGCCACTCACACTCCCGAAAATGGGACTTGGGAGTCCTCCGGGACTCCCAAAAATTCAGAACGTGATTGCAGGGGTGAAAACACCTTGCATTGAAATGTTCTTTATACCGTTGGAAAGGTCTTAGAGTTTAGATGTCCAAAATGGCCTCGCATGAGCCATTTGGACATTTGCAACACAAGTTATAGGCAAAAGAAGGGCTAGGAGTCAAATTGGCAATTTGACTCCCGACCATTAAAAGTCAAGAATCAACCCGATCCCGGTGTGTTCAGGTGGAGTGCAACACACTGTTGAAAAGATCTCAAGGAGAGCTACAAGTTTGCTTTAGACCTCGGCCCAATCGGAGGTCAAAGCGAGAAGTTATGAACGCCCAAAGTCCCGGGAGTCTAAACCGGGACAATTTCGGGACTCCATTTTGGGAGTCCCGGGAAAAGTGCCATTCGGATGCAAGTGCGGCGGAGAGACGCAGAGAATATTATATGGGGGGAAGGTGGTGGCTTCCCCCGAATCCAGGCCGTGGTGAGTCAAGTGAGTCCAAGGTTGCCCGTGGCTTGTCCCAACACCAAGAATGTGTAGAATGAGTTCAAACCAACTTGTTGGTTGGTTGTGGATGCAGGACGGAATAACTAAATAACTTGTCCCTCTTCCTAGTCTAATCTTGGAGCTTTCAACATGCCCCTCTCACCCCTTTTAGTGCTGGAAGCTGGGAACGACACCAAGTTCCAATTATTTCCGCTCTTTAACATAGTTAGACCCTTAGAGGGTCTAACAAGGAACTTGGGGGCGCGTCAATGGTGTAGACATGTAAGAAATGATTGTGAAAGATTTGCCTCATTAGGAACAAAGAAGATTGGGACCTAGCCCTACCTTACATCACCATGGGTTATAGAATGTCCAAACACACCTCTTTGTCTCATTTTTCTGCTTACTTTCTACTTTTTGGGAGACATCCCATTCCACCCTCTTCCATTGTTGGCAAATGGACTAGGTTGTGGACTTGGACTCCCCAGCCACTTGGGTTAGGGTCATCACAAAGAAGGTTGTTCTATTAAGGAGGGTTATGTTCATGGCCATGGAGAATTTGTCCATTGCACAACATCGAAACACCTTATGGTATGCACACACACAAGGTGACAGTTACAAACTTAAGGTGAAACAATTTGATGTTGGTGATTTTGTGTATTTCTAGCAGCAACCTAATGATACTCTAGACATTTTTTCCGGTCACACTATCTTGAGGATTAAGGTGATCAGGCCTTCAAGTGTGTTGGAGTTACAAGGAGTTAACGGACACACAATTCGTGATCATTCCAAAAACTGTGTGCCCTATCACCTACCGAATTTAGATCCTACCATCATCACGTAAATTTGGATTCCTCCACTTGACTATCCATGTGAGGTATGTCAAAGGACAGACGATGCTAATCAGATGTTGTTTTGCAATAATTATAATAATGGATACCATCTATTCTGCCTCAAGCCAGAGCTCATTCAAGTTCCCGCTAGCATTTGGTATCGTTCATCATGTTTTCCTGTAGCACCTTGATTTTTATTTAACCATGCCATGCTTTTCCCAACTCAAGTTTTGGGGGGTATACATGAGAATTTCATCTTGGCCTCCTCTCGTGCATTGTATACATATGTGCATGCATTTTTTTTTGGTTGATTAGTTTCTACCTTTGACTGGTTTTAGTCTTTTTGTTTAGTAGAATTTACCAAGGATTTACACCCTTACAACATCGTACATCATGACACTACATGTCACAACACTGTAGCTTGAAATAGTCTCAAACCAAGTCAATGTACCCCTACTCATAAAGAACTTTCCAAAGATACCAAGAGCATGGCATGAAATGCTATGGTTTGGGAGATCTTAATGCGACAAAACAAAACAAACTACCTTTTCATAAATAGACATGTTATGAACTTGGTCTAAACTAAAAGTTTTTATAAGTTATAGAAAAGGTTTCAAAACTTGCATAACTTTTTGACAAATATTTTTTCAAAAGAAGAGGAATTTGGTGTTAAATTGGTTTAGACCTTCTACCCCATTTGATACCTACACCATTTCAACTTCCAACTTGATTGTTAAGGCATTAAACAATAGCCAATGACCCTAAAATTGCTTCATCACACAAGCCAGGACAATAGGGTTTAAGGATGATATGATTGCCTATGCAATAACCCACATGAACCTTATATATTATTTGTCATAGAATGACAATGTGGTTTTGATGAGGGTCTTAAGTTTCCAATGCTACATTCCGTTATCAATGTAAGTATTCTTTGATTCTTGTTTCCTTTTTTGGATTTTTTTGTCCATGTAATTGTATTTTGTAGAGTAACTTGTGCATCTTTCACACTCACATCTATTAGACTTGCATAAATTGTGTCATTGTTTGTAATTCTTGACTTCTACAAACTTTGTCATCATTTGTAGTTATTAACATGTTTTAGACATCATATGATGAAAACAAATACTTTCATAAACCTTTAAAAGCCTTAAGGGTTCACAATCAATAATGGAGTGTAATGTTGATGCCATGGCTATCATGTAGAACATTGTTTTTTACAAATGCAATCACATGATGCAAATCAACTCAAATTTTGAAAGCAAGAATAATGGGATTACCCTTATGAAAACACATGTTGATTGTGTGCACCTCAAGTTATTTGCTTAGGGAAAGTTGTAGTTCATCTGAAAGAAAACAAAAAAGGTGGCTAATGTAGATCATTCACAATAGCTAGGGAAGAAAGGGGTTGGGTCATTTAGTTATGCAATCATTACATACCTTGGGTCTACAAACTGTTTAAAGAACAACAAGACAACAAATGTTTTTCAAAGATCTATTTACAAGGTGTTACTGTAACCTAAAAATAGTGTCAGCTGTTTCTGTGGATGAAAACTATAAACCCTAATTCAGATTGGTGGCTTGATTACTGGCGGTGCGGTGCGGTGCTTCAACAATGTCGAAATGTTTTCTTTTAATATGTTTATGTTTTTGGTGTGTTTTGTTGCTTTACATGTTATGACGAAGGGAGTTTGGTGAATTATCTACTGAGATGGAATGTAGTCTTTGTAGTTTAATGAAAACACTTCAAGAGCTTTGTGAGTCAGATTTCTAGAAGGTGATTGGCAGAGGGATTTTGGGGAAGCAAGGAGATGACATGAAAAGGAAGATATTTGATGCAAGTTGAGAAAGTGAAGGCATGTTCTTTGGTGATGAAAGAGAAGCTAAGTGACTTGATTTTCTGTAGGATTAAAAGAGGTGGTCATATTTTGATTTTGGGGTGTTGTAAATAGATAAAAGTGGAACTTGATCAGAAGGATTAGATGGAAAGAATCCTGACAAGAAAACTTCTGCTGTGCTAAGAATGTCAGGAAAAGTTCCAAAGTTGTTGCATGTGTTTCTGTAGGGACCAAACAAGGGAGAGGATAAGCGTGTCTAGGAATTTTGGAATGGTTGTGTGGCAGCTCATGTGATGTTTTCGGGGATTTTGAATTGGGTATGGAATGTGTTTTATCATGAGAAGAGTATCTGTTGTTTTGTGGGAGCTCTGGAGGTTTTGGGACTAAAGGGATGCTAGGAAGTAGTGATGATTGTACTAGTTGGCCTTGAATTTCTATCCAATCTCTGAGATTAAACCATGTTGAAGTAGTAGAGTTAATCTCTATGGGGATTCTGTTATTGGGTATGAGCTGTCAGCCACATAAAATAACATGTTGACTCCTAGAGAGGAAATCAAGATGAATGCCTAATCCTTTGTGGTCCATAGAATTAAGGCCATGGAACTTAGATGTCTATTAGGATCTTGAAGAAGAAGAACATTTGAATCAAAATTGTCACACTTCAATAAAAGTTTCAAAAACAATACTTCAGTCCATGTATGTCTAGCAATGGGAATGTGCATAATGCAGAAAATATCCCCCTTGTTTTTTGATGACATTACAAGGCATTTTCCACTACCAAAAACATCTAGTTAAAAAGGTTAGTGTTATGTCAATGCCCTTGAGTTTTGTTTCTTTTCCAAACTATTGTTTCTTGCAATGGTAAAAAAACCACAGATTGGCATGTTCTCTCAAAGCTTGCATTTGCAACTATTGCTCCTTTAGTGGGGGGGAAAAAAAGCCTTCCAAGAATCCCAACTCTTTAAGCTACATGAGCAACAGCGACTTGAGAAGCTCCAGGGAATTAAATCATGCTCCATGGATGCCCAACAAGGTCATTATTATATCATGTCCATTTCCAGCTCTGAAATCCTCACACCGACTGTCCAGGTTCCCATCCCATATCTCAATTACACCTTGCATCTCTGCATATTACATATGCTAACAATACTCTGACCATTGCACAGGAAGCAGAAATGTGCTCTCTTGTCAAGACTCATGTCACACAATTTGTGAAAAGTAAGGTTTTCTCTCCTCCTGGATATCAAGTGATAAAGCAAAAGCAAAAACTGTTCTGTTGTTGAGGAAACTTTGGGCTTGATTTTGCTGCTGTGCTAGCAGACTTTGACAAAATGACACAGAAATATTTGTAACATGTTGATGCCAACAAAGTTGGCAAATTCAAGTCTGGAAAACACTCTCTCAGCTGATCAGCAAGGACTGCAGCAGCAAAAAAAATCTGCAACCCTAATTGCAATTTTCTCCCCCAAGGTAATGCAGGAGCACCTCCAGCTCTTCCTCAATTCAAAAGCAACTGATGCAAGGTAATGCAGGAGCACCTCCAGCTCTTCCTCAATTGGAAAGCAACTGATGCAAGGTAATGCAGGAGCACCTCCAGCTCTTCCTCAATTGGAAAGCAACTGATGCAAGATAACGCAGGAGCACCTCCAGTTCTTCCTCTATTGGAAAGCCAATGATGCAAGGTAATGCAGGACCACCTCCAGCTCTTCCTCTATTGGAAAGCAACTGATGCGAAAGGACTACTGCCTGCATCATGTTAGGGATGTGAATTCATCTGTCTTTTCCAATCTAGTCCCCTTGTTCCTATCAATCAGTAATTCTGAAACAATTGCAGACACAACCTAGTTTGCCATAATGTGTCTTAACACATATACAAACTGCTCTGCCACAAATGGAAACACCCACCAGAGGAGACCAATATATCTAACAGCCAGCAATTGTATTACCATACATGCGACTGATGTTTGACACAAAAGAATTTGCAAAAGGTCTAGCTGAAGAAACATGAAAATTTTATTGATATTTGTTGAAAATTGAAATCCATTGGGGTCACTATTACAAATGCACAACAAAAGATGCATTTTGCATTACTTATTCTTCAATTGTTGAAATTCTGGAGAACTCAGTTTGAAACTGCCAAACCTTGTTCTCTAAAATAAATAAATATTGAGCAAAGAAGTGCCAAACATCAGCCGTATGTACATAGGTAGTTGCGGTATTGAACACCAAAACAAAACTTGTAGGTTACATAGAGCTATTAGTGTTGGTGAAAACTCAATTCTGCTGTATGTGCTCAATTCATCAACAGACCCTTCTGTGATTGCAAGAAAACTAAAGTGCAAAACACTCCTAAACAACAGTACTTAAGCCAACAACACATTCACAAATAAACGTCACAATTCTCAAAACAGAACTTGGAGAACCAAACCTTCTGAACATTCATCTATTGCTTCGAGAAGTTGAAGATTGGAGAATGTTAACAAGAGAGATGCACAGAAGTCAGGGCTTCCTGATGTCATGTCATGTTGACACAATGCAGGACCTGCCTCCAACGGCACTGAATGACAAACTACACATTGCAATTTCCTTGTGTACAGTGTACCTGAGAGAAACATGAGAAAAGCTTTTATCACAAATTGGGATTCTCCTTCCATGAACTCAGTGTTTCAATGTCTATTGTAGGAGCCATAGAGTGATGAGGATTTAGTGAGCAAAAACCCTTCCATTCTTCTGCATCCAGTTCAGTCTCATTTGAAGAGAAAGTTTCTTTGCATGGCTTGGTTAGTCACCAGACAAAATAAACCCTAACAATGAGAATCAAGATATACGCTCTCCTCTTCTCATCCAAGCAGAGTTGAGTTAGCAGCCATGAAATTTTCATACACAAAAGTTGAGGGTTATGGAATCATTTGCACCAATGTATATAACTCAGACCTAAACGGCCAATCAAAGCGTCGAGCTTCTCACAATGGTTTGTCATTATGTTGTAGGGGAGGTTCCCATACAAGTGCGTTCTTGTGAGGGGCGTGAGGCCAAGGATGTTCCCAAACCTCAGGAGAATACACGAGTACTGGAACCTCCCCTTACATGTAAAACAACTCTCTTTTTATTGGGCCCGACCCCCACAGGGACAGGGACTATTGCATTGGATCCAACTTTTGGAAGTTTTACCTTATTAGAACCAGTTTCATATCACGTGAACTACTTTCTTTGATGAAAGTGTTTAGACTGTTTAGATTGGAATGGATTGTTTTGGTGTTGAGAGTGTGGACACAGTAGGTAGATGTACAACATCTTATCTATTGGCAGGGCCAGTGTGTTTGTGATGCCTTGTTTTAGAGTACATGTCTGTATGTGGATGGAAGGAAGGAAGGAAAGGCTCCACAAAACTGCAGCACAGAAGCTACCAAAATCCCGTGCTTGTAGATATTGATGATCCTCAGGTACATATATATTTTTCTTCATGAAGCCCACCCGCTCGTGTAATCACCTCTCCTCATTCGCAGTTGTCATCCTCATGGTTGCAAAACACCAGTTGCTCTCAGATCGTATGACATTACAATTATAAGCTATACAACACATGAATGACTATGGTGGAGTGAGAAGTAAAGAATATGAAACCGACGAGAGCAATTATATACACAGTTAGTTACCTCTGACTACAGCAAGTTTGGCACTAATCAATTCGCTAAGAATGCCAGCTGAAATGCCTAAAGAGCAGTTCACCAAAAATTCTAAAAGAATTCAACCCTAATTCAAAACACACGATAACTTTGGAAGTTATTGGAGGACTTTAGCATTACTTAAGTGCAACTATTATTGTTGAAACTCTGAAATATTCAAATTGGGGTTGCCGCACCCCCCTTTTTTTGTCATGAAAAATTTATGATTTTGACAAGATTTGCCAAACATGAGTTGGTAGGTAAGGTATATCGATCAATAATTTACCTTTACTACCAAGGTTCCTTTTGAAAGAGTGAAATGAACTCTAGCTGCTGCCTTCTTCACGGCTTATAGCACAGCACTAACCCCCCCTTCTTCTATTGCACACTCCCTTAAAACCCCCTTCTACTGCACACCCTTGACCTGCATCCACCTCTTTTAGCTCTTTCTCATACACCTTGGATCATAAGCATAATGCAGAGTCCAATGTCCAAGGTGTAATGCCCATAAAGCATGGCTTTCGCATGCCTAACAAGGGGTGTGTCACACTATGGTCTTGCCATTTATATTAAAAAGCATCTTAATGCAAAAGAAGAATTATGGAAACTCAAATATTTCACCATAGCAAAAATATAATCTTCAAAAAAATCCTCTAAAAGAAACCAAAATCCTTCCAGATATTATAACACTCTATAACTATTAATCTCAAGTTTCAACACAAGCCAAAATATCATCTTTCAGAAATCCTCATATAAAAATAGACCTATTATTTATTACCTAGGGGGGGCCAGAATCCCTTAAGCTCCTATACTCTATAATGAATCTAAACACAATATCCTTCTTGCCTTGGTAGGAAAGGCCAACAAATGAGGAGCTTAAGGGATTTTGGCCCCTAGGTAATAATAGGTCTATTTTGATATAAGGATTTTTGAAAGATGATGTTTTGGCTTGTCTTGAAAATTGAGATGAGGGATAGAGTTATAATATCTTGAAGGATTTTGGTTTCTTTTAGAATTTTTTTTGAAAATTACATTTTCACATGGTGAAATATTTTGAGTTTTCATAATTCTTCTTTTGCCTTAAGATACTTTTTAATGCAAATGGCAAGGCCAAAGTGTAATACACCCCTTGTTATGATTTGGGGAATTGAACAAAGAATGATTGGATACCCTCCCTTCCCCTATGTATAGATATCTCCAATATCCTTCCTTATCTAGGAGGGATATTCATGGATACAAGATGCCCTCCAAAATACACTAGCAAATTCCTTTGTATGTTTTTTACAAGTTACATGATTTCCAAAAATTGTATCATTATACACCTAAAAGTATAGGGTACTCAAAATGATACCCCCCACACTTTTGACACTAGTGGTTGGCACACAATGGCCAAATTCCAAGTGATTGTTATTGAATTATTAAATGATACATATTATTCATGAAAACTTGGAGGACACGTGTACATCAACTATCGACCAATCATGAAAAAACCTTGTTGGTAACATGGGTCAAACTTTAGTGGAAAGTTGAGCAATTGAATCGGCCTTATGAGGGTGGTGGTTAGAAAACAACCATCTCTCAAACTCAAGCAACAATCACTTGGGTGGTGAGAAGGCACACTCGATCACACATCATGCCAATTTGATTATTTCTACTTTTGCATTCACATATACATTTGGATTTGGATTTTTGTGTGTGTTCATTTGTGCATTGTCATGTACTTTTAATGTACAATTTTAAATTTGATAGATTTTGGGTTATTTTTTAAGTTTCTTCTTTGGAAAGAAACTCATATAAAAGTACCTTTGGGAAGGATCTGTAGTGTTTCTTTTTTGCATGAATGAATTTGGATATTGTTCCACCGATATTCTATTTTTCAAGAATGATGTGAGAGGGGTGTCAATTCATGATCTCATGCAACAATATCAACATTTCATCTTTCAATTCAAAAAGCTTGGAAATAATGCCAACAAAAATTGGACCTATAAAACAAGTATGAAATGCTTAGAACACTTGTTGCCTCTCTTTCCTCTTGTTGCTTTTTGAAAAGTGGTGATATTAGGTGTTATTATGTAATTTTGGGCGTACAAGGGTAAGAGCAACAATTGTTAAATTTTAGATAGATGGTGCGTTTAAATAAAAACAATGGTTAAGGTTAGAGCAAATTTGGGTTTTGAAGTTGCTCAACCCTAACTTTATTGTAATAAGTTTTAGAAATGTAAACCTAAACTCTAAACCCTTTTTTTCCTCCTTTTGTGCTTTTGTAAGTTAAGGAAAGTTGCAAAAAGTCATAAGAGAATGAGGAAATGAGAATTTTGGAGACAACATCATGTTGATTGGAGAGCAAAAAGAGATCCAACTTGGTAGTTATGGAGGAAATTGAAAAAAAAAGACAAAAGAAAGGAAAAGGCACAACACGTGAGAGGGGGGAGAAACAAGGGGATATAGGAAGTGCAAAGGGGATTTAGCCCCATAGGAAGATCTGAAAATAGTGGCGATCCATCAATCCATAAGAAGAAGATGTAGCCAAATATGGCTATAAACCAGACATGGAGAATAAGTTTTTCAAATTATCCTTTTATATTTCTGGCTATTTAATGGAACTAAATATAACAATTTGACAATTTATTTATTTTTTCTGAATTTTGGCAATTAAAACCCCCAAGGAAAAAAATCCTAATTTTTTATTAATTTATCATTTTCATCAGTTTTGAAAGACTCTACTAGTGGTGCGGCTGTGTTTCCATAGCCATTCCAAATAAAAAAAACATTTTAAACAAGAGATAGCTGGGCTTCCTTTTATGCACATGCATGTCCAAGTAGAAAAAGACATGGAAGGTAAGGAACATCCAAAGCTGAACCGAAAAACGATCATTTCCCATTGGATTGCAATCTTCCATGAAACACAAAAAATTAGGTTTATCTACCGGAGGAAGAAAAGCAACCCAAAACAATCACTGGGCAAAAGAGAGACCAAAAAACAATTATGGACTTGTTATGGGAAAAATACACTACTACTCTCACAAGATTGCTACTCCTTTACATGCTCGGGATTGCAATCATGTGGGGGGAGACCTTTTTCCGTTATTATAACGAATGAGTGGGAGAGTGTGTTCCGTGCTTCCAAGTTCCGAATGTAATAAGTAACTCATGATGTAGCTTAATGTTTCAATTCACATTAAAGGCTACATATGTACATGACAATTCCACAATTTGTAGGTTAGTTAAATTGTAGAATTGTCGTCGACATGGGCTGACATGGGGCTTACTCCATACACTAGGTATATACTTCATAGATAGAAGACCCCATAGACATGCACAAGATAAAGTGTCATGGCACCAAAGAGATATCACCAAATAATCACTTTTCAACAAGCAACAAGAGGAAAGAGACAAGTCTTGGTTACAATTGTGGGCACTACTAGGTCAAATCTTGTCACTTAAACCACATTCAACTTAGGGTTAGGGTTTATTTTCAACATATTATTTCAGCATCATGGTTAGAAAGGTTGAAAGTTTAGATGATACGAATCTCCATGTTATTTAGGATGCAAATCTAAAGTTTAGACTTTAATGTAACATTTTTCTTTTGGGATTGGGATTTTTCTTTCAAACAAAAGGGTTAGGATTCTTGGTCAACTTCTTTGTGTGTAGGTGGTGTTCTAAACATTTCATCCTTCTTTTATAAGTCCAATTTTTGTTTGGAATTAAAAGATAAAATGTTGTTGTCAATGCATGAGATAATGAGTTGACAAACCCTCTTACATCATTCTTGAAAAATAGAATATTGGTGGAATAATATCCAAATTTATCCATGCAAAAAACACTACAAATCCTTCCAAAAATTAATAATTATATGAGTTTCTTTCCAAACAAGAAACTAAAAAATAACCCAAAATCCATAAATAATAAATAATTTACATTAAAAGTATATGACAATGCACAAATGAACACAAAAAAAAATCCAAATCCAAATGTATATGTGAATGCAAAAGTAGAAATAGTCAAATTGGCACGATGTGTGATCGAGTGTGCCTCCTCACACAAGTGATTGTTGCTTGAGTTTGAGAGATGGTTGTTTACTAACCACCACCCTCATAAGGCCAATTCTATTGCTCAACTTTCCACTAAAGCTTGACCCAAGTAACCAACAAGGGCTTTTTCATGATTCATTGATAGTTGATATACATGTGCCCTACAAGATTTCATGAATAATATGTATCATTTAATAATTCAATAACAACCACTAGAAATTGTGTGCCAACCACTAGGGTGAATGTGATTGTCAAAAGTAGGGTATCATATTTGAGTGCCTACACTTGTTGGTAAAAAATGACATGATTTTTTGGGCATCATGTAACTTGTAAAGCATATAGAGAAATCCGCTAATGTATGTGGAGGGTACCTTTGTATCCATGCATTTTATGGATATTAGAGATGCCCATTAAGGTATTGCTGAACCCTAAGCCAGTACTTTTTTATGTTGATATATAGTCCACAAGCCCTCTTGACCTGTATTTTAGTGTATTTAGCATATTAAAAAAAAATCTATTCTTTTCCTTTCTTTAAAAAATTCGGGGTTTATTGAAACTTTGCCAAGTTGAAAGTAACACCTTACTCTTAATAGGAGTATCTTTCCTCATTGTTATTAAAAAAAACATTTTCCTTGTGGTCATTTGAGACCTTCCAAGAATTGAACTATTCTTTGTGCATTGTGTAAAGGATGGAACTGGTAGTCACATCTTGTGCCTATTGGGTGGATTACTTTGGTTCTAAACTAAAATAATTTTTAATTTTTAATATTGCATTTTATAAAACATGTTAGATAATTTAAGCTATTTGTTAACTCCCCTCTTGGTATGGACTATAAATTTCATGGTTACCAATAAAAATTTCATCTATTCAAACTAATTTTTTTATCTTTCATCATCCCTCACATTTTCAACTAAAACAAAAAAAAATCAAAAATCAAACAAATACTTGGTGCCAAAATTCAATGTAAACATGAAATTTTTAATTAAGTTTAGGGTGATTTAAATATTTGGATATCATAAGTATAATAATAATAATAATAATAAGGTTGAAAAGTCTTAGACTCCCTTCACATAATATCCCCAAACATGCACAAAGTGAGAATAAATAACACACAATAATACCTTGTAGTTTCCATGTGGGTCCCAATAGTTCATCATTATTTATATCAAATCTCACAATTGCAAGGAAAAAGGGATAAGTAGATAGGCTTGAAACATTCCCAATTATTATACATCATGGAACCATATTGATCATCATAACATTCTAGCCAACTTGATTTTCTACAACCTATTTTACAACTTGAGCACATTTGCTTAACAATTGTACAAAAAATACTTTAAATTTTCTTGAGTTGGCTTCAACAAAACTTCTTTCCCTATATCATTGAACCATCTTTGGCTAACATTTGATGCCTTGAAAAAAATGTCAATACATTGAACACAAAAATCAAATAGGCTATTGTAATAGAATAAAAAAACTCAAATTGTACACGTATTTGTACATCATGTGATGATGTGCATTATATGGCATAACCTTCAACCCTTTCATGATTTTACATGAAAATGGACCTCATGGATGAAGTTGGCAACCTTCATAATATGAATAATGTGGATGAAATTGGGAAGACATACCCAACTAATGACCATATGGATGAGACTTTGATCACATCCACAAAAGCCCTAAATGGTTTAACACTTTTTAGTAATAGATTCATTGAATTCCAATGATGGCAAACAATCATTGAATGAAAAGAGTTTCTGAATTCCCAAGACTATTAAATGACAGATTTCTTCACGGCAATTAATGCAACAAATGATAAGAAAATGTCAAAGTTTTATACCATTATTAATTTGCCACCATAACATCAATAAATCCATCATAATAGCTTTCATTGCAAAATCTGGAGATGCTATATGCTACAAGATGATTTTTGTAATGTAGCCCTTTTTTTTACCTTGCCTCAGGTAAATTTAAGCCAAGTTACTATACAAGTTGTTACTTTTACCATGTAATGTTAAAGTTTTACCAAGTGTATACATTTTCCTTGGAATTTATCCATGAAAAAAGTTTTTGCTACCAACTAGTGAACAGTAATGGGTACTAGTGTTGGGTGGCTATCAACATCTTAGCATACATTGATGTTCAATTTTTGAAAAATCCATACAAGCCTTCTATTCGTATTAGGGTTTTTGTAAAAATCATACCGGCCTAGTACCATACCAGAATGGTATGTTTGGCAATTTTATGTATATTTGAAAAGTAAGATTCGGTGTTCAAAAAAATAATATTTGGCAATTTGGCAATTTTTAACAGAATTTTTTAAATTTGGCAACACACCAGAGCATCATTGTCGTCAACCTTTAGAGGGTGACGTTTAGTGTTTTTGAAGGTGCCATGCGTTACAAGCGAGCACGCTACAACATTGTCACACTAGGCTGACCTAAGTTTCACACTCCCTATTTCACAATGCAACCATTATGCCCCCCACAACTTGCCACAAGCAACTCCTCACATTGTCAAGCTTCGCATAACAACTTCCAAAATCATATAACAATGTGCCAAAATAACCTCCACACAACAGCAAATGACATTACTATTCAAAACAAACTTTTAAAGCCTTGTTAAAAAAAAATTTTAAAATGTTTAAGAATAACAAAGAGGAGCGCATGATCAATAATCATGTTGCAAGCAAGCTGCAGGTAAGAAATGACAAACTAGAATTGAGGCAAAAATGCTTGTGATTGTGAAGATTTATTCCAACTAATAGAAATCTTCGAGCTTAGTGTTCTAGCTTTGTCAAAATGTAAATCATGCCATTGATTGCGAATGAGCATGGGATGCATTCAATAGTAAGGGAAATGTGGGAGGTCATGGGCGAAAAAAACGCTAACGTCATCAATTTGCATTGATGAAACATACATAATTTCCTTGTATTTTGGCATTTTGCCACAATATTTTTTAAAAGTTTCAACAAGGCAATTGAATAATTTTCCAATTTTTTCCACTTTGATTTTTTAAAATATTTTTTTGTCAAACTTGCTATTTTGGTATGGTATTCATATTAGATCACTTTTAAAACTTTCATAGAAGCCTCATTTTCAATAGAGCTTGAAAGCCCATAACCATCAAAATATAAAATCTATGATGAAGGAAAACCCATTTCAAGGTTCAAATTCATTTTACACAAGGTTGAAAGACCAAGGGACTAGGGAAATGTAAATGGATGAAAAATCAGCATTAAATGCATTATAGATAATGTTTCATGGTCTAATGAACTTGTTAAAAAACCCACAAATCCATTAGAACATGTACTTAAAAAATCATGATTGGTCAAATTTTGATGATCCAAACTTAGATTTTTTAATAACTGTTTTTTTGGGAAGGGGGTTAAAAATTGTATATGAAATTGTATACATATTTAACTTGTGCAACTATGTTATAACTAAATCATTGCAATTATTATGCCACTACATTATAATTATTGTGTCATTACATTATAAGTATTATGTCACTATGTTGTAACTACATACGCAACAATGTGATGATGTGGCAATGATGTGTTGAAAAATCATCAATGAACACATGGCAATTCTAAATTTATTTTGATATTTAGTATTTATATTAATTTAATTTAGATCATTCAACTTAGGGCTAATAAAATGTGGACACTTGGCATTTGGGTCAATAGGTAGGTAGGCCTAAAGTAAATAGACATTATTACCTACATTTTTTAGGATAAAGTGGGTATGTAGTTAGGCCTAGGTAAATAGGTAGGTAGACTTAGGCTAGGTAGGTTGGTCGTTGGGGATAATCTTGTTTTATTTTAATTTTAGCCATTAAGGCCAAACCTTTTTTGATTGGCTTATTCCAAATGTCACTTGTTTTTCATAATTCGCTTAATTATTTATTTTACAAACTTGAAAGGTACAACAAAAATATGTGATAAAAAATTTAGTTGCATCATAGTTGTAACTCACTTACAACTATTATAAGACAAGCACGTGAACAAAAAATTAAGCTTTTATGCAACTTTAGGTCGTAATATATTGTCCTTATACCTTTCAAATGCAAAAGGTATTTTTAGACCTTGATTTGGCATAGTCACAACTATTGAAATTGTTCAAAAAATACACAAAATGAAGAAAACATGATGGTCAAAAGTGAGGTCAATGTTTGGTCATTAGCTTAATTAACATTTTAAAACTTAGCACTTTCGTTTTCTTCATGACTTTTTTGTGTTGTTCTTTTACCTCTAAAACTCCAATAGTTAATATAGATCTTAACTTGGTGCACTCAAAACATTTTAAATCATTGAAAACATATTAAAAACAAGATATGAAGTTTGAAATTAAAAGGTCATTTTCTTGAAAAACACACTATGTGATTTCCATATGCTTTGTGTTTCTTCTATGTTGTTCCTTTGCCTTTGGAATTGAAACATATAATGTAGAGATTACCTTAACATTCTCACGATCCTTTATGTTTCACAAAATAAACAATAAAAATCCAAAATTGTTTAATCACTGACCAACAATTGGTGATGGATGGTTCTACTTTAATATAGTCCATCTACTAGGTATACTAATTATTATAGTTCATAATATTCAATAATTAATAATATTAACTATCAATTTAAAATATATTATTAATGTATAATAATAATATTATTAAATAAAATTTTATGCTAATTATAAATTATTAACTTTTACTTATGTTAAGGCAGTTTATGGTAGATTAGTTTTATATTATTATTATTTTAAATATTTATATTTATATTAATAATTAATATAATTATTTATATTATTGTAATTTGTAGTTGGGTACTTGCACAAAGATCCAATATAGTAGTTGTAAAGTTGTTAATGAGCCCTTCATTTAATCTAGTTGTATTGTAAATGTCATATGTGATTTTTATGCAACTTGCTAACAAAGTCAAACATGGTTGACCAAAACCGTATATTTGGTACGTATAATCATTCATATAGGGGTCCATCTTGGGATTAATATATAATTACAATAAAATTTTGCAAATTTTTTATATGTCATTTTACTTTTTTATTCCCCGTATTCTCATGGGATAGTTGCAACATAGTTGTAGATTAGTTGTTTCAAAGCTTTAGTTGCAAAGTAATGAAGTTTCAATGGAAACAATCTCTGATAGTGTATTCAAGTCCAAGGCTGATTTTTGGTTATCATGGGAAAAATATATACTTAGTTTTAAGATTGATACAACCCCAATATGAAATCGATATTACCTTTTGCCCCTAGTTTTTGTCTTTACCTTTTGTCTTTTGGCAAAATTTCACCAAATGGTGAATTATTTTTCAAATTGTTGAATTTTTAGTGTTTTTTTAGGTTCTTAATCACGAAATTTAATTTTAAAAATTGTCATATTTTATCCTAAATTCCAAAAAGGAACCAAAAATGTAAAAAGATGTTAATTTTTTTAATTTTATGTTTTTTAATTATGAAATTTGGCTAAATTGTCTTATGGATATGCCACTAATCCCTACCCTAGTAGGAAGGTTGGTCCCTATCAGACAAGGATTGGTATTAAATTAGTACCCATCTCAAATGATACCGGTGTTGTCTAATTTTTGAAAATGGGATTAGTATCAATCCATATACCATGGTTCCAACCTAATACATGTCCAATACTAATAAATAGTCATTACCTAACGATGTAAGACTTAGACTTCACTTTTGGTCCTTTTTTTAACAAATCATTTTTTTTTAAATTGGAAAATTTCTTTTCTATTGAAAATTTGACTAATTTTTCACAATTTTGAGATTGCAAAATTGAAAGAAAAACCTTGGTTATATAAATGTAAATGTCTAAAAACTAACAAAACCCACATTTGTGTAAGTGTAAAACAAACACATTAACATGCAATGCAATGGTTGTGTAATATAAATATAGAAACTAAAAAAGATAATAAAGTTATCTGTAGAGTCACCTTGTCTTTGGCCCTCCTTTCACCCCCTATCACCTTTTTCAATGGTATCCACAAAGTACCATATTACCATTTTTGGTTTGACATCAGAATAACTATTTTATTTTTTAAAATCGATTTTGGAGCAAAATGTTTTTTTTGAATTTTCAGCAAAACTTTATTTAAATTGAATTTTTTTGACAATGGCTTGAAATCGCTTAGAGTACATGTAACATTATATACACTAAAATGTTAAAACTACCTTGTAACAACTTCTTGAATTTTTTAATTCTTGAAGTTTGGCCCATGTTTTTTGGAGTGATCTTTGTAGCATTTGTGGAGTTATGTTTACTAACATTTGTGGAAAGAGATGTTTGCAAGGCAAAAAAGATGAAAATTTTATAAAATTTATACTAAATAGTCTTGTGCATGGGAGTGGAAATGGGTAAAGAAAAGCTACAACAAACCTTACTTACTGGTCTATTCAAGATAATTACAAGAGAAAAAATAAAGGATGTTTTGCATAAAGAAGTAGAAGACATCAATGAAAGTGCCAAGCAAAAAGCACCAATGCTAGAAAAAGTAGAAAAATGCCATGTTGTACATCCAATTTTTTTTTGTAACAACATTATAATTTGATAAACAAATCAAACATGAAGAAGGTGAAAAGGAAGTTATAGAGAAATAAGATGGAAGAAAACATAAACGAAAAAAAATCAAAAGGCTAGTATTGGTTTCATCCACATTTATGGCCCCCCATAGTAGTTGTAGTTCAAAAGTATGGCACAAATTCTAATGTTGTGCATTACTTGTGAACTGTTTACCAAAGTCCAAGAGTCAAATTCCATACAAAAAATTGGTAAAAAATAGTTTGTGGAGTTGGTTTACACCAAAAGGAAAACTCCGACCAAACTACTTGCAAATAGCACAACAAGGTATGAATGTTAAACATTTGAAGCATCATTTGCCATTCTTCGAAAAATAACCTACACTTCAAGATGATCTTGTCACAATGTTGCAAAAAATGAGAAGTGTTGGACAACCATTATCTACCTCTATTGTTCAAGCACTCTTAAGGGGTATGATAGAGCGCCTTGCTCTTGAGATTCTCTAAACTAGTCATGGGGGTTTCACATACAATTACAAGGGAATGGACAAGATAGTTTTTAAAACACTACATGAATTGGTTTTTTCGCATGGCAACCACTGTAGCTAGCAAAATGCCTTTGGCATGAACAAGGTCAAAACATGGCATTTAGAATAGCTTATAACTTCATGAAGTTGTATTCCATTCCTTCATGCCTTGTGGTCAACAATGACCAAATTGGGATCAACCTTGTTCCAATAGTTGAAAAAAGAACATGGGAAAACACAAAACACATTTAGGTGTTAGGGGTGGAGGATAAGAAACAAGTAACTATCGTGGTATCTTCTATTGCAAATGGATACCTAGTTCCTAGATAAGTTGTATTTATAAGTATTACATATAGATGATTACCACCTTCAAATGAGGGAAAAATCAACTACATTAGCTTTAGTTGGCATTTTACATTTAGTGAAAATCATTGGTCTACGTTGTAGACAACAAAAAACTTTGACAACAAGATTTTGCTCATTTACTTACGTAATCAAATCCAACAACTCAACTTACAAGAAAACCAAAAACTTGTATGGCTAATCGATTGTTGGAGTGTTCACAAGAGTAAACAATTTGTTATATATATAAAGGGACACCCTAACATCCTTGTTGTGTTTGTTCCTACAAATTGTACTAGTGAATTGCAACCTGTAAATGTAATGATACAAAGACCTTTGAAACAAGCTTTCAAAGTCAATTTTAACAAATGGATTGTAAATATCATGAAACACCAAATTTGCGAAGGGAAGGAGCTGCACATTGATTTGAAAATGAGTAACCTCAACCTAAAATTTATGGGTGGCTTCATGCAACTTGGACACAAGTCCAAGGAAAGGAGGAAATGATAATTAAAGGTTGGCGGAAAACTAAGATTACGAACGCTTTCACATTAGAATTTCAAGTAGTTGCAATGGAAGCCAATGAACTTACTCCTCTCTTTACGTTTACTTCGGAAGTTGAAGAAAACAATCATGGCATAGAAGACAATGATGCAGATCCTATAGATTCCATTGTAGTAGTGATTGAAAATTGTTTATAGCCTAGTTGTATTCCACTTTCAATTACAACCAGAGGTGACTCCACAATAGTTTTAGGTAGTGGCAAAGTGTCTAGATTAAAACATCAAGTTAGTTTCAATCAAAAGAAACTAGGCTAAGATTACATTCTTATGGAGATTACCTTACATTGTTAGGAAAATCCTTTTACAAGTTATTGTTGTCTTGAAAAACTTGATATGAAAACCTCTTTATAATTGTTGCATCCAAAGAAAAATTGATAAATTGAACAGATTGTTATAGTAAATGTGGGCAAATAGGAGAGTCATTATTTGATCAACCTTGATAGGAGAGTTTGCATGCTTTGCAAATTCAACATCAAGAGATGTGCCATTAATTTGTAGAGCTTTTTAGTTGATCAATTTACCTATTGTGAAACTTGAAGGAACCCATGGCATAAGCCATTTTCTTAGTCCTGAACTAAATCCCTAACAACATGTCATGTCTCTTATACATCTCCTTTTCAATGCTTTGAATGTCAAAATGAAGAAATTCAACCAAGCACGGGTAAACAATGAAAGTTTTGGGCCCTACCCCAACTGCATTTCCTTGATCATCATGTTGAATGAAAGATTGCAAAACATATGTGGAAAGAAAGTTCATTTAAGAAAACCTAGTTTCAAACTTTAAACATACATTTTCACCACCAAGATCAGACACCTTGGTTGAGAAGCATTTTAAGCAAACTAAATAGTTGAATAATCTACTTGACGAAAATAGTCACAAACACCTCCAAAACTTCCCCCCAAATTTTTTTTCTTATGATTAAAACTCTTTGTGTTGATTTGGTTTCTCATGCAACACTTCTCCAATCTTCACAAAAGCAACAAAGTGCCCAACAACAATGAAACAAAATTTCAAAGAGAGAGAGAGGAAGATGGGGGAAAAAAAAAAATACAACATTCAACAAGATGGAGAAGATGACATTTCTATTAGTCTAATATACAACTAGGGTGACATTACAACTAGACTAAAGGTTTTAGATAGTGAAGTTCTAGTCTTCTTCTTGTCATTGGTTCTTTGTCATTAATATCCCATATAAATGTATTGAAGCTACAACAATTTGCATCAAAACATTGATGCAATACCTAAAAGCTTACTACAAAAATGCAGCAATTTTTTTAATAAAAAATAGCTTAGGAATCTTATGAAATTTCGAGATTAGTGAACAATAATTTTTTAAATTTTCAACAAGAAGGACTTTAACTTTTTGAATTTTTGGCATTCAAAAAAAATAATATAATTTTTGCCAAACGTGACAAGGTACTACGACAATGAAATTTTATTAAATATAAATATGAAATGCTGAAACTTAGCATTTAATGCACAAGGTTTAAAAGTAATTATAATAGTTATACAAATAGGAGTAGTGAAAATATTTGTAACAGTAACAGAGACATTCAAGAAAAAAAAAAGACAAGTTCAGTTTACCACCAAAATTATGGTTTTTTGCGTTTCAACCCCTTTGGATGCTAATACATATTTTTTGTAGGTTTTTAAAAATCTTACCCCATCTATGACTAAACTTAAGGTTTTGGTGTTGTGTTTTCCTTAATATATAAATAACTCTCATAACTAAAAAACATGTAGACACAATATATTTCATGTCAAATGTTTACCAATTCTTTGCCAATACATTTTAAGGATGAAATACAATATGATTTTAAAAATCAAATATGCATATGTGGTGTATAATGAATGCACTGAATTAAAAAGTTAAAAAGCATCAATGTGAATAAAAATACATCAACAATTTACAAAGCCTTTTTACACACCCCAAATTCTTTATATTGGTTCATGTAAGTGTAACTATAATGAATATAATTGTATAAGTGTAGATCAATTACACTCACATGGTTATACACAATTATTTACACACCATTTACACTTAACCTCACATGTTTTCAATAAAGTTCCTAAGTTTATTCCCATGATTTTTCATGTGTCCTCCATGTTGTTCACAATAGCTTCATTTTTTATTCCACAAACATTGTCCAAAGTCTTCCTCTTTTAACTTATGTAAGTGGGCCAACTAGAGAAATTGTATAAATGTTATTTTAAGGTGTGTAAAGTTTGCAAACCTTTGTGTTGAATGGGGTAAAAGTTTTCAAACCTTTTTTCTTAATGATGAGCCAATCAAAGAACACCATTACAAAAAATAAACTTGGAGTTCACACACAAGTTACTACCTAATGTCCCAATAACTCCACTCACTACAATGCAATATTTATGAAGGTTGTTTGGAATTAAAGATATTTAGAAACTCCACCTTTCCATTTGGTGAAAGTTGGTTTTACACAACTTTTAACCATGAGTTGTAAATTATAACCATTTATTTGAATTCACATTTGTTTTAATTCATGTGTCCTTCAAGTGGGCTCTAATCCTCATGGTCAAATTTGGATCAATGTTGTTAAATTGAATATTCAGTTAAATTGTTTCTAAATATTATAAAGACCCCATGTTTAAACTATGTACCCCAATCTCTACCCCACCCATTAGCCTAGCTCAAAACAACAATTTTGAAAATAAAAAATACATGTAACCAACGAAAAGATGCAGGATGCACCTCACAAATCTAGGATTTGTTTTTGGAACGGGGCAAGGGATTGTGAATGTTTTGTTTAGTCTTATTTGAGTTCATTGAAAAAACTTCAAGCTTTCAATAAATTTTTGCAATGTGTGAAACTTGACTTTTATTTTCAATAAAAGTTGTGTTTTACATGAACTTGCATGATGAGTTCATGTTTCGAAATCAACAAGCCATATGGACAATTTTTATTCTAGGTGTGTTATTTTTCTATTATTTTTTGTGCCCATTGGAAAAATTCCAAATTTTCAATAAGATATTCCATGTGTGAAATTTAACTTCTATTTTCAATAAACATTGTGTGATAAATGTGAATTCATGTTTTGCAATTAACAAACCATCTTGATAGTTTTTATTTTAGGATGGGTGAAAGGGTTTGTGAATGTTTTTTTCTTTTTTGGGGGGCCATGGGTAGCTTTTTTTTTGTTGCTTGGATTTTTTTTTCTTTTTTAAATTTGCTTTTGGTTTAAGATTTGGTTGAGGATGAAAATTATGTGTTTTCATAAAGCTTTAGAAGAGAGAAAGGCAAAAGGGAATTGAAAGAGGATGAAAAACATTCAGAGGTTAACATCACATATTAATATGGATTGTTATGACATTCTTAAAGAGCCATGTTCAATATTTATAGACTTGTTTCCAAATCATGGTTTAAAAAATTTGTTAAAATTTCCAACTTTTCATTAAGTTTTGCCATGTGTGAAATTTGACTTTTGTAAATAAAAGTTGTGTTCTATATGAACTTGCAAGCATGAATTCTTATTTTGCAATTAGCAATCCATCTGAACAATTTTTATTCTAGTTGTGTCATATCTTGAACCTTGCATTTTATGTTTTGATAATAAGGCCAATGAAAGAACTAAAAGAAAGGGGGAAAAAAAAGTGTATGTTATACACCAATGTTGGTGGGTATGAAAAAATTACTAAAAATCGAGGAGGGTTTCAAGTTGGGTGTTAAGTTGAATATTTCACAATATTACCCAGAGTCATACTCTATTTGAAACCCGTTCACTAATTTTCACTAGATTGAAAATCATTCACTTGAAACCCTATTTTTTAAATTAACATTGATACCTTATCAAGGTATTAAAAAAATAGTAGAGTCAAGGTTTTAAATTTTGCAAAGTATTTTACTTTGATACATCCAATCATCATTTTAATTTTTAAAATATTAAATCTCAATATGAAACCTTGGGCTAAAACTCAACATTTAACACACAAGATTTGAAAATGAATATAGTAGTTGTGCAAGTAATAATGAGGAAAATATGTGTAACAATAATGGAGGCACTTAGGAAATAAATACATGATGAAACTCAATTTATCATAAGATTGATGATTTCTTGAGTTTCACCTTGTTGAATGCTCATTCGTGAAAACTACCTTTAAACATCAATGAATTTGAAATGTGTGAAACTCAATAGTTTGAAACCCAAGTGAACTCAAATTCTCAAATTCCTTGAATCTTATGAATTCAAAAAACCAAGGCAGGTCTTATAAACTTTTCTAAAACCTGAACTCAATGAATCTTTTAAAAAAAACCCTAAGAACCGCCCAACATTGTTATGCACCCACAACTAATTAAAATTAAATCACACTAATTAATATGTTAACATCATCATTCAAACTTTGGGAATAAGGTCTCTTAGTCCAAATCTAACATTATATGGGTTTAATTTGGCCAATAACAGGCCTCAAAGAAAAAGGTGAAGGTAGCAAGCAATGTGGGTGCTAGTTCACCATAGCTAAATTGGTGCTTTGCATGTTTTTCCTTAATTGCTTTAGTGAAGAAGTACTTACATGTTGCATGCAAATAAGTTGCACATTTTGTTGCAAGTCAAAAGACACGCAAGAGAATGCATGTCTTTTGACATGGAAAAGAGAGTGTGCATTTTTTCACTTCTAGCAAAGTGCATTTGTGTCAATAACACACAATTTCATCCATCATAAATCTCAATCAATAGTGTCAATTATGTGTATAAATTGCATATTAATATTGTCAATTACATGAACAAATTTCATTCATGCTCCTCATATCAAAAAGACATAATTCTAACACATTCCTCGTAACCCTTTTTTGAATTTGTGACTTTTTTTTTTTGTTTCAATAATTTTCTTTAAAAAATTCAACTCTTGATTTTAAAATTTGAAACTAGTTTCAGTTTCACCTTGAGTTTACATATGGTCCAAGATAATGTATTTGTGTGGCCAGTTGCCAAGTCTCTTGAGAATAGGTAGGTAACATGGTTTGCTATTTTTAGTTGGTGGCATTCATTCTCAGAACATGGTGTTTTGGCTCTCTTTCCAAATGATTTGGATCAAAAGTTATTCCCCAATCCCAAAAATGACAAAATGTACACACAATCTTAGCAACTCTATCATTCCATTCAGAACACAACAAAATTTAGCAGACTTGTGGGTGGGAGGAGACACTCACTTTGGTACCTTCGCCTTTTTCTTTTTTTTTTTTGGTAGTGAGGCCTCTCAGTGACCATATTAAGCTCAAAAAATTGTTAGATTTGAACTCAGGGACCCTGATTTTGTCGAAGTATGAGGGATATTTATGATATTTAAAAATAATTTAAATGGATTTTGGGAATTCTACCATGGTACCCAAAGTGGGTGCTGATGCTCCCAAGGCCTGCCACTATATGCATACGAGAGGTGTTAGTGGAGATGCTCTCGAAAATCTTGAGTGTACCGAGTGGACTCTTTCCTTTGCAAATAGGGGGCGATGTTTTCTTTTTGGTATCACAAGGGGAAAAAATGAAAAAAATGTTTTGTTGTGCTTACTTACTTCAGGTTGGGTAATGCCCTCAAAGTAAGGTGTCTTTAAAAATAAGTGCCTACCTGAGACCGAGGGGTTAATTATTAAGGGAACACCTCACTCGGAGGGCATTACCCAAATTTTGAAGCCCCATGGTTTGGAAGATCTCGCCGTGACAAATAAACAAAACAAGGGGGGTGTCTCACACTGTGGCCTTGCCATTTACATTAAAAAGGTATCTTACGGCAAAAGAAGAATTATGAAAATTCAAATATTTCACCATAGCAAAAATATAATCTTCAAAAAAATCCTCTAAAAGAAACCAAAATCCTTCAACATATATTATAACACTTCTATAATAACTAATCTCAAGTTTCAACACAAGCCAAAATATCATCTTTCAAAAATCCTCATATAAAAAAATAAATAGACCTATTATTTATTATTACCTAGGGGGCAAAATCCCTTAAGCTACTATACTCTATAATGAATCTGAACACAATATCCTTCTCGCCTTGGTAGGCAAAGCCAACAACAAACTACCTTGCTTCAGAGATAGACTCTCAAGCTATTATCTCCTAAAAGGTATTCTTCAATCTACAGAAAGGACAAAACTGAAAGAAAATAGGCAAATCTGAAATCAAAGAAAGCCCTTTAGGTCTTGAATGCTGCATTGCAGTACTTTTGTAGTGCTGGATTCTTTTTTTATTCTGTCTGCCCCTTGCCCAACTAAGATGAATGGGGATTGATGCTCACACACATTTTGCAACCATGTCATGTTATGGGCAGGAATTTTTTTATAATTTTTTTTAAAAAATAATTAATTAATTTTTAATAATCAATTTTGTGATGTAGCTGAAGTGGTCATCATCCATAAGATGATTTTAGCCAGATTTGGTGATAGGAAAATATGAAAGTAGTAATTTTGCAACTTAAAAACTTGAAAAACACTAAATTTTAGCCACTTTGAAATAATAATAATATGCCATTTGGCAAAAATTTCGCCAAAAAAAATAATTTGACAACATATTTCAATCCTATAAATTTGGTGAAAAATTATTATGTACCCCCATTTTATTTTATTTTTATTTTTTAAAAACAATAACAACAACAACAAAATGATGTTAAAGGTGTCATCATGTTAGAGGGTAAGAATCAAAGGAATCTACCAAGGAAGCTGCCAAAATTTATTGCCAAAATTTCATAACTTATTCTTTTTCACTGCACAAGTGGATTTAAAAAAGATAAAAATAAATTATTTGACACTCAAGTGTGAATCTTTTGTTTTAATAAAAAAAATACTAAAATATTTGGACATTTGAATCTTTGAATAGAGCACAAGGCTTGTAACCTAGTCCCTAACTTATTGTAAAAGACATTGTGTTTTTCACCATCCGACCAAAATGATTTTTAGAGTGAATGAACCAACACCCACCAATGCACCACCGTCCATTAGAAGCTTGTTATGACTCAAAAGTTGTCCTATGGAATAAATCCATAGACACAAGGAATAGAATTTGGTGATGTACCTACTATCAATCCCTACCTCCCCTTTCACAAAGAGGGCACTCCGTATTGTGCTTGTTGTGCTTGTTGTGCTTTTGGGTGTTGTCTATTGTTTGTAAGTTGATCCTTTCTTTTTTTTTTCTTCTCTCACTCCCTTGCTAGTGTTTTCTCTTTAATTAATTAATTAATAATATTTAGTGAACAACACTTAAGTCTCTTGTTGTTGTGCAAAATTTATTTATTTTATCCATTTTTTTCAACATTTAGTGAACCCTAAACAACATTTAGGTCTCTCCCCATTGTGCATTTTGCACTTTTGAGTGTTGTCTTTTGTTTGTACTTTTGAACCCCTCCCCCCCCGCCCCTTTTTTTTGCCTTCTTCTCTTGCTCCCTTGCTAAGTGAGCAACAAGTTTTTTCTTTCTTTATTTATTTATTTAACATTTAGTGAACAACACTTCAACACTTTGCTTTTGGGTAGATGTGAGCTTGTTTGTATTTTGTGTATGTTGAACAAAAAGATCCCCCAATAAGTGTACAACAACACACACAAACACACAACTCTCACTCTATATATATAATCAAAGACTTTTGATTGTCTTATTATATCCCATTTCTGACAATGAGCTTGAGAATTGTGTGGCACACAATGTGATGAAATTAATGTAAGCACACCTCATCCAACTACCCCAATTTATCCACACTTTATGCTTGGCTCTTCTTTGTCTTCTAGGTACTAACTCCTAACCAAAAAGGATGTCACAAAAATGAAGATGCCCAATGCCCATAGTTGAGCCCTTGTTCTCATATCTCATTTTTTGTTTATTATTAGTATCTGAGAGTGGATTCAATTAGGGCAATACCTAATTGAGTTGAAAGAGGTTAAAACTTCAGTTCTTTCAAGCATTATAATTGGAAGGGGGGGGGGGCACAAATGACTTCAAAGGGTTCATACCTCAACTACTTTCCTATTTTAAAGGCAAGAACCATGTGCATTTTGAACAAGCCAAAATTAATCCCATTAACTTGCAAAATCTCGTTTCTTTCAAAAGATGTAGGTGTGAATTACACTCCAATTTTCAAATCCCAAAATTTGGGGGTCTGATTTTGGTTTTATTTTGACAATTATTACTTTGCAACAAGGTAAAACCCTAGGGCACTTTTGTCCTCTAATGTTCCACTAGCCAAAATATGTTAACATCTATGGTGAATTATTATGCCACTTTTTTGTGCACATTAAATAGCATACTAGACTAGGTAACGTTGGTGTTCTTCAACCTACTACATGTCATGTGGGTGGCTATTCATAATCTTTTGAATAGAAGATTATATGTTCCATAATTTTCTCAAGTTGAAGATTATGGTGTATAATTCTCCAAACTAGAAGATTACATGTTACAATAAAGGTTCCCATGTTGTTTCCATTGTCATTTCATGGTGCATCATAAGCGTTCACCAAAGATATTAATGCAATGGAATGGGTTCACAAATGCCCATACATTGAGTGTGTTGCCCATCTTACCCTAAAAAACTTGTCATGGGCAGGTTACCAAGCATATAAGGCAATTGCTTGCCCATTCCATAGTACATAGGTTTTTTTCAACTTAAAACACTAAGGGAATATTATATGAATTTATGAAACATGAGCAATTGTCAAGTAAGATTTCACTTCATAAAACATGTCATGAGCCTATGATGTCCTTGTTCCTTGAGAGGATCCCCCTTTCTAACTATGGCAATGGGAGCAATATAATTACCCAACCTTTGACAAGGACTAAACATAAGTAACAAAATAAATGCATTGATTTTTGACGCAAAAAGATGCATGCTCACCAATGACGCCTAGTAGGAAATTAATTTGAAAAATTGGTATGACTATCCTCAATTACAATTTTTCAATAAGTAAAATGGTGTGGCCATTGATTGACCATCTCTACTTTAAGTGGGAGGTGTTGCCTTCAAATCTTTCACCATTTTCATCTTCGTCCCATATGAGCTTCTTTTAGAAAAACGAGAAAATTTAACAAGCAATTTGTCATGCAATGCTCTTGTTGGCCTGGGAAATGACCAAAGTAGAGACGAAGAAGGAACATAATAACCCATTTACTAGCAAGTGTATTATTTGGTGAATGGCAACAACCAAACAACACAACCATTAGTTTGCTACCATGTAATAGATTGGCCAAGGAATGGTTGGGAAGCACTTGTCGTCAGCAAAACTTTTTTTCTTTGGGGAAGTTGGGACTCATTTTGAAATTTGCAATTTTTGTCAACCATCAAATAATGATAAATGCTTTTAAATGTTTCAAAGGTTGCAAAATAGATTAAAACCTATGGAACGATGTTGCATAATAGATGAAAAATTGGGAATAACAATTGTAACATGGATGAAATAAAAAGAAAAAAGGTTACAAAATGGATGAAAATTTAAAGATGAAAGATGAAAATGTGATAAATGAAGTGACACATCTAACCATTGTCAAACATTCTAAAACTTCTATGGCCTTGTATCCCTAATGGAAATGGAGTTGAGGTCCTTTGGGAAAATGTGATCCTAATTTCTCTTCCCCTTGAGAAACTTGGTCTAACTTTTTATTCTCACTTGGGCAACTTGAACACCCCAGAAGTGGGGCCAAGTTTCAAATTGAAAACATCTCGAGAGCATGCTTTCCCCAAATGACCAATAAGGGGAAGAGTTCATTTGAGGAATCCATCTTGGGAAGAAGATAGATATTGAGGAAAACATTCAAACTATAAATCCATAGTTTAAAAAAGTGATTCTTAACCATTGCACCACTCTCTAATTTTTTTTAAAGATGTGCAAGCAATGATACTTAATACATTTATGAAAATTTGAATACAATCAAAACTTTCCAACTAGAACTTAATCTCCAACAATGTTGAGCCCAATGTTGCATTTAATTTGTCACTTTCATTTAGTGTTAGTCTTGACCTTCTCCTTAAATTTCAATTTTTCACATGATTTTTCAAAAGTCAATTGCTTCATCCATCATATTATAGAAATTATATTCTATTAGGTTAAGGTTTAATAATGGTATTATGTGAATGGTTTAATAATGTATTATGTGAAGGTTAGGCCAATGTTTAAATAGTTTCACAATTTGACTTGGTTAGTTGCTTGTTTCATAAGAGCATGCCCAATAGTGGGCATTATATGTTTGACCTAAAAATATTATTTGGACTTGCTTGCAAAGCCCAACTAGATAGTGTGGTTGTACTAAAAAATGTGGCTCATCAAAAAGCCTACAAGATGGGCCTTATATCCTAGAATTTAGGTGGGTGAAGTTGATGACCCCCAAGCTTGTTTTCTTCGAGCTTCACACATATATATCACACACAAAAATTATGTTAGGCATTCTCAAAAATCAATGACAATTTTAGATCTAATGTATGCATGTGATTATGATCATGGACTTCAACCAAAAGGGAGGAATTGACATTTGTAACGTACACACAAGGCATAAAAGACCTTGAAAATTTGTAAATTTAACCATCACAGTTAGATTTGATTGAACATCTATGAGCCTTTAAGAACATCAATATTTACAAGATTAAAAGCTTAACACCAATAATGCTAAACTATAAACATCCTCACCCATTTCATTTTGATAGTTTGATTTCAAATTCATTGTAGAGGCATAGGGCATGTGTGACCATTGGAAGGGGAGTTAAAGGTCTATACTTGAGGTGTTGGACTTGTGTTCACACCAAAAGTAGGTTTTAGTGTGCTTGTCATGTCAACATTAGTTGTTAAAGGAACGGACTTATTGCATTCAATCAAACAATGTTGGAATTTAACAAGCTCCGCCTATCAAAGTAACTATAAGTATATTTTCTTGCATCTACTTATGTCAAAGCATTATTAGGCATGGTGAAAGATGGCCAATATGTGTACATGAGGCATATTCTTGGGTGAACGGACATTGCAATGAACAAAAAATATTGTTATAAATATTAAAATTTTAAAAATTATGTGTATTTGAACTCCCACCAAGCCAATATTAGAACATGTTTTCATAAATTCTATTCATAATAAGGTTTCAAAACCCAAAAGATAAAATTGTCAAATAAAATTATATTTTAAAATAATATTGAATGATTAAAAAGTACATTTGTAAAAATACATTACACAATGCTTGTAAAAAATATTTTTCAAAAACACTCCAGCAATTGCCAAAAGTGATGAAATTCTTAGTCATATATTGAATGAGCTAACTATACCATTTCAATTCCATATAAACAATTTCACTCATGTGATTTTACAAAAAAAATATTTTGTTGATGTTTTTCATTCAAATAAGCGCAAATCTGTGAATTTATTTTTGTTAGTCCCTTTTTAAAAGTAACAAGAATTATGTTGAAGGCCTTATGTAAAAAATCCATTTTATGAGTTTCTCAAAAAATTAAATAAATGAAAGAGAACTTTACCCCAAAATAATACAACATGTATATTTTTTATAAATATTTTTTTCCCCATAAATTGTCCCCCTTTAATTAATGTGCTTTAAACCTACTTGAGTTGTTTGGGTTCTTTTGTTCTTCTTTCACTACATTATTGTTTTATAGTTGTTTGGTTAATTTCTACACCTTACAACTATATGTCTTAAAAAATTAAGATGCAACTAGTTTGCAATTTTACAATTACAATATATATATATATACACTTTTTATTATTTTCATGTCAAAAACCAAGAAGTTTTATGGCAATTGCAAGTGGGTCATTGGTTTGACATGTCACTTGCTTGGTGGAAAATTTTAGTCAACATTGTTTGACATTACGTTCTAATTGCAAAAAAGTTGTAGCATGTGCAACTTTAATTCCAAGGGTCAAGGGTGTAGACTATATGAACATGTCATATTTGCAATTTTGCCAATGTGGCAAATTCAAGGTATCATGCATATTGCCAAATCACTCATGTAATCATTAATTAATTCATGATTAATTTCAACCAAAATGCAACTAAGGTTCAAATACATATTAAATACAAATAAGTTTCAACTACCTACACAAATTTGAAGTTTGTGTGGGATATGCAAGGACATGGCATTACTACAAAATGTGGGTGCAGTTCACTAATCCTCGTTCACTAGACTAGTGAGTTCACTATTTTTTCATTAATCCTCATTCATTACAACCAATGAGTCACTATTTCTTCATTAGTCCCCAATCACTACAACCAATGAATTCACTCAAAATCCATTGAAATCACTTGGCATATAGGGACACCTTTTGTTGTAGTGTGGACACATGGCCATAACTTTTAGTAAATTTCCTCAAGCTTACATTGACAATTACCATGCATTTGAATTCAAAACCAATAAAAAAAGAAAAATTTGCTCTTAAGCTCGTTGGTTTTCTTAATGTCAAGTAATAAAAAAACAACCATTATATGATTTTCTTTTCATTTTTAATTCTTAGTTTAGAAAATGAAGAAGTTGAATTGGTAAAAAGAAAAATTGTCCTTCCTATTTAAAGAACATGGAGTGAAAACATAATTTTTTGAAGTTCATTTGCTTGTTTGAACAAACTTTTATTTATTTGTCTAATTGATTGATTAATATTAACAAAATTTGGTCATGATTGTGTGAAAAAAAACAACTTTGGGTTTTGGTGTTCAATGAATAAAACATTTAACACCATGTTGTTTTATGAATTATGATATATTGTCCATTGTCCTTGTGCATAAGATTATTATGTTGATCATTAATTTTATACAACCAAAATGAATTACTGATTATTTCTACCAAAGAAGGTCCCAAAATATCCAAATTTAGTTGACAAATGTGAAACTAAGTTTATATCTACATGTAGTGAAAGTCAACTTGAATGTATTCCAATTCTGTTCAATGCATCTTATTTTTAAAATGAACAATTGTGTGTAAATGTAACTTTAGTTTAATCATTGTATAATTATGATTTTTTTTGTTTTGCATTTTGGTGATAAATCAATTGTGTGATGATGTGTGTATGTTGATTATAAATGCGATGTAGGTGCACTTACTCAATTTGAAAATACATATATCCAAATATTGTTGTACATAGCAAATTTAATTGGTCAAGAAATTTGAAAAAAAAAATGTTAAATCAACAAAAAAGAAACTAATTGAACAAACTTAGTTCTGATGTGTTGTCTTTGTTGCATTTCAATGTTAAGTTAATCATGACATTGTGTGTAAGTTGCTTGTATAGTAATTAAATGAGAGATTAGACTACTCAATTTTAGAATATTGACATTAAATTAATTTTCACATTGCAAGGACGTCATTTTGACACTAATTATATAGACATCACTCCACATCTAGCATCATCTCACAACATAACCCACTATTTGATTGTAGACAAAGTGGATTTCTTATATAAAATAACAATGATCAAGTTGTAACACATTGGAATAGTTTAACACTAGAGATATATACCATTAGGAAGAACTATCTTTGAAAATGATTTAATGGAAAGGTACATAATAGAATGACCAATGTTTGCCCAACTTCACTACTTAAAAACTTTTGCTTAAGAATTAGCTAGTCAAGTTGACATGGTAGAAGATGATTGGTTATTGTTAATGAAAATTTAAAAGTTCCCATAATTAACAAGCCTACATGCAAATTTTTTAAATTGAACTATGACTCAAGAAAATGTCATTTTATACTATTGTGTAAAGGCATATATATAAATTATTTTCAAGAAAACATCATTTTCAAATCAATCCAAATCATTTTAAAACAAGGATATAAATGAAAGCATTGATCATAATGTTTCAATAATGTTTTTGGGTACCTTAAAATCATTTGAAACTTATTCAAATGTTCTTAGAATATATTCAAAACAATATTATATATTTACACCAAGAATTTTTAACATTAACTCAATTTACAATTTCAAAATGTGTAAAATTAAACATTGGTTACAAATATTGATCATCTTATTATAAAATTAATTTTATATTATATTTTCTAACATTGAATGTAAATACATAAAGCTCTCAAAAATTTGTCATTATTTGTGTAAGGAAATTATGTAATGGATTTCACAATAGACATTATTTCCAAATTGTAATTGGTTTGAACTTGCCATGAGGGGCAGAGTTAGTACCTAATGAGAAGAAGCTCTCATTTCCTTGAATTTCTATTGCCTCAATGCCATGACAGGCAACTATGGGCCACTTTACATTAGGGTCCAAAGTCTAGGGTCCTTTGAAATTGAGCAATCCTATTGGCTGAGAACCATAAATTAGACCCGTGAGCATTAGATGAGGGTCCAAGACCAAAAAAGTGGCAAATCAAGGCTAAACCTACATGTCTCCATTTTGGAGAGGAAATCAATTGGTTTGGACCCAAAAAAAAGAGCTCGAAATGAGAGCTGATGATTTGGAAAACCAATATGCAAAGTTAGGGTCCAAGGCAAGGTCCAACTCAACACAGGGTGAGATTCAAAAAAGCCTGTCAAAAAGTACATTAGCAGTGAAACTCAGAAAACCATCAATTTTGGTGATAAATTGAGTTTCATCCTGTCTTTCCTTTTTCCCTGAGCGCCTGCACTCAGAAAACCATCAATTTTGGTGATAAATTGAGTTTCATCCTGTCTTTCCTGAGCACCTGCACTGCTGCTACATATATTTTCACTGCTCCTTCCCAGGAATTTTTTTTCCCAAATTCCTCAAGTAGGTATACTGGCGAGGATCCTCAGCAGTAATTAGCAATAAATGGCGACTGTCTTGGTGGACTAGCATTTCTTTAAGGGTATTTATCCTGGATTTTCCTGGATTTAACGAACTCTTATCTATTTTTGGATAAAAAGAATGTTACTGGAATCTAGCCATTTGTAGCCTGACAAGCAGGAATACCTTTTAAAATTTAATGCAATTGATTTATTTTTCAAATTCTTCTGTAAAATTATCACAAAAACTTCGTGTTGAGGAGATAACTTAGGACAAGCAACTCCAAAGTGTTCACTATGGGGCCCTGCACATTAAATTTCAGTGAACAAAACTGAACACATGCAGGTTGAGATCAACAAAATGGTTTTGGCCTAGCATTTTTGCATAGTTCAATAATGTTGGTAAACAACATAGCAAAGCCTAACACTTTCCAGAGATGAGTTTAATTAATATTATCTGACTGCTGCTCCCTATATCTGATTGGTCGCCAATCATAATGGTCGTTTGCTATTAATAGTCTCCCACCTATTTGCAGTCCCAATTCTAGTTTTTTTTTATGGATGAGCATTGAGGTCGGAAAATAAATAAAAAACGAAACTTGAATGTGAGAAATATTTTTACAGTGTCACGTACTGAGAGCATCTCACCGGTGCTCATTATGTGAACCTACCAAAATATTTCTCACATCCAAGTTTAGTTATTAACTTTTTTGCAACCCCACCCATAAAACTGGAGAGAGAACTGCAAATAAGTGGGAATTACTAATAGCAAACCCCCTGGACCAATCATTATGATTCGCGAATCAAAAACAGGGAGCAGCAGTCAAATCATATTTATTACACTCTTGTGTAGGAGGCGCACAGCTTTGCTGCGCTTTTCACCAGCCTCAGCAAAGTTAGCAAATATGCTGGAGAAAAACTATTTTCCTGAGCCAAACCGTCATATGTTTACTTGTCTTCATCCAATTGTAATGTGCTGGCTCACATACGGGGATGCTCTGAGCACCTCCTGGGATGGTCTCAAAAGATGACCCTGCAAATTAAAATTAATGAGAAAGGTTAAAACATATTGGTTCGGCTCACCACATGGTTTTGGCCTCGCATTTCTGCACAATTTGGTAAGTTAGCACAATTTTCAAGCTGAGGCTGGTGAAAGGCACAGCAAAGCCTGACATGTACCAGAGAAGTGTGAAATAAATGTGATATGACTGTCAGCTGATTGGCCAATCATAATCATAATAATTGGCTGAGGTCATTGTCTATTAGTAGTCTCCCACCTATTTGCAGTCCCAGTTTTAGTTTCATATGGTGAGGTTGAAAAAAAAGAAAGAAAGTAAAAATAAATAAACTTGAATGGAAGCAATATTTTTGCCAAAGTCGTATACTGGACACACTTACTGGAGATGTGGTCTTCTTAGAGCTTCTCCAGGAGTGCGTCGCCAAAACTCATGTTCCAACCCTTTTTTAATATGGCACTTGTGAATACCAAAAGCAAACCTATTGCAAAAAATCTCCAAGCATAATTATATCAGATAAGCCTCACCCCATATATAAATCACTTATTCAAAAGGGCTCATTATGTTGGCATTCTTTTTGGCCTACCCCCTTTGATCATTCTCAAGGTTTTGTCTGTGACTACCATAAATCAAATAAAAAATTCAAATTATATATATAAATTGTAAAAATAATAATAATAATTCTTGGCCTACTCACTTTGATCATTCTCATAGTGTTGTCTTTGACTACCATAAATCAAAAAAGATTTCCAATTCATTTATAATCAGCAAAAACAAAAGCTTTGTTGAGCAGGAAGATTTAGCCAAATTTGGTTGCACTCTAAATATAAAAGTAATTTTTTAAAAAAACATCATTCTTTTTTTTGGCTATGGTATTTGAATCATACACAGAAAACTGGCGATTTTTCTTAAATTTTGGTCTAAATCTGGCTATTGAAAATGATGTAGAGGAAGATTTAGCCAAATTTGGTTACACGCTAAATATAAAAGAAAAGTTTTTTAAATGTCTTGTTTTTTTGGCTGTGGTACTTAAATCATATAAAGAAAACTGGATTTTTTTTCTTCAATTTTGGTCTAAATCTGGCTATTGAAATTCTCCCCAAAAAAGAAACACTTGATTTTTTAGCACTTTTAATTTGTAATATAGATTTCTGGCTATAAATAGCCAGCGGGAAAAAAAGGCCGGTGCGGTTTTAAAGAGAGAGAGAGAGAGATGGTGGTGCGCTCGGCAGCATTATGGTGAGACTACTTGGACCGACATTACCTTCCCAACTACTCTCCAGGAATTGCGCAAATTTCCTAGTGCGCGTTTAACGTCCTCCTCCTGCTGCTGCGGCGAACTGCTTCTCCCTCCCTCGCTCGCTCGCTCGCTCGCTCGCTGGATGTCTGTTCTCGAGGAGTTCCGGTAAAGCCCGCAGCCTCCAATTCTCTGATGAATCCTCCCGCTCCTCCAATCCTCCTCTGTGGCGCTCGATAAGCCTTTAAGAAGAGTTGCAACCGAAGAGGATTCATGGAAAAAGTATGGCTGTGCCTGCACGGATTGTGTAGCTTCTTCTTCTGATGAGCGTGTAGGATCAGCCGAGAGCTAGCCTAAGAAGAAGAAGAAGAAGCAGCAGCAGCAGCAGCAGCAGCAGCAAAGGCAAAGGGAGAAAAAAGGAAAATTATGTCGGATCCAGGGCATTTTCTCAGTGCTGTTTTTTTCTTCTGTTTTCTCTCTTGTCGTCGTTCTGCTCCTTCTTTATGTTTGCAGATTTCCTGCACTTTCAGAACTACTACATGACTTTTATTTAGACAGATCTGCTTTTGCGCCCCTGAATGGATTGGACAAGAGAAATTGATCCGTTTCCTGGATATGCAGCTTGACTGCACAGCATATGTAAACTACAATTTCTTTGTTTGGAATTCATGAGCGATTTCCGCAGCGCTCCCGGGGTCTAGGACGTCGAATCTAGAGAGCAATTGTCGATAGATCTGGAGGGAAACAGCAGTTTGTTTCTTTTGGGATTGAAAATCATCCGCGTTTTTTTGTAGATTCTTTGGAGGAGCCAGGGCAATATTTGTGTCACTGGCTGGTTTCTCCATTGTGCTCTTGACTAGCTGCAGGACGTTTGAAGATACCCTACTACTAGGGCTACTCCTGATTGCAGTCTCCTCCTCCTCCTGTTTCTCGGCGTTGCAGAAAGATCTTGTTACAGTCGAACTTTTAGATCTTTTGCACGAGAATTCCAATTCTAGGAGTCGAAGTTTACAGTCTTGCTGATTTTGTTTGTCAGAACTTGCTGTCTGTCAATGTTTCCGTTTTCCAACATGATGTTAGCCTTAGCAGTCTGTACAACTCTTGGCATTTCGTTTATAATTCTTGCAACAAGAATCTTCAACAAGAAGATGAAGAAGCCGAAGTCCGACCGCAGCTTCATACCATCTCTCTCAGGAAAGCATATCTTCGTCACAGGTGCCTCTACTGGCATTGGCTTGTCGCTTTGCAAGAAGTCGCTGCAGGAAGGAGCATTCGTCACCTTGGTGGCTAGAAAGAGCGACAAACTGGAAGAGGCCGCCAGGTTTCTTGTCAAGGAGGTCCAGTGCAGCCCAGATCGAATTCTCACAAAGGTATGTACACATGAATGCTGCAGCTCCGGTACATTCTTCTTCCGACGACGGCGCTAGAGACGAGGAGCTGTCTATAGATCTCAATTTTCTATGATACTTCTGTGTCATTCACACATGCTCCTGGATTTTTCCGTTTCTCACCAGAACACAACACTTGTGCGCGGGGCTTTCTTTCTATAGATAGCAGATGTTGGAGACTATGCTGCCATTGCTCGCGTGATTGAGGAAGCATTGACATGGAGGCCAATTGATGTGTTGATCTGCAATGCGGGCATCACCCGAAGCGGATTCTTTGAGGACGTTTCTGTGGAAGATCTGAACGCCGTTGTTCAGACGAATCTGCTGGGCACCGTTTACCCAGTACACGCCGCATTACCGTCACTCAAAGAGCGCAGTCGTAGCCATCCGGTTGCTATCGTCTTCATCGGCAGTCTTGCGTCATTGGTAAGCTCTCATGATAGTTCTAAGGCTATATTTTCATTACGCTCCTGTGATCACAGATTTTGTGCTCACACTAGCTTTCCATTATGTTTTTTCAACTAGCTTTGTTCAGAGTCATCTCACAACTTTACTACCACCCCTCAAGCATTGACCAATTACAGGAGTTGTGAGAGCAATGAGTTAAACTTTGACTCGCCATACATACAGTGACATCTGTCCCATTTTCATAAAAACATTTGTTACTAGAGTTCCTAACATGATTAATTACATATTTTCACCACAGTTGCTGCTCTCCTGTGAGAAGTAGCGGTCCCCGGAGCAAGAAACAAGTCCCTACAAACAGTGGCTTCCCATTAGTCTGTTGTGAACACGGCAGCCGAATGGAAAGAGACCATAAGCCCACGAACGTTGTTCCTTTCGAAAGCCTGATTGTTCATTTTGAAACCCTGGTTTCCAGCAGACGTTTTTGTTTGCGCATGAAGAAACCAAAAATTTGCCAGATTCCCAAGAAAAAAATTTCCAAATCATCAGATTTTTATGATAAGTTCGAGCAAGTAGCCAAGAATATAAAATGATTCTGCTCTTTTCCATCATTCATATCTTGTATGTATCCATATTTGGCTAAGCTATTTTGTAGATGATCACCACTTTGACGACATCACAAAATCCCTTAAAAGAAACCCTGAGCTGAGGCTGGTGGTCAAGTAAATAAATAAGCTTAAACCTATGTTCTGTGACTGCTGCAGGCTTGGTTGTATGGAAGTTCTGTGTACACAGGCACCAAGCATGCCGTGAAAGGTATTGCAGAATCGCTGAAGATGGAGCTTGTTCCGTTCAACATGCGGGTCAACTTGGTGTGCCCAGGCTTCGTTGAGAGTGCGTTTTTGAACGATGGTACGTAGTACCCATCAAGCAAGTACTGCCACTAGTAGTAAAAAATGGGTTATCATGAAATGCACTTGTAACTGTTCTTGATGACTTTTGCCAGCTTGAATCCAGAACAAAAAATGAGTTAATATGGATTTTTAGGGTCTTGAGTATTCTCAAAATCATGGGTTTTCTCATTTTTTGTCATGGGGAATTACCCCCCTGAAGACCCATGATTTTTCATGTGAACAATTGGAAAATCTCCACTTCCCACATGCCCGCAAAAATGTTTCATTCTCTCCTTACTTGAATCTTGTTGTTCCTCATGCAGTTAGCACAGACCCAGAGCTTGTGGAAGGTATGAGATGGACTTGTCTGTATGACCGGAGGCGAGCAGAGTCAGCAGATGAGGTAGCCAAAACTTCAATTGCAGGTATCAAAGCAGGCTCCTTCTTGATCACCACCACCCCTTATCTGGGTTCTCTAATAGCAGTACTCACACGAGGATTTATTCCCAGTGAGTCCTTTGCCACCAACTTCCTAGAGGCTATAGCCTGCTTTACCTTTAGGATGCTAACCTTCGCGGTTTCCATTGGCATGAAATGGCAACTGATCAAAATTCATAGAAAAAATAACAGGCCTTGATCTAAGAGCTTCTAGTCAATGTTTATCTTTTGTGGGGCATGCGTTCAACTCCCATCTTATTATCCCCAATTCAGACACATGTAAGATTTGGGAAGTTTTTGGAATTACAATGCAACTTTGTTCCTTTTGTTTGCAAACAAATCAACTCTAAAGACTCTAGAATTTTCTGCAATTGATTTTTTATTTGTTTTGGAAAATTACAATCATTTAGGTCAGATCTGGGAGACAACTTTTCAGGACTGCAGGAAGATTGTCATACTGTAAGATGGTGGTGAATGAGTACTGTAACCATAGATACTAAAGTTCAAGACAGCGATTGTATGTGCTCATGTGATTTCACTAGTATGAAGATACAATACCAATGTGAGACTTGATTCTCCATTCAATTCCTAGAAAACTCGCCAAAGGCGTTTGCTGAGGTGATCCAGTACATGTAGAACATGCCTAGTTTTCTATTCGTTTTTAGGGTGGATGGGGCGAGGGTTGTTTGGTGGCCAATCTCCAAAAAATAGAAAAGATTTTGAACTTGGGATGTACCCTCAATTTAAGTAACAAGGTGTGTGTTGTGACACACACCTTGTTACTTAAATTGTGGCCTTGCCATTTACATTTTAAATGATCTTAAGGCAAAAAGAGGAATTATGGAAACTCAAATCTTTCACCATGCAACAATATAATCTTCAAAAAAATCTTCCAAAAGAAACCAAAATCCTTCAAGATATTATAACACTCTATAACTATTAATCTCAAGTTTCAACACAAGCCAAAATATCATCTTTCAAAAATCCTCATATAAAAAGACCTTCTATTATTACCTAGGGGCCAAAATCCCTTAAGCTACTATACTCTATAGTGAATCTAAACACCAAAAATTATTGGTCTACAAAAATAACAGTGTATCATGTTTCTATGTCAGAATTTTCCCATTTTCAACATTTGCAAATTTTCATTTTTTATTAAATTCCTAATCGTGTTTCTGTTTCAATTTTCTTTTTATTGAAAGGGCTTTTTTTTTTTTAAACTTTTTCTTTTGCATCCCTTTGGATGAAATTTGTATAATTGTCAATTAAAGATTTACAGACCCCCAATTATTGCAACTATCGGGCTGGGATAAAGCCCCAAAAATGTGCCTTCCCAAACTCAGTGAGAAAGTCACATTTTCGTTTTCCAATTTGCAATGGATTTTTGAAGCAAGGTACTGTGAAAACTCCTTTCTGGAAATTGAACCACACCTTCTAGCAATGTAACAGTCTTCATGTTTCCAAAAAAGAAGAAACCTTAACCAAAATGTTGATTTAAACACCTCATGAAGAACAACCCAATTTTTGACAAGTTTAGCACCTGAAGAACAACCCAATTTTCGACAAGTTCAGCACCTGAAGAACAACCCAATTTTTGACAAGTTCAGCACCTGAAGAACAACCCAATTTTTGACAAGTTCAGCACCTGAAGAACAACCCAATTTTCGACATGTTCAGCACCTGAAGAACAACCACCCAATTTCAAGTTTGGTGATCAAGTTTGGCTTGCACCAAAACAGATCAAAACAACACCCCATTGGAATAATTGGACCATCACTTACTTGGTCCATTATTATAATTAGATAAGTGAAAATACATTAATATTTTGAATCCATCTTGTTAATTTGATGAAGATGCATTCTAGGTTTTCAGATTTCTTTGATTGGAACTTTACCATGCCACGTCAAGGAAGGTTCCAAACCACTTGCATTAATTAACATAAAGGATAATAATGAGTAAAGGATCAAAGGGGCTTTCAAGGATTCACCTCCTCAGGTGTAATAGCTTGTTCATTGATAAAGAAGGGTTGTGATATTACACTAATAGTACATTAGAACTAATTTGGAGAAATTGTGTATATTTCCAAATCAAAAATTTGATTGACATGGAACTCATTGTCCTAACTAAAAGTCAAAATTAGAAAAATGGTTTCTTTACTAGCAACTAGCAAACAAAATATTCCATGAAGATCCCAAAAACTGAACTCTTAGTTCAGAGCAACACCTGGTGAACATCCCTTCAATGTGAGACCAAATGAAAAAACTACTTTGTTTTTTCTTTTAGTCTGAACTACACTGTTTTTTTCTCTAGTCTCATTGTCACAGGCAGAGGCAATAAACAAAAGATGCACCAAAATTTCAAGGTAATGTCCACATTCCCATTATGTACATATACTTGACTAATCAACAAAACCACACCCAATAAAAGAGCCACGATTTTTGTTTTGCGTAGTGTAATCCAACTTGATAGAAGATGAAAGCAAGATGACTTCCACACCCTAGTATAATGCAACTTGATAGAAGAAGAAAGCAAGATGCTACCACACCCTTGATTGGTCCTCTAGCTTCAATCATTGTCATTTTTCCTTTTCTCTGTTTCTCTTTCTCTTAATTGTCTTCCTCACCCTTTCCAGAATGAGGAATAAGACCACAGAGTGCTTTTGACTTTGTTCAACATGAGGAACAGCCACCATTATGAGGAACAGCCACCATTGAAAGTGCAAAGTAGTAGCATGGCCCTTGAACACCTCCATCAGCCAACATTCTCCCCCACAGATTGCACCTCCTAGCTCTTCCAATGGACCAGTCTTTCCTCAAACCACCAACCTCAATCCCTACCTTCACTCCAAAGGAGCATCTGCACAAACTCTGGCCCCTCTAATGGAATTGTCTAACAACCAGATTTGTGCAGGTTTATATGAACTTCAAACATGGAGATCCAAAGTTTCAATGCTGACCGACAAGAGAAAGCCTCAATTGACAGTTTTCCATTGACATATGCAATTGAAAAAGTATGATAGCCCAATGATGAACACATATATCTGGTCATGCTACTGTTGCAACAAGCTGCACAAAGATATCTGAAGCCAAGTGTCTGCACAGGTGGTGCAGATGCCACTTCCAAAACTTGGCTTTGACCTGCTATTCATTTCTAGCAACAAGTGTACCAAACATTTCCTGGTGTGTATGACAGATGGGAGGAGAGAGATCCATCAGCTTTGTTCATCTTTCAGAGCCTCAAATGGATTCGGTGTGGTGGTTGACTGAGAAGCCTCCGCTGGGCTAGCTTGAACACCGGCTTGCTGAGTAGAGGTAGTTCCATCTCCTCCTGGACCTGAGCCATCATATCCAAACCAAAGTTCATGATCAAAAGCAAAACTCTAAATGGGGCAAACAGGGAGAGGAGCGGACCACGAGGTAGGTTCTGTCTACTGGGGCTGAATTCTCAGGCTGAATGCACAGGTGGAACCTAATGGTTACAGTAAGCAGACAAGAAAAAGGTGGCAAACTTCCCTTGTTCAAGATTCATATGGTCAGATGATTCAATACATGTTTATCAAGCCCAAACTCATTTGTGACAAATTGACCCCCCACCTGACACCATCATGATGAGTTCATCAGCATTTGGTTGCATTCCAGGGATGTTCATAACAATGACTAATATCTGGGATCTTCAGCTAGCTATACTTGGTTGCTGATCATCAGAGTATAATGGTTGTAGAAATGTACTAAGTAGACGAAAATACCTGCTTGGCGGCCACCAACACCCGTCGATATAAGGCGCCCACGTCCACTTGCACCACCCCTCTACATACAGAAGTCAGATCAGACACTACATAGAGTTGGATATATGTGCCCATTCATGACCAGAAGTCCAGTCTCTGCACTGATGGCAAAGCAACCAAACATCACACCGCTGACAATATGAGAAGTATATTAGGATTCTGCAAACTACATACCTTGCCACCTCTTGTACCACGAGCCCGACCACCTCGTGCACCTGGAGATGGTGGGGAGACACCAACCTTTCGAAGAGCAGCCCTCTCCTTTGCTCGATCTGCCAAGTTGATGGTGGTGCCTCGACCCACTGGTTTTGCAACCACACTGGTGGCCAGTCTTGTTCTATTCCCACTTGAGGCCTCAACCTGACCCTCCTGCTCTTCATTGCCACTATGGGTAGCCTCAGTTGATTGGTCATTTTCTGGTTTATCCACTTGCACAGGTGCAGGTGCTAGCTGCAAAATAAAGAAATCAGAATCAATGTCAAATATGCTGTTCACAGTGAGCAAGGAAAGTCTCTGCAATGATTAAGGTAAGCAAGATGAAAGGAGTAACATTTGAACCATAGGAGTAGATCACCTCTTGCTCAATAAGATCACCTCCCTCCTCAGTTGATTCCACAGCCTGGTCAGTGATGGACATAATGTTAACTTCATCAGTTTCCTTCATTGCAGGTTCTTCCATTTCACCCTCTTGACTGTCAAGGGTGATTGCATCAGCCTCAGTGCCCTCAGGCTCTACAATTTCTGACACTATTTCTCCCTCCTCAGTCTCCTCTATGACCTGCATCTCTCCTTCATCTACTACCATCTCCACTACTGTGATGATTTGCTCCTCTACAGTTGTCATTGCTACCTGTGTCCCAAATGTTGCAGACATATCCAGTTCTGCAGAAACCTTCTGAAATTGGGCTAGTGCATCATCCACTGCATTTGTTGCAGCAATGTCTATGAGCTGTGCCTGGGCATCATTCGGAGAAGCATCAAGCAAACTTACAACTACCTCATCACTTAAATTCACAGCCAGAGCTGGTGCAAAATTCTCCTGCTCATTTACAGATTTATCTGCTGCACTGCTGTCTAAGGGAGCTTCAACACTTTCACCATCATGTCTCAAGACCTCTAACCTTTCAGCCCCTGGCAATACATTGTGGTCATCAGACTGCAGAACTGAAATTTCTTCAGGTGGGATGGATGGTATGAGAGCCAAGTCAGGTCTCAAAAATCGTGGTCTCTTCTGAACTGGAGCTTCAGACATATCTGTTGCAGGGTGATCCCTTTCCATTTCAGTCAAATCCAACCCAGTGGGTATTAATTCTGTCTGTGTCTCCGTTTCTTCCAGTCCCTTAGCAATCTCTTCCACTGGATGGTCTTCAACTGCAGTTGGAATAGAATTGTCCAAAGAAGACATTCCAATATCCTCCATCAATGTATCCTGGAACATAACAAGCTCTCACAGATTACTATGAGCTTGAGGATAGACACCTTAACATCTTGTGTTGCCATCTAAATCTAATCACCCATCACATGTTCTTCAAATACAGTTACTAACAATGTTGGCCATGGTGCTTGAGGCTTTAACCAATACAATCTACAAACTTACTCAAAATGGTGGCAATCAATCAGCAAGGAATCTGTTAGCACATACCTCTACAGCTCGGGATTTCTTCTGAGGAGGGACATCTTCTGTCTTGGTTTCCTGATGCATGAAATCATCAGGGAAACTAGATTCTGAAAGAGGTGCTGAGCGCTTGCGTACAGTCAACACTGCTGCTGTAGGAAGGGCTGTAATAGTTGATGCAATAGAAACCTCACCCATGGACGCACTTGCACTGGCCACATCACTAGGGACAGCAGGCATAAGGGTGGACAACACAGGGGTACTCTCAACAGCTTCTGAAGGAACAACTTCTCTGGTCTCTGCGACACCTTCAACATCAGCTTCTACTCCCTCGCCAGCTCCTTCTAGATCTGCAGCTTCAGAACTTGGCCCTTGTGTACTGGCTGGCTCTATCCGTGGTCGAATCAACCTACGAGTTGTTTTGCGTGCCTGTGCTGCCTGTGTTGCCTTCTGAGTTGCAAGGCACAAGGTTGGTGTTGATGTCAGAACAATGCAGTTTACTAAAGCAATACACTGATACAGAATACATACAATATACCCAGTTGTGGGTTGAATTCACTGCTGGGTCATGCTACACTATAGCCTCAGTCATGCTAAAGGTCAAGATCAGACACACTGGGTCAGAAGACGTTGCATTGTTTTCTCCATTTGAGGGTTCATTCCTGACAGTTGCACCATAAAAAACTACAAGAAAACAGGAGGAGACTGACCTCTTGTTCCTGAATCCTGGCACGTAACTGCATGATCTCACGTTCCCTTTCAACAGATGAAGCCAACGTTGGAGCTTGAACCACAGCTGTAGCTACTGCTGCTGTTGGAGCAGGAATTAGCCGCACTGGTGGCCGTGCAGTTGTAGGTGCAACATTTGCCAAAGCAGGTCGAAAGACTGGGCGGATACCAGAACCAGCAGCTGGAACTGCAACTGTTGTGCTTGGTACAGTGGCCACAGAAGAAGCGGTAACAATGGGGACTGGCATTGAATTAGTGAGACCTCGGCCTGCAGAAGGTGCTGCAGTTGGTGGAGTTGCAACCATTGTAGAAGGTGGCGGTATACTCTCAATCAAGGTACCAACAGCAGCAGGGCCTTCAATCATAGCAGGAGTTGTTTCAATGAAAGAAGACAAATCTGAGGAGGTGGGAACAGGGGGTGTGGCAGGAGTGCTGGTGCTTGGCACTTCACGGATTGCCTCAGCTGCCAATTTTGCCAATTCTTCCATTTCATTGGTCGCTGCCTGGTAGCTTGCAGCTCGCTCATCAATTTCTGTTGCATTGACAGTAGCTTCCTCAAGGGACCCTGCACCATTGGCATGAGATAGCTGCAATTCAAGCACATCACCATAGTTATTAAGACTAAAGTAACTCAAAAGCAGTTCGAAGGTTTCAGACTGTGTTACAGTTGTGTTTATGCATCATGGATTCTAACAAAAATGCTTACAAAAAAAAATGTAAACTTTCTTTGAGAACTGCATCATCTAGACCAGAAATGGTGCTGTTGAGTACAATGGAAAGCAACCCACAACAAAGAAAGAGGGGGACAGGTGCAGAGTACCACATACCGATTGGTAATGAGCCTTCTCACGTTTTAGGTTCTCCAATTCATCTAAAAACCGCTTCTTTTCCTGTTCATAAAGAAAACACCATAGCTAGGATGAGTAAGCAATGAAGAAGAATCATCATGTCAGCATAGGAGAGTTATTCCAGAGTTGCATCAACCAATTGTCACACACTTGCCTACGCTCCTCAACCAGCTGTTCATACTTCCCCTGGGACAGTGATTAGAGACACTAGCACTGCTACTGTAGATGTTCAATCCAGATGCCCATGGATAAACCAACATTCATCTTTCAGTTGGGTCAATTAGACAAAGATCCAGCAGCAGCACTAGAAGAGGAATGAGCCATCACTAGTATTGTACAACTTCCCTAAAAGTCGAAAACATACCGCTGCTGCTTTTTTAACAACATCATAGAACTGTTTTAAATCGTTCTGCCTTTTCACTCTCGACTGCTTTGCTTCCTGCTTTTCTTTCTCCAGTGATCTCTCCAACGCCTGCAGGTATAAAAATGCAAAACACACATGGTGACAGCAGCTACAACATGAATTGATCAAATTGCAAACTTATATGTTGGAATACTCCAGTACACAATTTAAAAAATTGCTGCTTTTCAGTGACAACAAGCTTTGAGAGAAGAACAAAGACACCATCCTTGAGCATTGGGTTTAGATTATTCTTACAAACGCATGATCTAACCTAATGGTATGGAAGGGTACAAAGGAATGCTAACATCCAGGAAAGAGCAGCTGCATGCAACACATACCTGAATTCGGGTTTCTTTCTCTCTCAATTGAGACTCAGACTCCTTTTGAGCTTGCTCCTGACGTGCAAGCAACTCATCCCGTTCCTGACGAACAACCGCCTCTTGACGGCTGAGAGCTTCCTGCCGGGCAGCCACCGACTGATCTCCAGCAGCTCTTTTCCCTGCACGCACACACAAACAAGCCCAATAACAACCACATCAAAATTGCAACAGAATTACAATGCTGCAGTCTGTTGGGAGACACATTTGCTAGAATAATATCACAGATAGACATACCTGCATTGGATCTGAGCTCTTCAATCTGCTTTGTAAGACTTTCAATCTCTTTGCTTGCCTCCTCTTTCTCCTTGCCTAAGGCATCCAACTTCCCCTGAAAATTGTAACAAATATTAAAGCAGCATGAGTACAGGGTCTTCACATGACTTTCTCCATTCTGTTCTCTAACTGAGCAAACTCATCCTCACCATGAGTGATAACGGATTTAACACTTCCAACCCAGGGCAGACACGAGAGAAAACTACCTTCTGAAATTGTGCATGTCTTTTGAAGCGATCAAGTCGAACATTCACAGTTGCCTGCAAAGGACAAGACAAAGGACAAGACAAATACACCAAATCAGAAGCTTACAACACAAGAAGGGCTTTGTTTCTTTTTTCTGTAAGCAAGTGGACACATTCTAAAAGGTGGCTCCAGGAACTACACAGATGTTTTTAGATTTGCTACATGGAACTTCCAAGACCTGGATCACATGCTCGCTAAGAGGAAGGATGATGCACTCAGAAGCACACAAAAATGAATATTGTTGGATTATACCTCAGATTGCACAGCCTCCTGAAGTTTCTGGTCAAGCTCAGTAACCCGAGCTTCCAACTCCACTAGTCGAGAGCCTTTAGTCTCTCTCTCCTCCTCTATCCGGGTTAAAGTCACTTTCAATACTTCTACCTCTTTCTTTGTGACCATCAGCTCTGCAACAGTTTCTTGATCATGCTTCTGCAGAGGGAGGACCACACAGAAATCATGAGAAATTAGGGTTCCCGAGTCTTTTCACCGCAGCTCTTGCAATACTGAAGGCATGACACTAAGCCCATGCAACTTGAACTCTCTTGTAGCAGGTCAGAATACAGATCTGTGTGATAAGAAAACAACATGTACTTCAGGCCCAATTAAAGCAAAGACTACCTGAATTGCAGCAAGTTCATCTTTCACTCGCTGATAGTCATCAACATCAACAGCTCTGTATTTTTCCAAGAGCTGCAAAAGAACCCAACCAGATTGGTTATTATTATGCATTGATATGGAACACAACCACAAGCATGACCACTTGAAATTGTAGAAATGTTCTTGTATTTTCCGAGACTAGCACCTTGGCCTTACTTCACTACCCTACAGAAGAGCTCTAACAAATCGGCTACTATGATGATGATGGTAAGCACTTTGGAAGTACAATTCATTGTTGCAGAAAGGAATGACAAAATAAAAAACCCAAAAGAGATCCAACTGTACAATGCAAGATCATTGCAGTTTTGATCTCAATACCTGTTTCACCCTCTTCTCCCACCGTAGTGTTTCTTGCTTATGAATGTCCAGTGTCCTTCCACTGGCCTCCAGCTCTACCTCCCTTTCTCTTAATAGCTTACGGACAGGCTCCAATTCTGCCTGTGCCTCTCTTGCCTTATCTCGCCATTCCTGAATCCACTCAATTCACCCATCCTCACACCAGTCACCACTATGTCTTGCAAGAACTCAATCAATACCAGTTTAAAAGCATCTACATCTCCTGAACAAAAACACAAGAAGGATTTCTCTCACCCTGCAATCTTCAAAATTTCTGCGATTTTCCTCTCGAAGCTCAGCATTACTCTCGCGTAAGAGGTTCAACTCCCTGACCTGCACACAAAATATGTGCACACAATCTTACACACAGTAAAGACCACTGTGCAATTGATTCCACGCCTCATTACTCATCATCTCAAGTATAGCACTACAGTCAGCAACAGGATGTAGAGAGGACAATACCTGAGCCTGGAGAGTACGGAATTCTTCATCAGTGTAAAAGCTGGCTCGTGCACTCTCATGCTCCCGCCGCAAACTCGCCTGTGCCTCTTCTGCTGCATGATAAGCAGCCTCCAGCTGTTGCACAGTGAACTTGCTTTAGCACACAGCACCCACTCTACAGAAAGGACTAATCTGAAGTGAGAAAGTCTGCACAAATTGAGATCTGACATCAGGATCCCATCACAAAAGATTACCTGCTTCTGAAGACGAATTCGTTCTTGCTTCATAAGAGAAAGCTCGGTATCAACCTGCAGCATTGAAAGTACACTCATGAAATTCCATGGCAGTCACACATACCCATTCTTTTCATTGTTTGTAGCTAAGACAGCTCAATCCTTAGATGCACAAAGTGACCACTTTGACTCCAAAATTGTTCGAGGATCACAGTGAAGAACAACAAGGGACATATTCCAATTAGTAAAGATATCATTGAAGGCAACCCAGATTAAGAAACTGCAATAGCCTGATGCTGATGAAAGCTGTTGCAAAATTATTTCAGTGTGTCTGACCAAAGGAAGTAGATGCAACAGTGAATTTCTCTTCTTTTGGAAATAGCACGTCTCTTTAGAGGGAGAAAGAAAACACCAACAGAGACACCCATTAAACTCTTTGGAGATTCAAATCTTAAGCCAACCTAAAATGAATATTCACGGCATAAAATATTGTCTTCTACACGGAGAGAAAAAAAAGATACAAGGCTATGTGCACTAAGGTCTTGAAGCATACAGTCTCCTTGGATCGGCGAAGGTATCGGATGACATTTTGCAGGTCTGACTCTCCCACAACCTCTGAGGATTGACCTGAGTCACTGAGTATGCCTGCTGCTTTGCGCTCAGTCTCTGCAGCAACAATGTGCACACCCTCTAATCGGTCGAGCAATAGTTGATTCTGCAGTATACACACCATGCAAAGAAATCATCAGAAACTCATGACCCTGGTGCTATTCTTCCATTGCTTACTTTTAACTCCTGCTTCTTGCAAAAAAAGAGGCTTTTTGTCGATCTCCTGAATACAATAGGCAACACCTTTTTTCATTACCTGCTTATCCAGCTCTTTGACTTTCTTCTCTGCATCAACCTTGGCTGCTTCCAGAGCTGATTTTTCCACTGCCCATGCGACCTTTAGCGATTCCTAATAAAACCATCCACACCAGTTGATTGACTTGATTCTACACAAGAACAAAAGGAGACCAGGATAGAAGAAGATGGGGAGATATAGCAGCAGAATATATTCAGCAACATCTGACTGGCCTGGTGGCATTGGCAGTCACAGATTTACAGAAAAGCCTGACAATACCCTTATTGTGCAAGAGGGGGGGGTTTGTCCAAGTAACTGCAAGTGAACATGATGCAAACGACACAGATCTGGAATGTGTGAAACTTGTAAGAAGGATTGCTGAGATTAAACAGCATACCAACTCAGCTTCTGCTTTCTCTGCACGTCCATGCAGAGCCTTTTCCAGATTCTCCAGTTTGGAAAGCTTATCAGATGTCACAGTCAGCTCCCTAATCGTGTCTGCTTGCAGTAAAACCTGCACAGTTGTTGCACATTTGTGTTAGTGATGATAGCACTAGCAAGGAACTGCACTGTTGTCTGTGATGATGGAATATACTCACAAAACCCTAAACTATAAACCCAAATGTGTGTAGCAGTGATGATCTTGTGAGACCAGATTCCTTCTGCATTTGTGAAGCAGCTCTGACAGAAACCCCCTAGCTATTCACCTGTCTCTCATAGTTGTTCTGAGCATCACGCCACTGCAAACGCAGCTTTTCAACTTCCTGCTTGAACATTATGTTCTTTTGTTCTGCTTCATCCAGGGCCGCTCTACAAAGGACAACAGACACACAATTGAGTTCATGGAAGCCACTAAGGGGTGACCCAAACATGAGTCTAGTAGCAGACATTGCACCTGATAACATGAAGGTCTTTGCAGTTCATCATCCAGGCAACTGGAAACACTAGATCACTATTGGCAAGCTGGAAGTCACTTCAAAAATGGTTTGAGGGAGAGATAGATTACTGCTTTGTTGCTTCTGAATCTTTCAGCACAGCAATCTCTCGTAATGCACTAGTCAGGGCCTTCTCTTTCTCCTCTGCTGCATCCCCTGAAGCTTTATCCTTCTCTGATATTTCAGTCTCCAAATCACTGATGTGCTTCCTCAATGCTCTCACCTCTGTCTCCATGCTCCCCTTCCGTTGTTCAGCCTGGAGAAAACCAGAACCATGCTCTCAGCAGAAAGGTCATATCTTTTGCATACTGCACCTCCAAACTGATATGAAAGCTTCAGTTGAACTACAGGAGTGAGGGGTACCAGGATATTCAATTCCAGCAAAAATCAAACCCCATCAACCCTTTGGTACTCAGTCTACATCAATGTCTTTTCTGCTGATAATTCTTCTTCACCCAGAGATGCAAGGAAGAGTGTGAGCACCTCCTCCTTGTAGCTGATATACACTGCCTCCATTTGCTTCAGTGCTTCTTCACTAACCTCTGCAATACTTTTATACTGCAACAACACAAGCAAAGTTTTGTGGTGATCAGTGGAATGATTTCAGGGAAATGTAACCCATCACCCACAATCCTCCAAAACTTCTGAAGATGGCCTCAAAAGAGTATTCTCCCCCCTCACGGGTGAAGCCATCCCCAGAAGTACAACTCATAAGTTTCCCAGTAAAATGTGGTCTGGTACTAACAAGCAGAAATATGAGAGGTAAACCACTCAAGTATTGGAAATCATACTTGGTCCGTGTGAGCTTTTGCAGCAGCCAACTCCTCCTTCACTTGATCAAGCTCCTCCCTTGCCTGTTGCAGGCTCAATGCAATCTGCAAATCAACAAGATTCTCATACTTATCATTAGCAACAAATGCTCCTGCAACTATTCCCACATCCTGTTTGATAATTTTACTTTTCCATTTTTCTTATACCCATCCATGGCAAGAGTTCATGAAATAACAACACCTGATCAAACAACTGTTTGCTATAAAGCACAACTGCAGACCTGAAAAAGACATCATGATCAAGAGAGATAAAGTTAGAGAAAGACAGAGATGAAGAAAAAAGGAATCACCTCCCCTTCTACATCATGGGCATCACCCTCTTCACTGCTTGTGTTCTTGCTACCTCCCAAGGCCACCATTATCTGTCAAGAGAAAAAAGCATATAGTGGATCACCCCCACACCATTGTCAAGATGGTCCCAAGACAGTTTACCCCAGCAAGCTCAGGAAAATGCATGAACAGAAAATGCAACAAGGATGATACAGCTGTGAAAACATGGATCCTCACCTTGTCCTCTGATTTCAACCGCAGTTCCAACTCCAAGCACCTTGCCTGCCAGGAAAATGTTGGCAGAGACTGTGCATTCAAAATACTTAACGATGGAACAGCTCTACACCCACAGGTAATATCCTAGACATCATCACTGTAATAATGTGCAAAAAAATTGACAATCTTTACATAGACCATTGAGCTGTACTGAGAGAAACTGAGGATGCCCAATCAGTGTGTAATGACAATCCAAGCAAATAAAATTACCTCAGCAACCTGGGCACGGGTTTCAGCTGTAGAGACAGCCTTTAGTGCCTCTGCAAGCTCCTTGCTAGCAACTTCTACTCGCTCCAAGGCCTCACTCACAGCTTTGTCTCGCTGAGCAATAAGATTTTGACCATGTGCACGCTCCATTCCCAGTTCGGTTTTTGCTTCAGCCCATTCTTTCTGTGCCCCATTACCCAAATCTTAAGATCTCATTGCAATCCCACTTACATACCTTACCACACATTGGGAATTTGCAAATTCTGTGCAGTACTACTTTTGATTTCAACACCATCAACATGGCTGCATACTCAAGACTGAACTGACCTGCAGTTTGTTGACTTCATCCTCAAGCTTCCTTCTCTCTACAGCCCTTACACCCTGCAGGGTTCGTTGATGTCAGAAAAAAGTTTGACATTGTTGCTGGAGAGGTAAAACATGATCAAGCCAAAACCCAGAAGTGGCAGAGTTACAGTTCAAACTCTGCCATCCTCAACCTGAAGCTCAGGCAGTAGAACATGACATGAAAAATGCCATACCTCACGAGCTTCTTCCACTGTCTGAAACGTATCCAGTGAAGCCTGCAAAAACCCATTCATATACCACACTGAGTTCTCCATGTCTACAAGATTTCTTCACAAAATGGATGTAAAGAAGAACATCCTCAGATGCTGTTGCTACATCCACATTGTTGACACATGGTCTCACCTTTGCACACACTGCACAAGAAAACATCCAAATTTGGCATACATCCTGAACATGAGCAAGATGTCAACCTGCAGACGATGAACTCGCTCAGATAGTGATGCCACTTCCTCACTTGCCCTCTTCTCTGCACTAGCCAGCATAGCTTTCTCCTTTTCCAACACTGCCACCTGAACAATATCACTTCGGTTCAGAAAGTTGATCTCACTGAATTCACTTTTACACATCTCTGACTGTACTTCTTCTGAGTGCCCATTCCAGAAAGCCACGCAGAATTCACTTGTTGCTTAAGATGAGGAAGTACTGTACCTCAATACTCTGCCGGTGGCCAAGCTCCTCAGAGGCCTGCAGTTTTTGTGAACTCTCCCGAAGCTTCCGCTGGTAATCTATTATGGCTTGAGAGAACTCCATGTTTCTAGCCAGTACAGTGCCCATCTCCTTGCGCTGCAAGTATTGATCCCAGCACAAAAGGTTCACTTTAGAACCCAAAAGGATTTTGTATACATGCAGGCTTTAGGCTTAGGGTTCAAGGCTTCACAAACTCAAAGCTAGCAGTCACAAAGTCAAATGTGACCAAAAACTGGACTCATGTACTCCAACTATCTTAAACTTGCAGCATTGCAGTATACAGTATAAACACAAAACTCTAAAGATCCAAAGCAATCAGCATTCAGAGTAACAACATTTCAAACCTGATTTTCTGTCTCCCTTCTCAATGATATCAATTGATCTCTTGCAGATGCTGCTTCTGCATCAGCCCGTGCACGCTCTACACGGGCATTTGTAATCTCATGCCTTCATGTCCAGGAGCAGACCAACAACAGCCCAACAGGAGACAAATTTGGTTAAGACTTGATAAGACATTTGCAAACACTCCTTTTTGAGGTTTGTGTTTTTTGAGGTTCTGGGGGGTAGTAAACAACAATTGGCTTGAAACTTAGGTGAAAACAATTATAAGCAAAATCTGTTTCATGGGTTTCTTCTGTCACGTTTTCTGGAGGCAACAGTAGAACACAGTGATGAAATGAGCTAGCACTCTGGAGCAATTGCTAATTAGAAAAATAGAATTAGCCTTACAAAATTCTACAAATACATACAACAACCAATCATTTAGCAGAGAGTAGTAACAGCAGTGAGAAACACAGACCTGGTTTTATCCAATTCTGCCTCCAAAGATCGGGTCCGAGCTGCTGCTTCTTCACGCAGCTTTGCAATCTCCTCCTGCAGGGGAACAAGAGGAATACATCAAGAGGCCACAAAACAGCACATGTACAAGAACTTTTGCTCACAACAGTACACACATGCACACTTTTCATATCACCGTGTCCCACACAAACACTGTGACCATGTGAAATCATGTACCTTTGAGGCATCCAGGAGCTGTCTCAGGTCTTGGCCAGTGTGTTCTGCACAACAAGGACATCAACATCAACAAGGGATTATAGCACAAGAAATACATATGTATCTTAGCACAAGAAAGGCCTCTTTCATAGTTCAAGTAGACAATTGACGTGCACAAGGGCCTGAGAACTTTTTGGGGTTTACACCTGACCAAAATAATCAGCCTATGTAGTTCTCCTCTCATCAAAAAACTGACAAGACAATCGAGAAGCAACCCAACACAAAAAGTATTCAACTTTCAACTCTGTCAAACATGTGCCAGAAATTCTAGGCAAGGAGTCTGCTCGGATGGCTATGCAATTTCAATGACGTTCACTACTGCAACAACCCCAGCATTGATCCAAACATGCACAAGTAGTAGTGTCCTCATATCATTCATGTTCACCAACACATGATTGCTATGAAAGTGAGGGGCTAATGACCCAGACCTGCAACTGGACCCACATTGGTGTGTTGGGAAGCACGTCGTGCATTCACCTCTTCTTCGTACAGTCTTCTATACATGCCCACCTGAGACAAAAAACCACACCCACCTTCTCTGTCAGCAAGTGTAAACACATTATCCTGCATCCAGTTTCTGGCCTGAAAACTACTCAAAAGCTTATGTGTTGCTGCACAAAAGTTGCAACCCACAGCCATGCACATGAACTAGAGCTTGCACTTACAGTTCCTTGAAGCCGGTTGATGATATCTGACTGCTCTTCACTCCGTTTCATAGTATCTGCAACTTTACGGCCTAACTCATCAAGCCGCTGCTTCAGCTCTGCCTCAAAACCTTGCTGCAAAATTGAGTTCACAGATCAATAGGGATTGTTGATTCTTCTGAAGATGAGGCATTATAGATGCAGAGGTTGCATGAAAAGGCCCCAATTTTTTAGCTTACAAATTCAGTGATAAACAAGTTAGTAGACTAATATAATGGGAAGAAAACGACTCCTCAAACAGGATTTTGAACAACACCTTCAATTCTTGCTCCTTCTGCTCATTCTGCTGGGCAAGAGACCGGACCAATGCTCGCAGTTGGGAATTGTGCTCAACCATGCCTCGAATATCCTTGAAGGTAAGCTGTTCCCAGACAAACAAAACTTGGCTTGCTTCATTCTTTCATCATTAAAACAACAATACTATTCAACACAGTTCCACTGTCGTCTCAAATCAAGCAAGGGACAGATGACAGGGTAATATTTTTGCAATTACAAGTCTGTCGGATATCACTGTATCAACAGCTGTGGTTTCCGCCACAGATGTCACAAACTCAACCATCGCTTCCCCATTCTGATCACCAACTCCAAAGCGTTGTTGTATGTCTGTGCACTCTTTGAGAAGCACAGCAACCTGTGAATTCCACCAGAGATATTACACTCCAGTTTTAGATATCTTGTAACCCAAGGTAAATCAACACCATTAGCCATATCAAAATCAGAAACAAAACTTGGACAAGGGTGTGTTCTAAGAACCCAAGATTTTCATATTCAGGACTTCCAGGATCGGCAAACATATGTCAAACCTGCATTTGCAGATCAGCAATCTCCTTGTGCTGACCTTTGAGCTCTCTCTCCTTCTTCCACAATTCCGCCTGCATATCACAACCAGGAACCTATTGGTGAATGGGACAAAAATGGGAGTAGGACTTCAGACTTGAAAGGTCTATGCTGTCACACATGTAGCTAAAAGGTTGCACTTGAAAAAGCAAGGTAGACCCAATCCCCATTTTGCTTCACAATCAATCTTTCTACACAATGAAACAAGTGCATATATTCTGAACTCTTGCACAGGTTCACCTTCAAATCTTTATAGGAACTCTCAATTGCATTTTGATCTTCCATAAAATTCTGAAGCTTCTCCTCCATCCTTTTGTACGCTTGCATCATCTCTCTATGCTCAACTGGTCACAGTCCAGCAAAGTCAATAATCAATAACCTCACATCCAATACATAGAAGCCATTCATAGAGTCAACCTCTGGAAACTATCAGCTAGGGAGCATGCCACACACACACATATATGTGAAGCATGCCACATGTACTCCTAGAATGCTGCTTTCCACATAAAATAGTGACAAAGTTTAAATGTGATGAACTTTTACCTCGTTCATCCATGATAACCACCGCCCTTATCTCTATTTCATGCAAAACCTAACAGTGATGAACATAAAAACAAAGGAATGTCAATATGAAGCAGTAACAATACCAGATCCATACCAAGGCTTGTTTATGCATTTCATCATTCTTCCCTGACCAGTTTTACCTCCCTGGGGTTTAGCTTATGTTATAGCCAATTCAGATCATAAGCAAGAAAACACAATGATAAACCATTTGGAACTTATGATTTCTAACCCGCTCAAGAAGAGATTGAGAGTGTCGCCGTTCCTGCTTCTCATGTCGCCATGCATCAACAGCCTCCTGGTACTTGCTATACATCTTAGCAAGCTGCAAGGACCCAAACCTCATTGTCAACACTGCTTGCATGAACAATCTGTACACTTCATCAACATGAGGACCTCAAAGCTTTATACTTTACAACAATGCTGTTAATCCTATCAAGGAAAAAGTTGATAATTGAAGGGGGGCTTCAAACTGGCTGCTAGGCCTCTCCTGTGAACCACATGGCAAGACCAATTTTGAAGGGAATCCTAAACCCTAAACCCTAACCTGTCAGCTAGCTGCAATGAGTACCTAGTAAATTTTGGCACACGGATAGAGGTCCCACTGCATTCCTGCTACAAGAGTGTTTCAAAGCTTTTGTCCTGCAAAACATTGAGGGGAAAAAACAGTATATGGGCATCAAATGACTCACACTCCAGCCATCTCGAAGAAGAGCAGCTGCAAGAGCTGTGCCTGAAACCTCTGAAGCTAGTGCTGGCACTACAGACCCATCTCCTGGAAACTCAAAAGCTAGCTGCCCCTCTCTGCTTAACACACCCCAACAACACCCAATTTTTCAAACTTCTCTTAGCCTAAGTGCTCAATCTTCTGTTGAGAGTGTCACCTGATGCTCAGATATACAAACTTTCACATCAAGCTACTCTGGTCAGAAGATACATTCATTTCTTGAAAAAGGAAGTTCCAGAAAGATGCACATTAACAACTGAACTTGTAAGCAGTCTACAGGAAGGAAACTGATTTTGACGCACATGGGTTCTTTGTAAGGCAATGAAAGGAATCCTTCATCCTTGTTAGACTTCACATCATTGTTGTTCACCTCCACAAGGGCCATGTCCAATTTCTGCTTCGCCTCAGCAGCTTCCTGCCAGATGCAATATTCACCAATCAGAAATTAGGACCACTATGGTTCTCTCAAGCATCACAGAACTCTGGGTCCCATGTGTGTGTTATGTCAGAAAACTTGAAAAATGAAATCCAGTCAGCCACCAGCATGCATGCCATTCATGTCCTGCAAGCACAAGAGCACTTAAGGAGAGCAGTGATCCATCAACAACAAACAACAACAGACAACTGCATGTAAATAGACTGCACTACAACTGCAACACCTCTTGCATTGCCAGCAGCATTCAATTTGAGCCAGATTTTATAAATACTAACTTTTGCTAGTTTCTCTCGGGCCTTCATCTCATCATCCAGTTTCTCTTTGTATGCTGCTTCCACCTCATTTAAATGTGCCTGCAGCAATCAGTGTAAACCATAATTCACCTGTCAACCTGATTCAGACCCAAGATACAATCTTCTTATGAAGACCAGATGATAACAGACACAAGTTGCAAGGAAAAAATTGAAAACAACCCAAAGGAAGACTATTCACTATTACCAGCTTGAATCCTGACAATCTTTCATGACATATCCACCGCAGAGTACTGTCACAGTATTATTAGCACCGTTGATTAGAAGTATGCAGAAGAGACTCACCTCAAGTGCTTTGATCACAGCCTCCAGATCATGAGACTTCTGTGACCACTCATCTGAGCTCTGTTTGTACAGCTCCACAAGCTTTGTAGCCTGCTCAAGGAAGCAATACACTCTTTGTTGGAGCTCATTCCACACATAAAAACACACACATGAGCACTACCCCTGGACTGAGCAAGTACAAATGTAAACCAGCCCTAGCAAGTCTTGTGACCAAGAACTAGAGCAAATGACTCAAGCCACTTTGTACCGTTGAAATCTCAGCATTGAATTGTTCCTCCTTTATGGCAGCATCTTCTGTGGTGAATTTCAGCTCCTGCAGGCAATTTGAAAAGGTCAAGATACAAACTCAGAAGGACAGATTCTGAATGTGTCAAACATACCACTTGGGCTTTTTTCACCTCTTAAGAAAAGCAAAGTGGCCTACAACATTCAACTGCAAGAAGCAGGAGCATGGGTAAGTGCCTCAGTGTCCATCTGTCATCCAGTTGATAAAAGAGTTCCATTGGCATACAGTGTTTGACCACTAACCTCTCGTGTCTGGTTGAGTTTAGCTTGCAATTCACTGGAATGCTCTTTCTCTCGGTGCAATGCTTCCTCAGCCTCCTTAGCAGCCCTTTCAGCCTACACAAAGCACACCACTGTTACAGGATGCAAGCACAATTGATGACAATATCATGATGACACCCTATATATCCCAACCTTCAGGAAGAACTTGTGGAGAAAGAAAAAAGGACCTTCCAGAGAACACTGAAACACACAGCATACAACCATCATCTCTGATGACAGTAAAATGTGGGCAGAAAAAGAGTCAAGTTTCACCTACTAGCAGTGCTCAGGTTGAAATTGAAACTACAGAAATTCAGGCTATTCTGTGTCCTACTAACTAGCTGAGTGGAATGGATACCTCAGCAAGCTTGGAACGCAAGTCAGCCATAGTCTCAGCACTGTTATGTCGTTCCTCCAACAATGCACTCACTTTGGCAGTCAATTCCTCATTCAGAAAAGAATTGTGCTGCTCTATCAGCTCCTTCTCCTGTTGTTTGTCAAAGGATTTTGTAGAATGCAAAAGTGAGGACATACACTTCAACAACATCAGGACTGCCCTCCCCACTGCACTGCACTGCACTGTGCTGCACCTATGTTTCACCTAATCAGTTTATACATTATCAAATTGTAAAACCCTAAACCCTGGACTAACAGTAAAATCATGTCATTTTGAGCAACACAGAAGAAGACAAAAATCATCACCTGAGACAATCGAGATTGAGTTGCTCGTGAACGAAGAACTTCTGCCTCATGTTCATGCACCTTGCCTTCTAAGACACTGCGCTCCGTTGTTAACTCAACCTGTGTACCCATTACACCACATTCTCTTTATATGCTACAAACATTACATAAGGCAAAAATGTGTGTTGCAACACTATGGCACAGCAGAGAAGCTCAAAAGATGATGACTATTATCATTTTTGCATAGCATGAGCATGTACACTCAAGTCTTAAGAATTACAGAGTTTTTATGTGCTCCTGCTGCACATACAGAAAGAACAGCAACAGGAGTTTGAGGATTGAACCAGACAGGGAGGGAAGTACATGACAACAAAGAAGCAACAACACCTACCACTTTGGTCAGATATGATTTGATTGTTGCATTCTTCTCATCCAGCTCTGCGTTTTTGTGCTCCACCACTTCCAGAAGCTCCCGTTTTGATTTTGATAGCTCTCCAAGCTCAAACGAGAGACGTTCAGTGGTACTGTGATGCTTCATCTGTTGAAAAAGAGCACTGTGAGATACACCAAAAAAAACCTGTGTACCAGAGCCTTCTTGGAACAACAAAAACAACAGTACCATGAACAACGGAGGAGGAGCACACACATCATGTCCAGTGTTGGAGATTACCCAACACAGAGATTTCTGGTGAAATTCATCAGTGTGCAAGGTGAGCATGCATTGTTTCAGATTACAAACTACATGGTAAAGGTGTGTCTGATCTTGAAGAAGAGGAATTGTAGCACAGAAATGGGTTTAGGTCCTTCCTCCTGGACACAAAACACAAGGGTTTAAAGAATTTGCTACAATTGGAGATTAGGTCAAATTGAGGATTACTCCCACTGGGGAGGATTCTTCTCCCCAAGTAGGAGATGCCAGAAATGGGGTTACTATTTTTGAGTCCTGAAGGCATGGCGAGAGAGTAGAGTAGTAAGAGAAGGCGATGCGGCAACACATACAGCTTCGATTTCCAGCTTGTGCATCTGAGCTTGCACTTGTGCGAGCTCGGTGGAGCGACGCTCCATAGTGGCCACAGTCTGTTCCTTCTCATTCTCCAAGAGTGAGAACTGTGCCGTGAGTGCAAGAAACTTCTGTTCAATAAGCGCACATGTTTGCTCTGCATTGATAGCAGCCGCATCAGCACGTGCCTTATGCGTCTCCACCTGCTGCTGCAACTCCCGTATGTACACCTCCGCTCGCGACACCACCACGCTCACATCCCCTCCTTCTCTCTCAAGCTCCGCATCCGACATAAACAGAGGCATTTTGCCTCCACCCAAAACTACACAACTTCCCTTCCCCCTCCCTCCCTCCCTCACCACCCTCCCTCAAAAGAGAAAACGTGCACTACAATTCCGAAAACCAAACATCGTGAAACCAAAAACAATCAAAAAAAAAAAAACAAAAACAACAACAACAACAACGCCTTCTCTTCTCGACCCGGTTCCCCTCCTCCCTCAAAGCCGCGGGAAAAACACGCACAAAACTACTAAAATAAAAACACACCCCAAAGAACTCAACGAAAAACCCTGATACGATAGCTCAAAATCTTCATTCATTACTTCTCGTCAAACACGGCAACAAATCTCCACTACCCAACTCCCGGAATGTCACGAAAATCGTGCTTGAATTCGTCTCAACTCGCCCCCACACAAGAGACGGAAGGAGATGAAGAAGACGAAGAGGAAAACGATGACAAAACCACCAAACCCTAATCTGCCCGCAAACATAGGGTCCGGTTAACGCCATTCAAGTGGCTGTTTAAAAACGCCAAGAAAGTGGGCAATTAATTTTTTTTTAAACCCTCTACCATCATCGGTAAAGCCCAGCTCAGTTTTTTGTAGTGTAATTGGAGGGCGCACGGTACCGCGCGCAATTTCTCATACCACTTTTTATGGTGTAATTGGAGGGCGCACGGTATCGCGCGCAATTTCTCTTACCACTTTTTATGGTGTAATTGGAGGGCGCGCGGTATCGCGCGCAATTTCTCTTACCACTTTTTATGGTGTAATTGGAGGGCGCACGGTATCGCGTGCAATTTCTCTTACCACTTTTTATGGTGTAATTGGAGGGCGCACGGTATCGCGCGCAATTTCTCATACCACTTTTTATGGTGTAATTGGAGGGCGCACGATATTGCACGCAATTTCTCATATCACTTTTTATGGTGTAATTGGAGGGCGCATGATACCATGCATAATTTTGGCTACCACTTTTTATGGTGTAATTGGAGGGCGCATGGTATCGTGCATAATTTCTCATACCACTTTTTATGGTGTAATTGGAGGGCGCATGATACCATGCATAATTTTGGCTACCA